>ERZ1090868.822-NODE-822-length-17090-cov-10.789199_pt1 | contig 17090 bp, 17 predicted proteins | sample MGYA00478475_ERZ1090868 | MGnify/ENA primary metagenome ERZ1090868 (study PRJEB33644, sample SAMEA5815747) | chicken gut metagenome | biome: Chicken; feature: Gastrointestinal Tract; material: Caecum | place: Ireland | collected 2019-01-01 | study: A study of the...
TCATCATCGTCGTCAACAAGGTCGACCGCCCCGATGCGCGCGTCAAAGAAGTCATAGATGAAGTTTTGGAACTTCTGATGGACCTCAACGCAACGGACGAACAACTCGAAAGCCCCTTCCTTTTCTGCTCGGGCAGAGAGGGCACCGCTTCTACCGATCCCGACGTCAAAGGCACCGACTTAAAGCCCCTGTATGAAGCCATCCTTTCCCACTTCCCGCCCCTTGAAATGGACACGGAAGGGCAACTGCAGATCCTCGTTTCCTCCATCGACTACAACGAATATGTGGGCCGTATCGGCATCGGCCGCATCGAGCGCGGCGTCGCCAAGCCCAACATGGATGTGACGGTCTGCAACTACAATCATCCCGAAGTCAATACGAGGGGCAAGCTCGTTGCGCTCTATGAGATCGAAGGGCTTGAGCGCGTTCCCTGCGAAAGCGCCATGGCGGGCGACATCGTCTGTTTTGCCGGCCTTGAAAAGATCAACATCGGCGATACGCTGTGCGCTTCCTCCTGCGTGGAGGCCGTGCCCTTCGTCAAGATCTCCGATCCCACGGTGGAGATGATCTTCTCCGTCAACGACTCTCCTTTCGCGGGGAAAGAGGGGAAGTTCGTCACGACGAGGCACCTCAGAGAGAGACTGTACCGCGAACTTCTGCGCGACGTTTCCCTCCGCGTCGAGGATACCGATTCGACGGATGCCTTCCGCGTGAGCGGCAGAGGGGAGATGCACCTTTCCATCCTCATCGAAACCATGCGCCGCGAAGGCTACGAATTCCAGGTGAGCGCCCCCAAAGTGCTCTATAAAGAGATCGACGGCGTCAAGTACGAGCCCGTGGAACGCCTCATCGTGGACGTTCCCGAAACGGTCACGGGTCCCGTCTTCCAGAGCATGGGCGAGAGGAAGGGCGAACTTCTCCATATGAGCGCGATGGGTTCGCGCATGCGTCTTGAATTTTTGGTCCCTTCGCGCGGCTTGTTCGGCTACAAGAGCGAATTTCTGACGGATACCAAGGGCGAAGGCGTCATGAGCTCGGTGTTCTTCGAATATCAGCCCTACAAAGGCGAGATCAGCCGCAAGACGGTGGGCTCTCTCGTCGCCTTCGAAACGGGCGAAGCCGTCACCTACGGGCTCTTTAACGCACAGGGAAGAGGCGTACTCTTCATCACGCCGGGCACTCCCGTCTATGAAGGCATGGTGGTGGGGTATTCCCCCAAAGACGAGGACATCAACGTCAACGTCTGCAAAACGAAGCACCTCACGAACACGCGTTCCTCCTCTTCGGACGAAGCGCTCCGCCTCATCCCGCCGAAAAAGCTCAGCCTGGAAGAATCGCTTGAATTCATCGGCGACGACGAACTTTTGGAGATCACACCCAAGACGGTGCGCATCCGCAAGCGTATTCTCGACTCCGAACTGCGCGCAAAAGCACGCGCAAAGGCGAAAGCAGGACTTTAATATAGTACTATGTCAGACATAGTATTGCAATATCTTGTGAAACGCCGCTCCTTCGGGGGCGGTTTTTCATATTACTTCCGAACTGCGCATACAATGCCGTATGCAAGACGAAACAAACAGCCTTCTTACATTAGAGAACAGAAGCAAGCTCACGATGACGGGCGTTGAAAGCGTAGACGCCTTTTCCGATAAATGCATCCGATTGACGGTGAGCGGCGTAAAACTCGCCATTGAAGGGGAAAAACTTAAGATCTTATCCTTTTCGGAAGGGAGTGGAAATTTTGCGGCTTCGGGAGAGATCGCCGCTCTTCGGTACGGCAGAGGCGGAAAACGCTCCATCTTTTCCTGATGCAGCTGCGCGTCTTTTGTATTTTGCTTCTTTTCGGCAGCCTTGCGGGAGCTTTGTACGAGCCGCTTCGTCTTCTCGACGGGCTTCGGGGAAGACTTCGCCTCCTCATAATTTTCCTCGATCTCCTCTTCTGTCTTTTTATAGGGGCAGGATACCTTGCGCTTTCTCTTGCATTTTGCGGGAAGTTTCGCCTCTTTCATTTGTTCGGCATTGCGTCGGGCATTTTCCTCTACGAGAAAAGTTTCCACAAAACCGTTGCTTTTTTCGGGGAAATGGTGTATAATGCCATTGTAAGATTCATTCAAAAGCAAAAGGATAGGGCACCATGGAAGAAAAGAAACGACCCATCTCACCGGAAAAAGCCACGAGGATCGCCGTAGGGGCGACTGTCGGCGGCGTTTTGTTGGTGCTCTTCCTCGTCGTCGTGCTCATCATCCAGTTCGTCCAGATCGGCGTTCAGAAGCGCATGGAAGAAGAACTCAACGAGCAGATCGAGCATTATGAACAGATGATCTCCGACGGTGAGGATAAGATCGTCTATTATGAAGAAGGGAACGGGCTTTATTATCTTGCTCGTAAACATGGTTGGCAGTAATGAACAGGACGGCTGTCATTGATATCGGTTCCAATTCCGTTCGCCTTATGCTCTGGGCGGACGGAAAAGTTTTATATAAGACGCTGAAAACGACGCGCCTCGGGGAAGGCACGGCGTTTTCTCACTGCCTGAAAGAGGAAGCCATCGAACGCACGGCAAGCGCCGTTGCGGAATTTTGTATGCAAGCCCGAAAAGATGGCGCGGAGAATATCTTTGCGTATGCGACGGAGGCTGTGCGTTCGGCAGAGAACGGCGAAGCTTTCACTTCGCGCGTCAGACAGCTTTCGGGGCTTACCGTCGAAGTCCTTTCGGGCGAAACGGAAGCGAAGCTCGGTCTTTACGGCGCACTCGGGAAACACGCAGACGGTGGCATGATCGACGTCGGCGGAGCAAGCACGGAAGTGTGCTTTCGCCAAGACGGTGAGCTCACTTTTTCCAAAAGCATCCCCTTGGGAGCAGTCCGCCTGTTCGATCTTTGCCGCGACGATACAAAGCGGTTACAGGAGACGATCACGCCCTATTTGAAAGCCTTTGAGGGCACTCCCAAAGCTCTTCCCGTCTTTGGCGTCGGCGGAACGGCAACGACGCTCGCTTCCGTTTTCCTCAAACTTGAAACTTATTCCTCTGCCGCCGTTCAAGGTTTTAGCATTAAGGCAGAAGAGCTCCATGCGCTTGCGGTGCGGCTTCTCTCCCTTTCGGCGGAAGAGAGAAAACGGCTCCCCGGCATGGATACAAGGCGTGCGGACATCATCGGCGGAGGCGCATTTTTGCTTGCTTCCGTCGTCAATACATTGGGAGCGGACGAGCTCATCGTCTCCGATTCCGATAATCTCGAGGGCTATCTTGCCTATAAGGGGATCCAATGACGGCGCGGCAGAAACTTTTTCTTTATCGTGTGGCGCAGTATGTGCTGCTTGCGGCAGCGCTCGCTCTGACCATACTCCTCATTCTAAAAGGGGACGTCGGTACGGGCAGCAGGGTCCTTGTCTGCGCGCTCGTGTGTGTTGCGGCGGCAGGATTGCAGGCGCATTATCTCATCCATGAGCTCGGACATCTTCTCTTCGGGCTTTTATCGGGCTTTCGCCCCGTCTCCTTTTCCGTTGCCTGCTTGCGCTTTGCGCGGTTCGGAAAGAAAGTCTCGTTCATCCCGAACGCCGCTTATGCGGGCGCCTCGGAAATGTATCCCGTTGGTGAAAAACGTCTCAAAGGGCGGCTCCTTCTCTATACGCTTGGCGGGGCTGCTTTCAACTTTCTTTTTGCTGCAGCGGGTATCCTTTGCTATTTACTGCTTCCTGCGTCGTGGGCGCTTCTCTTCTTCGTTTCGCTCGCGCCTCTCAATTTGTATGAATGCGTGGCGGAACTGCTCCCCATGCAGCTTCCCGCAGGGAAGACGGACGGAAAGTTCGCGCTCGATCTTATGACGGGTGAGGGTGGCGCACGGAACGCATTTGCCGTGTTCCGCGCTCAGAGCCTCATTGCAAAGGGCTGCTTTTCGGAGGTTCCCCGTTCCATCCTTTATGACGTTCCCGTCGTCCGAGAAGACGATCCTGCCTTTTTATCGCTTTTATCACTCCGCATGATGCGTGCGGCGCTCCTCAATGAACGGGAGGAAGCGCTTTCCTGTGCGGAACGGCTTTCCGGGCTTTTGGAATATCTGCCGCTCGACGAAGCGGGGGAGACGGCTTCGGACTGCGTTTGCGTCTTTTCCTATTTTGGAAAAGAAGGGGATGCCGCCTCTCTTTTGACGGCTGTCGAAAACGCGAAAGGGGGCATGGCGGCGCTTCGGAAGAAAGCGCTCTATGGAAGGGGCAGCGATTCGGAAAAAACTCTCGCCGCATGGGAAAAAGCCGCGAAAAAACTCCCGATGCAGGGGCAGCGGGAGTGGGAGCATTTCTTGCTTGCGTGGGCGGCCGAGCGTGGGACGGGAGAGCAAAATTCTGCCCGCATAAGGACAGAATCATAGGTACGATACCTCGGGTCACGAGATGACAAACGGCGCGGCGCGCTCACAAAGAGGATATGAAGTTGTGATTTGAACTCAATCGGAAAGCCCGAGAAGATAGTCGGCGGAAACGTTGAAATAACGTGCGACCTTTGCGATGTTCGAAGCCGTGGGATCGCTCTTATTGGTTTCCCAATAGCACACGATGCCGAGGCTTACGCCGAGATCCTTCGCGACCGTAGCCTGCGAGAGACCTCTCTCCTTTCTGAGTTCCATGAGTCTTTCGGAAAAAGCTTTCATATTTTCATTATAACACGAGACTTAAAAAATTGCAAGGGTTTTTATTAAAATTTCGAGACGTCTTACCACTTTATTTTCAACTATCCACAAAATAGCAAAATCGGAGCATTCATGACCAATATTTTATTTGTCTGTCACGGCAACATCTGCCGCTCGCCCATGGCGGAGAGCGTTTTCACTTTTCTTGTCCGTAAAAAGGGGATGGAACAGGAAGTTTTCTGTGCTTCCGCCGCGGCGCATACCGACGAGATCGGAAACGCTCCGCACTACGGAACGCGCGAAAAGCTTCGGAAGGAGGGCATCCCGCTCGTGCCGCACCGTGCGCGTCTCATGACAAAAGCGGACGGAGAAGAGTTCGACCTTCTCATCGGCATGGACGAGTACAACGTGCGCGACATGAAGCGCATCGTGGGAGAGAAAAACGCGCACAAAGTGCATCTTCTCCTCGAATATGCGGGAAGCGCCCGTCCGATCGCCGACCCGTGGTATACGGGCGATTTCGACGAAACATTCGAAGATGTGATGAAAGGCTGCACGGCACTTTTGGACGCGCTGCAAAACAAGAAAATTTAAACTTTTACGCATAGGGGGCTTCATATGAATATCCAAAATACCAAATTACAACCGCTCGATCTTTCCGCCGTGCGCATCGAGGACAAATATCTTTTCAATGCGCTTGCAAAAGAATGTGATTATCTCTCTTCGTTGGAAGAAGGCAGATTGCTTGCAGGGTTTTATGAAAATGCGGGCATCAAAACGCCTTTTGTGCGGTACGGCGGTTGGGAGAGCGGACTCATCGGCGGGCATACGCTTGGGCACTATCTCACCGCTATTGCGCAGATGAGCGTTCATCCCGCGCTTCCTCAAGAAAAACGAGACTTTTTTCTTGCGCGCGCAAAGCGCATGACGGATGCACTCGCCGACTGCCAGGACGCTGCAAAGAGCGGCTTTTTGTGGGGCGCGCCTCTCATTGCGGGCGGAAGGGAAGCGCAGTTCGACAATGTGGAGAAGGACAAGCTCAACATCATGACGCAGGCGTGGGTACCGTGGTACACGATGCACAAGATCTTGCAGGGCGTCATCGATATTTTCCGTTTTACGAGCTATGATATGGCTCTGAGCGTTGCAAAGCGGCTCGGCGACTGGGTATTCGAGCGCGTGATGAAGTGGGATAAAGCGCTCAACGAGAAGGTGCTCGCCGTCGAATACGGCGGCATGAACGATTGCCTTTACGATCTCTATTCCTTCACGGGCGAGGATAAATACGCCCTTGCCGCGCATCAATTTGACGAGGAAGCGCTCTTCGACCGCATTTTAAGCGAAGAGAAGGACGTTTTAAAGGGAAAGCACGCCAACACGCAGATCCCCAAAATTTTGGGCGCGCTCAACCGCTATCTGACGCTGCATAAAAAGAAGATCGCGGGGGAAGTCGTCGATGCGAGCCGCTATCTGAATGTTGCCAAAGTCTTCTTCCGCACCGTTCTTGAACGGCACACCTATGTAACGGGCGGCAACTCCGAATGGGAGCACTTCGGACCCGACTATGCCCTCGATGTGCGCCGCACCAACTGCAACTGCGAAACGTGCAACGCCTACAACATGTTAAAGCTGGCGCGCGGGCTCTTTTCGGTGACGGGGAATACCTACTATACCGACTACTACGACAACGCCTTTGTGAACTCCATTTTGCCCTCGCAAAACCCCGAAACGGGCATGACGACCTACTTTCAGCCCATGGCGAGCGGATATTTCAAGGTCTTCTCCCGCCCGTTCGACAAATTTTGGTGCTGCACGGGGAGCGGCATGGAAAACTTTTCCAAGCTCGGAGACAGCATCGCCTACACGGACGGGAGGCGCATCTATCTCGAACAGTATCTCTCCTGCGTCATCCAAGCGGGGAAGACTACGATCAAACTCTCCTGCAACTTCCCTCTTTCGGACGGCGGCACGATCGAAGTGCGCGGCGAAGGGGAGGCGCTCCTTGCGCTTCGCATCCCCGACTGGGCGGACGGCGAAATAGAGCTTATCATAAACGGCAGAAAGCTGCCGCCCCTCGAGATCAACGAGCATATCCTTGTCGCGATAAAAGCAGGGGAGACGCTCTCTTTCCACATCCCGCTGACCGTGACCATGCACGGCCTCCCCGACGGGAAGGACGCTTTTGCCTTCCGTTACGGCGGCGCGGTATTGAGCGCAGACCTCGGCACGGAGGACATGGAGGAGACGGAAACGGGCGTGGACGTCACCATTCCCGCGCACAAACACCTCGAAAGCGAGCGCGTGTATTTCAAGTCTCTCTATCCGCTCTTCGACCGCCCGCAGGACTTTTTACAGCGTGAGGGCGAAAAATTCGTGCTCCGCGGCGGCGACAGGGAGCTTGTTTACGGTCTTCACTATAAACGCTACAAAGAACGCTACGGCATCTATTTCCGCTTCCGCGAGGGAGAGCGGGAATCGGAGGGCGAAACGAGGACGCCGCTCGACACCGTGCAGCCCGGCTACGGGCAGTACGAAACGGACGAGCTCCACGCCCTCGACGAGAGGGATACCGTGAGCGTCACTTCGGACGGCACCTGCCGCTATGCGCTCCCGGGGGGATATTTTTCTTACGACTTCCTCGCCGATCCCAAAAAGAAGTGTTCGCTTTCGGTGGAGCTTCGGCAAGAAGACAACGGCAAACCGCTTGCGATCTATGCAGGGGGCGAACTTATCTTCTTAAACGAATATCTGCGCTACACCGAAGGGGAAGAGAGTTACCGCATCGAGGTGGAGCTTCCCCAAAGCGTCCTTGCCCGCGCCCGCAAAAAGAGCGTGAAGGGGAAGGAAGTCACCGTCCTCAACATCCGCTTCGAGGGCACGAAGGATCGGGAAAGCGCCCGCGTTTCGGAATTTATCTATCTCTTTGCCGAATAACATTCCGAGGAGGAGAACGGCATGAAAGCAGGATATAAAGCGGGCATCTTTCTCGCCGTGCTGGCAGCGGCGCTCTATGCCCTGAATGCGCCGCTTTCCAAGCTTTTGCTCGATTTCATGCCCTCTACGCTGATGGCAGGCTTTCTCTATCTCGGCGCAGGGCTCGGGATGGGCGTCATCGCTTTGGGCAGAAAGGTCTTCCGCCGCGCAGCAAAGGAGAGCCGCCTCACGAAAAGGGAGCTTCCCTTTACGCTTGCGATGATCGTGCTCGATATCGCCGCACCCATCTCTTTGATGCTCGGGCTCAAAAGCACGACTGCCGCCAATGCCTCTCTTCTCAACAACTTTGAGATCGTCGCGACCGCCGTCATCGCGCTTGCCGTCTTCAAGGAGAGCATCTCCCCGCGGCTTTGGGCGGGCATCGTGTTCGTCACGCTTTCGTGCGCGCTCTTGTCGTTGGAAGACATCGAAGGCCTCCGCTTTTCCTTCGGCTCGCTCTTTATCCTGCTCGCCTGTGTATGCTGGGGGTTTGAAAACAACTGCACAAGGAAGATCTCTTCGAAAGACCCGATGGAGATCGTGCTTTTGAAAGGAATCTTTTCGGGGCTCGGTTCGCTCCTCATCGGGCTTATCATCGGAGAGCGCGTCACCGTGCTCTGGAGCGTCTTTGCGGTGCTCGGCGTGGGGCTCGTCGCATACGGCCTGAGCATCTTCTTCTATGTGCACGCGCAGCGGCTTTTGGGCGCGGCGCGGACGAGCGCATATTACGCTGTCTCGCCCTTTCTCGGAACGCTTCTTTCGCTTATCATCTTCCGCGAACTCCCGCATTTCACTTACTTCATCGCACTTGCGCTGATGGCGGTCGGCGCCTTCCTGTGCGCGGAAGATAAGCCGCTGTTCCGAAAGAGAGCCGAACGGGCTGCGAACAAAAATACCCCTTGACAGGAGAGGGGAAATCTGTTATACTACTAAGCGAAGCGGCGGACGGCACTTTTCCGCAATATGAACTGCCGCTCGACAAGGAGGAAACCATGGACAACAAGTATGCAGGCACGCAGACCGAGAAAAACCTCGAAGCAGCTTTTGCGGGGGAATCGCAGGCAAGGAACAAGTACACCTACTTTGCATCCGTTGCCAAGAAGGAGGGCTACGAACAGATCGCGGCGCTCTTTCTGAAGACGGCAGACAATGAAAAGGAGCATGCAAAGCTTTGGTTCAAGGAGCTCAAGGGCATCGGCAATACGCCCGAAAATTTGGCTGCCGCCGCAGCGGGCGAAAACTACGAGTGGACGGATATGTATAAGGAGTTCGCAGAGACCGCCGAAAAGGAAGGCTTCCCCGAACTTGCCGCAAAGTTCCGCCTCGTCGCCGCCATCGAAAAGCATCACGAAGAGCGCTATCGCGCGTTGCTCAAGAACATCGAGCTTGCGGAAGTGTTTGCAAAGTCCGAAGTCAAAGTCTGGGAATGCCGCAACTGCGGTCATATCGTCGTCGGCACCAAGGCGCCCGAGATCTGCCCGACCTGCGCTCATCCGCAGAGCTTCTTCGAGATCCACGCCGAAAATTATTGATAACACGCAAAAGACCCGCCTGTCTCGGCGGGTCTTTTTACATGCAATTTTCGCTCAAAGGCGGGATAACAGATCGAAATAACCTTCAAAGGTCTTTTTGGTGCAGTCCGGATCGTCGATCGTGACGTTGCCCGTTTTCAGCCCGACAAGGGAGAACGCCATGGCGACGCGGTGATCGCCGAAAGTCTTCACCGTTCCTCCGCGGACGGATGCGGGCGTAACGGAAAGCACGCCGTCCCGATAAGAGGCGGGCACGCCGAGCGTATTCAGATTTTCCACGATGGCGTTGACGCGGTCGCACTCCTGCGCGCGGATATGTTCGAGCCCCGTCAGGCGGGAGGGGGTACGGGCAAAGGGAGCGAGCGCCGCCACCGTGAGCGCCTGGTCGGAAAAATCCTGCAAGTTCTCTTCAAACCCGTCGAAGCCGCGAACTTCGGTGCCGTCTGCAAGCAGACCGCGCTCCGTCTCGCAAAACACAACGCCGCGCCGCTCCAGAAGGCGCAAAAAGGCGGCGTCGCCCTGCAAACTGTCCTTTTTCACCCCGCGCACGAGGACGCACACGGAAAAGAGGAGAGAAAGGGCATAGAGATAGCACGCCCCTGAAAGGTCGGGCTCGACCGCATATCGGGCGGGCGAAACTTTGGCCGCCGAAACGGTGATGCGGTCGCCTTCCCGCTCGCAAGCAGCGCCAAAGGAGTGGAGCATTGCTTCCGTCATCTTCAAATAGCTGCTCTGCGTGCGTCCGCCCGTAAGCAAAAGGGTGAAGGGGCGGGGATGGATGGTCGCGGCGATGAGGAGCCCGCTTGCAAACTGCGTGCTCTTATCGGTATCGATGACCGCCTCATCGAAAGAAATACCTTCGGAAACAAGGCGGAAGGGGAAGTGCCCGCGCTCTTCGGCGTATTCGATCGTAACGCCGAGGCGTTCGAGTTCAAATAGGACGTCCATCGGGCGGCGTTTCATCTGATCGGAGCTTTCAAAGCGATAGTCTCCCCCCGCAAACGCGAGGACGACGGGCAAAAAGCGCGCCGCCGTGCCTGCGCTCATCACGTTGAGGGAGGCGTTCTTTTCGGGAAACTGCCCGCCGCATCCTTTGACCGTCACGCCGTCCTCTTCCCGCCGCACCTGAATGCCGAGCGTTTGAAGGCAGGAAAGCAGGGCGCGCGTATCTTCCGAAAAGGCACCGCACGCCAAATGCACGTCGCTTTTAGAAAGCGCGGCAAGCAGCAGCGCGCGGTTGAGGATGCTCTTCGAAGCGGGCACATCCGCCTCCACGTCGTGCGGGTCAAATCTTTTTAAAAGCAAAGGTCCCATGAGCCGAGTATAGCACATTCCGAGGCAAAACGTCAAGGGAAGCCCTTCGGAAAAGTTGTTTTTCCCCGTAATTTGTGGTATAATTGTTGATATGGAGCCCATTGCATACAAGATAAGGCGCAGCCGCCGCAAGACGATGTCTCTCAATATCGAGCGGGACGGCAGCGTGCTCGTGCGGGCGCCCCTCGGAACGCAGGACAGGACGGTCGAAGAATTCGTTTCCCGCCACAGAGATTGGCTGCAAAAGAAACTTTTGGAGTTTCGCCCCGCCGTTCTCGATCTTTCGGACGGCGCAGAGCTCATCCTCTTCGGCGCGCCGTACACGATCGGAACGGGCAGAACGCGGATCGCGGGCGATACCGTCTTTCTCCCCAAGGAAGGGCGAAAAGAGGCGCTTATTCGGCTTTTGAAGCGTTTTACGGGGGAAGTGATGGAGATATATACATCGCAGCTTGCAAGGCGGCTTGACTTTTGCGTGCAGGGGGTGAGCGTCAACTCGGCGCGGGGAAGATGGGGCTCGTGCAGCAAAGAAGGGGTCATCCACTACTCCTTCCGCATCGCTTTTTTGCCGACGGCGCTCGTCGAATACATCGCGGTGCACGAACTCTGTCACACCGTTTGTTTCGACCACAGCCCCGCTTTTTGGGCGCAGGTGGGAAGCTGCCTTCCCGATTGGAAGGAGCGAAGAAGCGCGCTCAAAGCAAAGAGCTCCCTTATGAATTTGCTTTGAAGAGAGAAGAATCATGAAGATCGTCATATACGGACTTGGCATCATCGGGGCGTCGCTTGCGGCGGCGCTCAAAGACGCGGGGCATGTTGTGCTCGGCAAAAACCGCAGCCGCGGACCGATAGAATACGCCCTCGAACATGAAATGATCGAAGGGGAAGCAACTTCCTATGAGGGAGCGGACGCCGTCTTTGTGGCGCTTCCGCCCGACGCCACGATGAAAGAGCTCGACGAAGGAGACTTCCCCGAAGGCTGCATCGTGTGCGATATCTGCGGCGTCAAGGAAGCGGTGGAACAAGCCGTCTACTCCAGACCGCGGAAGTACCGCTATGTCGGCACGCACCCCATGGCGGGCAAAGAGACGAGCGGCATTTTATCTGCCTCGCGCGATCTTTATAAGGGAAAGAACCTCGTCATCACGCGGGCGGCGGGAACGGATGAAAGTGCGCTCGAAAGGGTAAGAGCGCTCGGGCGGGATGCAGGCTTTTCGCGCATCGTCGAATGCTCGGCAAGAGAGCACGACGAAAAGATCGCGCTCACCTCGCAGCTTGCGCACATTGTTTCCAACGCCTACGGCAAGAGCCCGCTCGCGCTCGACGTCAAAGGCTTCACGGGCGGCAGCTTTCAGGATATGACGCGCGTGGGCGGCGTGGACGAAACGCTGTGGACAGACCTGTATTTTTACGACAGGGAGCCCCTTTTCAACGAACTTTCTTCCCTCATTGCAAGGCTCGAAGAGTACCGCGACGCGCTTTCTTCGAACGACAAAGAGAAGATGCGCGCGCTCCTCAAAGAAGGGCGGCTCGCACACGACAAGTTTTTCAGCGAAAAATGAAAAATTTGTTACAATCCTATTTACAAACGCACAAAAATCCTTTATAATGGTGAGGATCGGATCATAGTGGAGCACTGTAAGATCGAGATCAAAACGCATACCAAGGGAACGCTTTCGCTCTTTCATGCGAAGGGAGCGCTCGAACAGACAGACGAGGGCGTCATCGTCCGCTATCCCCATGAAGGGGAAGAGGTCGTCCTTTCGCTGCTCGAAGAGACGCTCACGATGGAGCGGCACAGCCTTTCTCTTCGGTTCGAAAGGGGAAAAACAAGCTTCGCGCGCCTGAAAGCAGGCGGGCATGAAGGAAGCCTTCCGCTGAAAACCAAGTTTTATTCCCTGATGCGCAATGAAGACGGTATCAGTGCAGCCTTGAAGTATGAGCTGGGCGAACCTGCTCAAAAATTTACTTTAAGCATCCGCGTAAGTCCGGGTTCGGAGGAAAGATGAAAATACGATATTTGGGACACTCCTGCTTTTTGCTGACCGAGAGCACGGGAACGCGCATCCTGACCGATCCTTACGGGGATGTCGGGTTCAAGATGCCGCGCGTCGAGGCAGACGTCGTCAGCGTGAGCCACGGCCATTACGACCACAACAACGTCAAAGCCGTAGGCGGGAACCCCGTCGTATTGGACAAAGAGGGCCAATACGAAGTCGGCGGCGTGGAGATCATCGCCGTCAAGAGCTATCACGATAACGCAAACGGCGAAGAGCGCGGCGAGAACCTCATTTTCAAGTTCCGCCTCGACGGCATCGAAGTGTGCCACTTGGGCGATCTGGGGGAGGAATGCTCTTCTTCGCTCATCGAAATGCTTTTGCCCGTGCACGTCCTTTTGATCCCCGTCGGCGGGAAATATACCATCGACTCGGAACAGGCGAAGGAATATGTCGACCGCATCATGCCGTCCATCGTCATTCCCATGCACTATAAATCCAAGGGGCTTTCTTTGGATATCGATAAACCCGACGCCTTCCTTTCGGAATTTGAAGAGGAAGACGTAGAGGAGACCGGCGCGAGCGAGATCGAGCTCACGCGGGACGACATCGATGAGGAAACGACCAAGATCATTTTGATGGAGCGCGCAAAGAATGCAGGAAAAGACGCTTGAAGAGGAGTATTCTGACTACCTCTCGTCCCTTCCCTTGCAAACGCTGCGCACGCTGGGGCGCAGGCTCGGCATCTCGGCAGAGAGCCGAAAATCAAAACCCGGCTGCATCCAAGCCCTCATCGATCTTTTAACGGGGAAAGCGCTCCCCGTTCCCGTTTCGGGAAAGGGCGCCCCCGTAAAACACAATTATCTCGATCCGTCTATTCTCCGCCATTTGGAAGACCTTCGTCTTGAGCGGAACAAACGAAACACGACTCCCCCCAACACATTTACGGTCTGCGCGCCCGATCCCCCCAAAAATCTCTATGAAGAGCCCGTCTATACGGGTATTTTAGAGATCATGTCGGGCGGATACGGCTTTTTGCGCGCAAAGAATTGCCAGCCCTCTGCAAACGGAGCGGGCGACGTCTTCATCGCGGCGCCACTCATCCATTCCTTAAAGCTTCGGGAAGGGGATCGGGTCGCATGCACGGCAAAGCCCTCCTTAAAAAACGAATCCGCGGCTTTTCAGGAGCTTTTGAGCGTCAACGGCATCCCGTTCGGGGAATGCGAACCCCGTCCGCAGTTTGAAACTCTCACTGCCTGTTATCCCGAAAAACGGATCCCGTTCTCCGAAAAGAAAGGCGAATTTTCCCTGCGTGTCATCGATCTGTTCACGCCCATCGGGAAAGGTCAGCGCGCACTCGTCATCGCGCCCCCCAAGGCGGGCAAGACGACGCTCTTGAAAGAGATCGCCGTCTCGTGCGCCCGTATGCGGCCCGACGTGCATCTCATCGTGCTGCTCATCGACGAACGGCCCGAGGAAGTGACGGAATTCAAACGCTGCATTTCCGACGCGGAAGTCATCTATTCCACCTTCGACGAAGACGCCGTGCATCATACGCGCGCGGCGAGGCTCACCATCGAACACGCCAAGCGCTATGCCGAACACGGGCGGGATGTCGTCGTTTTGCTCGACTCGCTCACCCGCCTCACCCGCGCCTACAATCAGGTGACGGAAAGTTCGGGGAAAACGCTCACGGGCGGGCTGGACGCCGCGGCGTTCGCAGAACCCAAACGCTTTTTCGGAGCGGCGCGCAACACGGCGGAAGCAGGCAGCATCACCATCATTGCAAGCGTGCTCGTCGAAACGGGAAGCCGTATGGACGACGTCATCTACGAAGAATTCAAAGGAACGGGAAACTGCGACATCGTGCTTTCGCGCGAACTTTCCGAGCGCCGCATCTTCCCCGCCATCGATCTCAACCGATCGGGGACAAGGAAAGAGGAGCTGCTGCTCCCGCGCGAAGAGTTGGAAGCCACGCGGCTTCTCCGCGAAAAACACTTCACAGACAATCAGACTCAACTCTTCGATCTCATGAAAAAAACAAAGGACAACGCGGAATTTGCGGAAAAATGTAAGACCGCGCTGCCTTATGCCAAATGGACAAAGGAGACAAAATGATCATCGGTATCGATCTGGGCGGGATGTCCGCCAAAGGCGCCATCTTAAAGGACGGCGAACTGCTCGGCAAAACGCGCGTCAAGACGTCTGCGGACCGTTCCGCCGAAGAAACGGCATTCGAACTTTCCCGTCTCGCGATGGAAGTCGCGGAACATGCGGGCATCGGCTTCGACAAAGTGCAGGCGATCGGCATCGGCTCGCCGGGCGTTATCGACAGTAAGACGGGCACCGTCGTCAATTGGACCAACTTCAATTGGAAAGACGTTCCTCTTGCAAAGTATATCCGTGAACGCACGGGCAAGCAGGTCTTCGTCACCAACGATGCCAATGCGGCAGCGCTCGGCGAAGCGAAGTACGGCGCGGGCAAGAATTATTCCGACAGCGTGCTCATCACGATCGGCACGGGCGTCGGGGGGGGCATCATCCTCGGCGGAAAACTGTTCGAAGGGTTCCGCAGCGCAGGCGCGGAGATCGGCCATATGGTCATCCGCCAAAACGGCAAGCTTTGTTCCTGCGGCAGGCGCGGCTGCTACGAAGTTTACGCCTCTGCCCGCGCTCTCATCGAGATCACCCGAGAAAATATGCAAGCCGAGCTTACGAGCAAAATGTGGGAATTTGCAAAGACGCTCGACGACGTAGACGGCAGGACTGCGTTCGACGCGCTCCGTGCGGGCGATGAAACGGCGGAAAAGGTCATCCGCGAATTCGTTGCCAACCTCGGCGAGGGTATTTTGAACCTTTCCGCCATCCTGCGCCCGCAGGCGTTCATCTTGGGCGGCGGCATTTCGGCGGAGAAGGAGACGCTCTTAAAGCCCCTTCGCGATTATGTCTATCCCCGTCTGTATGTTTCGGAAAACTACGCGCCGCTCGACATCCGCTGCGCGGAACTCGGAAACGATGCGGGACTTTACGGCGCCGCGCAATACGCCTACGACTGCCTCTGATATGAAGAAAAAATTTGCCGCGGCGAGCTTGCTCGCCGCGACCGTTCTGTTTGGAACTTTTTGCCTGAGCGCGTGCGCAAACAGGGGTAGCTGGCAGGGCTTTCAGAAGAGATACTTCTTCCACACGACCGCAGATCTTCGGCTGTTTTCGGGCGCCGAAGGTCTTCCTTCCACAGAGGAGGCAGTGCGCGCCGCAGAGGAAGCCGAAGCGCTCTTAAAAGACCTGGAACAAAGCCTTTCCGTGACGGAAGAAGGTTCCTGCGTTTATGCCTTCAACGAAGCGGAAGCGGGGGAAACGGTGGAACTCGACCGCGCCGCTTACGAAGTATTCTCCCTTGCGCAGCAGCTCTATGAAGAGACGGGCGGCTGTTACGATCCTTCCGTCTATCACAGCGTGGAGGCGTACGGCTTCTATGACTTTCAGTCGGGCGGACCCGCACCCGAAACGCTGCCGACGCAGGCGCAGCTTTCCGCCTTCTTGCAGCTTTCCGACTACTTCCCCCTGATCGGGCTTTGGGAGGAGGACGGAAATTATTTTGCAAAGAAGCCCGAAGGGGCGGCTGTCGAGATAGAAGGCGTCCGATACATCCTCAAAGTGGACTTCGGCGGCATTGCCAAAGGGTATGCCTGCGACCGCGTGAAGGAGCTTTGGGGGGCGTTTGAGTACGGTTATTTCAGCTTCAGCGGCAGCAGTATGGCGGTCGGGAAATACAAAGAGGACCGCGCCTACTACGAACTCTCCGTATTGGCTCCCCGCGAAAGGGGCAGCTATCTCACGGCAAACGTGCAGGATACCTGCCTTTCGACGAGCGCCGACAACGGGCTCTACTATGAGATCGACGGGACGCGGTACAGCCAGATCATCGACCCCGAGACGATGATGCCCGTCAACGTGGAAGACGGCAAAAACGTTGCGGGCATCGTGACGGCGACCGTGCTCGGAGAGAGCGCCGCCCGCTGCGACGCCTTGACGACTTCCCTCATGGCGATGGGCGAGGAGCGCGCCAAAGAATTTGTGAAGACCATCGACGAGACCGTTTGGTTCGTCGTGCTCGACGGAGACAAGCCGATCGTCTACACCAACGCGCCCGAGGGAAGTTTTACGCTTGCCGCAGGGTACGGAGAGGCGGTCTCCATTTAAGGCAGATCAGAGGATAACATGAGCAGGGAGAAGCTGCAGCAAACAAAACGCGCCGCATGGTTCAAGGGGTGGGATATCCTCATCTACGCCCTCATCCTGCTGCTCCTTTTTGCGCTCTTTTTGTTCTTTGTCATTTTTCCCGAGCAGGAACAGCTCTCGGGCGTCGAGATCTTTGTAAAAAACGAGCGCGTCTTTTTCTGCGAATTTGAAGAGGGGAGTTATACGATCGAAGACACATCCCGCGTCCGCGTGGAAGAGAGCGGCGATCTCCTTCAAGTGACCGTCACGACGGAGGAGGGGTTCAACATCATCGAGATCGACACAAAAGCGCGGCGGGCGGAAATGACGGATGCGGACTGTTCGTGGAGCCGCGACTGCGTCCACATGCCCGCGATCGAAAACACGGCGTCCGCGCCCGTCTCCTGCATCCCGCACGGCGTCGTCGT
>ERZ1090868.823-NODE-823-length-17080-cov-15.879295_pt1 | contig 17080 bp, 15 predicted proteins | sample MGYA00478475_ERZ1090868 | MGnify/ENA primary metagenome ERZ1090868 (study PRJEB33644, sample SAMEA5815747) | chicken gut metagenome | biome: Chicken; feature: Gastrointestinal Tract; material: Caecum | place: Ireland | collected 2019-01-01 | study: A study of the...
TGAACTGTAACACCAATGGAACGTATATATAAAATGTTTCACGTGAAACATTTTACAACGGATCCTCTGGTGCTCTCATAAGACAAGCAGACGTGCGAACAAAAGAAGTTTGACAGTCAATAAATATTTGGCAACGGTAATTGTGCAGCCAATACAAACAGTTGCCGTATCCGACTGTCGAAACAAACAGGAATCGTTTAAACACATTCGGAGGTGAAGAAGATCAGAGTGCTATAGGGCGGTATATCATTACCGCTGACAATGAAAAGCAGTTATTGATTGCCTGCTGTCACAGACACTTCCAGTGGTCTGGTACATAATTTTGAAACAGTTCAGCCAGCTGAACTGTTACGGCATCCAGCCATTGAGAATCGCTTCGCGATGGGCTGGATGCCCACAGGCACTATGTTATCACACGGTCTGCGCAGTAAATGCGCAGATTCGGGCAGAACTGTAATATAATTTTTACTGTTTGAATCAGTAAAACAGTGAAAAAAACCATAAAAATATAGAAAATGTTTCACGTGAAACATTTTCTATAGTATTTCGAAGTTTTCTATGCTATTATGTTTTTAAGATGTTACATCTTTTGCGCAAAAAAGGAGGAAAAGTTTTGGGAAGAACGATTGCGATAGCGAACCAGAAAGGCGGGGTAGGAAAATCTACCACAGCAATTAATCTTTCGTCCTGCCTGGCGGAAATGGGGAAAAAGGTTTTGGCGATTGATATTGATCCCCAGGGAAACACGACCAGCGGCCTAGGCGTTGAAAAGGACAGTGTGGAAAATACTGTTTACGAATTACTGCTGGGAGAAATCTCGATCGAGGACTGTATCATCCCGCTGGAATTTGAAAATCTTTCGCTGATTCCGTCAAATGTCAATCTTGCAGGTGCGGAGATTGAATTGATCGATGTGGATGGAAAGGAATTTGTGCTGAAAAACGCGGTGGATCAGGTAAGGGACGAGTATGATTTTATTATCATTGACTGCCCTCCTTCCTTAAATATGCTGACGATCAATGCAATGACCACTGCGGATTCTGTACTTGTCCCGATTCAGTGCGAATATTATGCGCTGGAGGGACTGTCTCAGCTGATGCACACGATCGATCTGGTACAGGAGCGGCTGAATTCATCGCTGGAAATCGAAGGGGTCGTCTTTACAATGTATGACGCCCGGAGAAATCTGTCTCTGCAGGTAGTGGAAAACGTAAAGAACAGTCTGAACCAGAATATCTATAAGACGATCATCCCGAGAAACGTGCGTCTGGCGGAAGCGCCGAGTTATGGCCTTCCGATCAACTACTATGACAGCAAGTCGACGGGAGCGGAGAGTTATCGGCTTTTGGCAGAGGAAGTATTACATAAGGGGGATGAATCATGGCAGTAAGAAAAGGCGGCCTCGGTAAAGGACTGGATTCTCTGATCGCTCCATCCTCATCGGCAAAATCTTCAGCCGGTTCCGGAAAGAAAGAACCGGAAGTGAAAGTTGTAGAGAAGGTTGTAGAGAAAGTTGTTGAAAAGCCTGTGGAGGTACGGCTGAAGATCGGAGAGATAGAGCCAAACAGGGAACAGCCGAGAAAAAATTTTGACGAGGATGGACTGATCGAGTTGGCTGATTCTATCCGGCAGTTTGGGATTCTTCAGCCGATCCTGGTTAAGAAAAAAGAAGATTATTATGAAATCATCGCGGGTGAACGCCGATGGAGAGCTGCAAAGCTGGCTGGATTGAAGGAAGTACCTGTGATTGTCAAGGAATTTACCGAGCAGGAAGCGGTGGAAATTTCACTGATCGAAAACATTCAGCGGGAGTCTTTAAATCCTATTGAGGAAGCCATCGCGTACAAACGTCTGATGGAAGAATTTCATCTGCATCAGGATGAGATTGCGGAACGGGTATCCAAGAGCAGGACAGCCGTGACAAACTCTATGCGTCTGCTGAAGCTGGATGGACGCGTACAGCAGATGGTCATTGACGAGATGATCACAACGGGACATGCCCGTGCATTGCTGGCCATTGAAGATAAGGAACAGCAACATTTTCTGGCGACCAAGGTTTTTGATGAAAAATTGAGCGTCCGTGAGACAGAAAAACTTGTGAAGGAGGTGCTGAACCCGAAAGAAAAGAAAAAGAGAGAGACAGACTCGGCACAGGATGCAATCTATCAGAGCCTGGAAGAGAAGATCAAAGAAATTGTAGGGACCAAGGTTTCCATTCGAAGGGGAACCAGACAGAAGGGAAAAATAGAAATCGAATACTATTCCCAGGAAGAACTGGAGAGATTGGTAGAATTGTTTGAGTCTATCAATGAGTGAGAAAATGGATAAGGGGAAATACCATGAGTAATCTATTTGAGAAAGTCGGAATTGATCTGGGGATTGTAGTTCTTCTCCTGATCGTTCTGGTTATTGTACTTGCGATCATGACAGTAAGTATGTCGCTTCGCCTGACCCGTATCAACCAGAGATATAAGAGCTTTATGAAAGGACGGGAAGGACAGTCGCTGGAAAAACTGTTTTCCGCGAGATTTAAGGAGATCGATCGGCTGACCAAACAGAATGAGATCAATCACAGAGATATCGGTGTCCTGAAAAAGGTTCTCGGAAAAACACTGAATAAATATGGAATTGTAAAGTATGATGCGTTTGACGATGTGGGCGGAAAGCTCAGTTTTGCATTGGCCATGCTGGATGAAGACAATACAGGATTTATTCTGAATGCGATCCACAGTCGTGATAATTGCTTTCTTTATATTAAGGAGATCGTAAAGGGTGAGTCTTACATTATGCTGAGTGATGAGGAGATCGATGCGCTTCGTCAGGCGGTCTCTATGGATGATACACTGGATCTTCTGGAAGAAGTATGAATTTCACCGCCACACATAAGATCAGAACAGAAATGATGGAAAATCCGGTGGTATGACGAGGGCTGTCTATCGGGCAGAAACAGAGGCAAACGGTTGCTTCTATAGAAGGAAAGCAACGGTTCAACACTTGAAAAAATGTAAATACTGATATATGATAACAGTACATGATCAGGCGGTTCTTTTTGAGAAACCGTTACAGCAGTATATAATAGATAGGAAATACAGGAGGAAGTCATGTTAGACATTAAGTTTTTAAGAGAAAATCCGGAGGTTGTAAAGCAGAATATCCGTAATAAATTTCAGGATCAGAAACTGGAATTGGTAGATCAGGTGATCGCACTTGATAAAGAGAACCGAGAGATCAAGCAGGAAGTTGAGGCGCTTCGCGCAAAGAAAAATAAGATTTCCAAACAGATCGGCGCATTGATGGCGCAGGGAAAAAGAGACGAGGCAGAGCAGATCAAGAAGGAGATCGCTGCTGACGGCGCCCGCACGGATGAGCTGTCCGCGAGAGAAAAGGAAGTGGAAGAGGAAATCCGGAAAATTATGATGATCATTCCGAATATCATTGATCCTTCTGTGCCGATCGGAAAAGATGACAGTGAAAACGTGGAACTGGAACGGTTCGGAGAGCCGGTGGTTCCTGATTTTGAGATCCCGTATCACACAGACATCATGGAATCTTTCGATGGAATCGATCTGGACAGTGCAAGAGAAGTGGCCGGAAACGGTTTTTATTATCTGATGGGAGATATCGCAAGACTGCATTCCGGAATTCTGTCCTATGCGCGCGATTTTATGATCGACCGCGGATTCACTTACTGTGTTCCGCCGTTCATGATCCATGGAAATGTTGTGAACGGTGTTATGAGTTTTGCGGAAATGGAATCTATGATGTATAAGATCGAGGGAGAGGATCTGTATCTGATCGGAACCAGCGAACATTCCATGATCGGAAAATTTATTGACAGCATTATCCCGGAAGAAAAGCTTCCACTGACGCTTACCAGTTATTCTCCGTGTTTCCGTAAAGAAAAAGGGGCGCATGGCATCGAGGAAAGAGGCGTGTACCGTATCCATCAGTTTGAAAAGCAGGAGATGGTTGTGTTATGTAAACCTGAAGACAGTATGATGTGGTACGACAAACTGTGGAAAAATACCGTAGATCTGTTCCGCTCTCTGGATATTCCGGTCCGCACATTGGAATGCTGTTCCGGAGATCTGGCTGACCTGAAAGTGAAATCTGTGGATGTGGAAGCATGGTCTCCGCGTCAGAAGAAGTATTTCGAGGTGGGAAGCTGTTCCAATCTGGGAGATGCTCAGGCAAGAAGACTGAAAATCCGTGTCAACGGTGAAAAGGGCAAGTATCTGGCGCATACATTAAACAATACCGTAGTCGCTCCGCCGCGTATGCTGATTGCATTTCTGGAGAACAACCTGAATGCCGACGGCACGGTAAATATTCCGGAGCCTCTTCGTATGTACATGGGCGGCAAGGAAAAACTGATCCCGAAAAAATAAGAAAAAATGTTCTGAAGGAACAGAGAAAAAGAAAGAATGAGAAATAAAAGAGGAAGAAGAGGAGGTGTTTTTCATGCATGAATTTCTGAAAACTGTAGGATTCTCCGATTTGAAAAGCAAAAAGGATCTGGATGCAATCCTGAGAGATGTATTGGATAATTACGACACCAAGAAGATAGTAGAAAATGAAAAACACCATTCTTTTGTGGAAATCTCCAAAGAATATGGATATGATTGTGGAATAACCGTCTGCGGCGAGTACGATGAGGACGGAGAATTCCAGATGGAATATTATCATCCGTATTTCACCGGCGGGCAGATCACCACATACGAGGATGTATCTGTGGAACGCCATGCGGCGACGGAATCCTATGCCGGCGGCTGCGACGATCTGAGACTCGGAATCACATTGATCTTTTACCTGATCAATGCCGCAGATTATCTTAATGCCAGAAGGGAACCGAAAGAATTGAAAGCGCAGCCGCCACTGAGACTGTCGGGGCTGGCGCGGGATGGAATGATCCTGCTGCCGGTGCGGAAAGATCCGGAAAAAGTCGCGAAAGAGAAAGATTCATGGCAGCAGAAGAGTTCGCTGCTGGCCGCGGCAAGAGACGGGGATGAGGATGCGATCGAGAGTCTGACTATGGAGGATATCGATACGTATGCGATGATCTCACGGCGGATCGTGCATGAGGATGTGCTTTCCATTGTGGACAATTACTTTATGCCTTATGGACTGGAATGCGATCAGTACAGTATTCTGGGAGAGATCACGGACGTCAGCAAAACAGTGAATTCCATGACCGGAGAAAAACTGTGGCAGATGAGCATTCTGTGCAACGATGTTCCGCTGGACATCTGCGTGAATGAGAAGGATCTGCTCGGAGAGCCGGAGGTCGGAAGAAGGTTTAAGGGTCAGATCTGGCTCCAGGGAACGATAAACTGAGACAAAAACAATCGAAATACGCCTGTGGAATGTTTTCTCTGAACGGAAAACATTCCACAGGCGTTTCTTTTTATTTCGCTGTTTTCTATTTTTCAATACAAAGGACGGCTTTTTCAGATGTCTCCGGAAGGGACAGAGTATAAAGTCCGTCCTGTTTTTTGATACTTCCAGTCATATCTATGCCATTGAGCGTTACTTTAGCGGGTTCTTTTTCCGAAGACCATCCAAGCAGTCCGGATTCCCGGATGACGGCGATGGAAGTGTCTTCGGATTCGCAGATACTTTCGACGGCCATAAATCCGGCATATTTCTTCAGAAGTCCCAGGAAGGTCACATGCTGTCCGCAGGGAAGCAGAAGGAACCATCCGAAGCCGTTTTCTTTCAAAGTGTCTTCGTATCTGCCGTATCTGTCGAGAAGAACAGATCTTTTTCTGAAATAGTCATAGAGACAATACGTATCGGCAGCTTCCAGATCCGGGATTTCGGCCGGCGAGAAAGAGAATTCCTGTCTCTGTCCGGTCAGATTATATATGGCAAACCCGCCGGCTTTCTGGATGCCGCCATAGGATGCCACGTTGTGAAGCTTCAGAACCCCACCTGCCGTAGGATCCGAAAATACACAATCGTCGGATGGTCTGGCCGATCGATCCATCATCAGGAGTTCGCCGTTCTGATAGATCAGGGGTTTCAGGATCTCCGGATCGGTGGCGCCCACTTTGTCGCTGACGTAGACCGGTCCGCCGCTGACGGCGCGGAGAAGACTGTGCTTTTCGGCATCTCTGTGTGTGGTCCAGAACATATCCCAGTCACAGCAGTATAACTCGTTGTGATACAGGGAGTTATAGGCGTTTTGCAGAAGATGTTCCGCAAAGCCGCCCTCCTTGTCAGGTACAAAATCATCACTGTTTCTGGAGATCGCGGACACGGGTCTTGCAAGAATGTTTTCCATCGCCATCCCCATACAGTTTACAACTGCGCCGTCCATCAGAGATGCGCCGCTTTCCAGCGCCTGGTTCATACCGGCGGCTGCTTCGCATACCGGCAGGCTGTTCTCAAAGTAATAGGGAACGGCGCTCTGACCGTCTACTTTTACAAAACAGATACCTTCCCGGTTCAGCTCTCTATACCAGTCACGATAGAACTTATCACCGGTAAAAGGGCTGGGAACCAGTTTTCCGTTCGCCGTGGCATATAAGTGAGCGCTTTCTTTTAAGGCCAGATCGCTTTCCGGAGCGATACCGCCCCAGTAGCCGCCCAGCGCGTGCCATACGCCGAACCAGCGGATCTTGTTCTGTTCCCGGATATCGTCAGTTATCTTCCGGAAGCCTTCCGGAAATTTTTCTCTGTCCGGATGAAAATCGCTGAGCAGTTCCTCTCTTGAGGAAAGCCATCCGTCGTCGATCAGCATCCACTTTACAGGAACCTGCTTTTCAGCCAGTTCTGCGGCTTTGTCGCGGATCCCTTTTTCGGAGACTTCTTTATAGAAAGCGTCCCAGCTGCACCAGCCAAGATACCGGAACATTTCCGGTACTCTGCGGTCTTTCCTCATACGTATTCCTTTATATTCCGCCAGCCAGGAAAATGCTTTGTGGATGGCTTCCTGGAGAACGGGAGCTTCTGCAAAGAGATACAGGGGCTCATCCAGCGAACACTGTCCGCCTGTCCAGGCTGTCATTTCCAGGCCGATTTCTGTTTCTGTTCCGGGGATCATAGAAGTTTTGAATTTCTGTCCGATCATTGGCACTATACATGCAAACCGATCTTTATACTGAAAAAATGCAACCTGTGTGTGCTCAGGAATACCTTTGAACGTGTCGGTGAATGCGGGTCTTGTCCACCATTCATTATAAAGGTACATGGCCGTGATCTTTTCAGGCAGTGGTCTGACCGGCAGGTAGATCCTTATGGGATTCTCCATACGAAGATTATCGTTTTCCCGGCAGGATTCATTTTTGATCCGGACGGAGATTTCCCCCAGGCGGCAGCCGTTTTCCGTCCGTTCCGTCAGATTGACCCGAATTCCGTTTTGTTCGTATCCGCCGGTGTTGACAGGAAATACAGCGTTCAGAGATTTTCCTTTCTGACAGTAAATCTCACATCTTACTTTTGGTGTCTCAGACATAGATTTTTCCTTTCTTTCAATATCTGTATGGTCAAAACCCCGCAGGCAATCTGCAGGACACAGGTCTGCAGGGCGGCGGGTCACCATTTTGCAAACAGAACGCAGGTGCCGCTTTTATGGTACCTTTCGATCGTCTTTTCCAGGCGGCTGCGGTCAACCCGCAGATAGGCCGCCTGGCAGTCGAGACACATGAATTCTGTCGATGCCCTGCCGAACAGTTTTCTGTGCAGGGCGATCTCGTCGGACATCAGGTTTTTTCCACACACTTTACAGAGATGATCGGTCATTCTTTTTCCACCATTTTGCATCTGTAAACTTTCGATCCGTGAGCTGCCACTGTTGCTGTGAGCATCTCGCTCTTTTTCCCGATATTTTCGTGTTCGATGCAGTCGTAGATTTCCAGACACTTTCCGGCGCTGGTCGGGAGTCCCAGATCCCAGAAATCGACAGCCGCCAATGTCGGGGTGTCTCCAAAGTTGAACATTCCGATCGCGATATCACCGTTGGACAGGAATTTGACCAGGACATATGTATCCGGACTGTTGGAGGTACACTGTACCTGGAAGGGCGCCCGGCACTCGATATCCTGATTGATCGCGATCAGATCTTTGTTCAGTAAGATTTTTTTCGTCTGTTCCGTCATGTTCCGGACATCACATCCGATCATAAGAGGCGAATTCATCATTGCCCACAGGGCGAAATGGGTCTGGTATTCCTCGTCGGTACATCCGCCGGCAGAAATATATTCATCTCCGCCTTTTCCGTACATGCCGACGACCAGCATATCCATATCATTGTGGCAATAAGCACTGGAATAAGCCGTTTTGTCCATCTGGGAAAGAGCGATATCCTTGATGGAATTCCAGGAATCATTGATATCGATGGTAGAGCGGAACAGGTGCGCGCCTGAAGAGCTGATCCATTCATGAACGGATTCCGTTCCCCACTGGCAGGCAGAGAAGACGATATCTCTTCCACTGTTTGCCAGAGCCAGTCCCATTCTGCGGTACAGGTTTCTGTCATCCAGGTGCTGGGGTTTGAAGCAGTTATCATACTTGAGATAATCTACGCCCCACGCTGCAAACTGTTTTGCGTCTTCATACTCATGTTCAAAGCTTCCCGGATAATTGGCGCAGGTCCGGGTTCCGCAGCAGCTGTACATTCCGAACTTAAATCCGTTTTCGTGGACATAATCGGCTACCGCCTTCATACCGTGAGGAAATTTTTCCGGGTCGGGAACAAGATTTCCGTCTTTGTCACGTTCCTTCATGCTCCAGCAGTCGTCGATGACCACATATTCATAGCCGGCTTTCTGCAGCCCCTGCTTTTTCATTGCGTCGACGGTTTCCCGGATCAGATCCTCATTGATCTTCTCTGTGAATGTGTTCCATGAGTTCCAGCCCATCGGGGGAACTGCGCACATTGCTTTTCTGCTCATTTGTTTGGTCTCCTTTACTTATATTTTTGTTCTGGATTCTTTCTTTCATTGTATCTTTCGGACCGTTTTTTTTAAATGGTAACAATCGGGATGAGATGGTAAATTCTTGTCATTTTATCGAGGCTGAGATATAATGTAACCGTTCAGACAGATGAACGGTTACGGTACATGAAGGGAAAATAAAACAGGAGGAAAATTCTTATGATTTCAGTTCCGCATCATTCCATTGCGTTTCAGTCTGCCTCGGATTTGTCTCTGCTGATAATGGAAGGAATCGGACTTCAGAATGTCTGTACCCAGGAGTATTTTCACGATAATCGTACCCGCACAGACGCAAAGTGTGTGATCCAATATACGTTTAACGGAGAAGGGGTTTTTGAGATCGACGGGACACGTTACCGTGTCGGAAAAGAAGAAGCCTTTTTGTTTGAAATACCGGGGAACAGCTGGTACTATCTGCCGGAAGATTCTGTGGGATGGGAGTTCCTGTATCTGGAATTTTCAAAAGAATGTCTTCCGTTGCTGCGAAAGATTTATCGAATGAGCGGTCCGGTGGTCCGGCTTCCAGAAAAATGCGGACTGCCTTCCCGGATGATGGAGATTTATCAGATGGCGCTGGAAAGACAGTGGAATTCTCTGTTTGAAAATTCCAGGATCGCCTATGACCTGTGGACTCGCCTGGCAGAGTATGCGGTGACTTTGTCTGCAAGCGAGCGGACAAACGTGGATGATGCAAAAGAATATATGGACCGGAATTATTACAGGAATGAGCTGAATCTTGACCTGGTGGCAGAGCATGCAGGAATGTCAAAATATTATATGTGCAAGGAATTTCACAGGAAATACGGGATCTCTCCCGGCAGATATCTCAGAGAACTCCGCATTTCTCAGGCCTGCCGTCTGCTTATGACGAAGACGGATTATACGCTACAGGAGATCGCTGAGATGGTTGGCTATTCCAATAATAATTATTTCGGAAAAGTATTCCGTGCGGAGAAAGGGATTAGTCCGGACAAATATAGAAAACAATCTAATCAGTATGATTTTGTCCGGTCGGTGTCCGAGACGACAAAAGACGGGCCGCGCTGATTGGAGAAGCAATTGTTCGGGCGGATAACGGTTACAGAGAAAAAGATTTTGAGAGCGAAAAAATAAAAAAGTTCAAAAAACTCTGCAGAAACAAAACTGCAGAGTTTTTTGATGATTCTTCAACGGCCGGATTAGTCAGGCTGTTTTTTAATCTGCGAAATTACCGGTATACAGCTGATAGTATTTTCCTTTTGCTTCGATCAGTTCGTCGTGGGTACCGCGCTCGATGATGCGGCCCTGTTCCATGACCATGATACAGTCGGAGTTCTTTACGGTGGACAGTCGGTGCGCGATGACAAACGTGGTACGTCCTTTCATCAGCGCGTCCATACCGCTCTGTACCAGCTTTTCGGTACGGGTATCGATGGAGGAAGTGGCTTCGTCCAGGATCAGCGCCGGCGGGTCTGCTACGGCTGCACGGGCGATCGCCAGTAGCTGCCGCTGCCCCTGGCTAAGGTTGGCGCCGTCTCCGGTCAGCATGGTATCGTATCCGTTGGGCAGACGGCGGATGAATCCGTCGGCATTGGCAAGTTTCGCAGCGCTGATACACTCTTCATCTGTGGCGTCAAGCTTTCCGTAACGGATGTTGTCCATAACGGTTCCGGTGAACAAATGTGTATCCTGGAGAACGATTCCCAGGGAACGGCGCAGATCCGGTTTCTTAATCTTATTGATATTGATGCCGTCGTAGCGGATTTTTCCATCTGCGATATCGTAGAAACGGTTGATCAGGTTGGTGATCGTCGTCTTTCCGGCTCCGGTGGCGCCGACAAATGCGATCTTCTGTCCCGGTTTCGCGTAAAGGCTGATGTTGTGCAGGACGATCTTGTCGTCTGTGTAGCCGAAATCCACATCGTCGAAGACAACCGCGCCTTCCTGTCTAGTGTAGGTGACCGTTCCCTCTGCTTTGTGCGGGTGTTTCCATGCCCAGAGATTGGTTCTGGTCGGGGATTCGGTCAGCTGTCCGTTTTCATCTACTTTTGCATTGACAAGTTCCACATATCCTTCGTCTTTTTCCGGTTCCTGATCCATCAGGTCGAAGACACGCTGCGCGCCGGCTGCGGCGTTGACAACAAAGTTGATCTGCTGGCTGACCTGTGTGATCGGGTTGGTAAAGCTTCGGTTCAGGCCGACAAAAGTGACGACGGTACCGATGGTAACGCCGGCCAGTTCGTTGATCCCGAGGATCGCGCCGATGATCGCTACCAGTGCGTAGCTGATCCATCCGATGTTGGCGTTGACCGGCATCAGCAGGTTGGCGTATCCGTTGGCCTTGTCGGTACTGTTTCTCAGTTCTTCATTTACTTTATGAAAATCATCCATTGCAGCCTGCTCATGGCAGAATACTTTTACGACCTTCTGGCCGTCCAGCATTTCTTCGATGAAGCCGTCTACTTTTCCAAGGTCGATCTGCTGGCGGATATAATATTTTCCGGACAGCTTTGAAAACTTTGAAGTGACGAAAAGCATGACAAATGCAGTCAGGAGCGAGATCACGGTCAGAGCAGGATTCAGGATGATCATGGTAACCAGGGTGGCGGCCATGGTGAGTACGGAGTTGATGATCTGCGGGATACTCTGGCTGAGCATCTGTCTGAGTGTATCTACATCGTTGGTATACACGGACATGATATCGCCGTGCGCGTGGGTATCAAAGTATTTGATCGGCAGAGACTCCATTTTGTGAAACAGATCGTTTCTGAGATGGAGCATGGTTCCCTGGCTTACATTTACCATGATACGGTTATAGGTGAAGGCAGTGACAACGCCGACTGCCATGATGCATGCCAGGCGGATCAGATCGGAGGCCAGGCCGCTGAAATTATCGGAGCCGTTGGCAAGCATCGGAGTGATGTAATCGTCGATCAGTGTCTGCGGAAAGGTTGATCCGACGACCGTCGCAACTGCCGTGATCATGATACAGAGCACCACGATCAGAAACGGAATTTTATAATAGTGAAGCATATATTGAACGACCCTTTTGATCAGGCTTGTGGCCATCGATACTTCGGGTCTCGATTTCTTTTCATTCATAGAACACGTTTCCTCCTTCCTGTATTACGCCGGCTGGTCAAAATCGCCGCTGCCTTCAAGCTGTGAGGTATAGATCTCCTGATAGATCTCATTGGTCTTCAGCAGATTCTCATGGGTGTCAAAGGCGTTGATCTTTCCATCGTCCAGTACCAGGATCCGGTCGGCAGACTGTACACTGGAAATACGCTGAGCGATGATGATCTTTGTCGTTCCCGGAATCTCTTTTGCGAATGCTGCGCGGATGCTTGCGTCTGTTGCCGTATCGACAGCGCTGGTCGAGTCGTCCAGGATCAGGACCTTCGGCTTTTTCAGCAGGGCGCGGGCGATACAGAGACGCTGTTTCTGACCGCCGGAAACGTTGGAGCCGCCCCGTTCGATCCTTGTATTATATTTATCCGGCATACGCTCGATAAACTCGTCGGCGCAGGCCGCTTTACATGCCTCGATACATTCCTCATCGGTGGCGTCAGGATTGCCCCAGCGGAGGTTATCAAGAATCGTTCCGGAAAACAGGGTATTTTTCTGGAGAACCACGGAAACCTGGTTTCTCAGAACCTCTGTGTCGTAATTACGGACATCCACACCGCCGACACAGACGGAACCTTCGTCTACGTCGTACAGACGGCAGATCAGATTGACAAGACTGCTCTTACCGGATCCGGTTCCTCCGATCACGCCGATCGTCTCGCCGCTCTTGATGTGAAGATCAATGTCGGAAAGAGAATTTTTACCGCTGCCGTGTTTGTAGGAAAAGTTTACGTGGTTAAAGTCGATCCGTCCGTCCGATACGGCCATCACTGGCTGCTCCGGATCGGCGATGTCGGCTTTCTCATTCAGAACTTCGCTGATTCTTCGGATACTTGCCAGAGACATACTGATCATAACGACAACCATGGAGAGCATCATCAGACTCATCAGCAGAGACATAATGTAGCTGAACAGACTGGTCAGATCTCCGGTGGTCATGGAACCGCCGACGATAAATTTCGCGCCGAACCATGAAACGGAAATGATACAGAAATAAACGGCGACCATCATCGCCGGGTTATTAAACGCCAGAAGTCCTTCTGCTTTTACGGAAAGATCATAAAGCATTTTTGACGCTTTGGAAAACTTGATATCCTCATAATCCTCACGGACAAATGCTTTAACGACACGGATTGCCGAAACATTTTCCTGTACGCTGGCGTTCAGATCATCGTATTTGCGGAATACCTGGTTGAAGATCTTCAGTGTAATGATCATGATAGAGAAGATTACGACCACCAGGAACACAACTGCGATCAGGAACATGGCGCTCAGGCGCGGGCTGATGATCATACACATGATAAAGCTGAAGATCAGGTTCAGCGGGGCGCGGACTGCCACTCGGATGATCGACATGAAAGCGTTCTGTACGTTTGTGATATCTGTAGTCATACGGGTCACAAGACCGGGAACGCTGAATTTGTCGATGTTGGAAAAAGAAAAAGTCTGTATGTTGGCGTAAATCGCTTCACGCAGATTTGCCGAAAGTCCTGCGGATGCGCTGGCAGCATTTCTTCCCGCGGTCGCTCCGAAAAACAAACTCAGGAAAGCCATGACTACCATCAGAGCTCCATATCGGTAGACAACGGAAAGATTGCCGGCTTCCAGTCCTCTGTCGATGATAATGGAAGTGACAAAGGGCATCAGTATTTCCATAATAACTTCAAGAGCGGTCAGACCGATACATAGAAAGGTGTTCCGCTTATACTGTTTGAGTTGCTGTAAAACTTTTCTCACGGTAATATAACCTCCTGTCATTTTTTACTTCATTGTGCTCCAGTTCCATCTTTGTAAACTGTGACAAAAGTTTTCGCTCCAGACTGCAGAGCAGGCGGATTTCCTGTGGGTCGAGCACACTGCAGATTTCCGCTTCCATCTGTTCTGCTTTCTGAAGAAATAAACCTCCTTCAGAAAAAAGTTTTTCCGTGGGGAGGACTTTCTTTTTTCGGATATCGTCAGGGTCTTCCTGAAAATATAGATAACCTTTTTCCCTGAGTTTTTTGATCAGTGCGGACAGCGTCGATTTCGATACGCCGATCTCATGGCACATGTCTGTAAGATAGCTGCCGTCCCGATGATGTCTCAGAATATATACCATGAAATAAACCTGAACTCCGCTGATATCCTCGGTTTTCAAATTCAGTTCCAACTGCGCAGTCAGATCAAGACTGATCTTTTTCATCGTGTAGATGAGTTCTTCTGCGCCGGATACTTCTGCCATTTTTATCAACACCTCCTGCATATGTATTTCGAAAACAATTTAAAAGTAGACAGTTCGTATGCTTACTTTCTGAATACATAAGAGATTGTAGCGCGTATTTTTGAAAATGTGAAATTCAAAATTGTTATATTCTATAAAAAACTTTTATAGATATTTACGTTTGTTTTTTTAGAAGTTTCTCTGATTCTGCGGCTTGAACGGACATCGGAAGTGAATTATAATAAAAAGAGCTGTCTTCTGGCCGGCGGATTGGCTGCCCGGTCGGAGATAAGATACAGGAAGGTCAATAGAAAGAGCGGGCAGGAAGAGGTAAGTTTGGAAGTAAACTTCCAAATCTACCATGATTGACGAAGTAAATGCGTCAGGAGGAGGTAAATATGAACACTGTACAGCTAGAGTGTTTTGTAACGGTAGCGGAACATCTGAATTTCTCCAAGGCGTCCAGAGTGCTGAAGATTACGCAGCCAGCTGTCAGTCATCAGATCCAGACACTGGAAGAGGAACTGGAGGTAAAGCTTTTTAACCGGACAAGCAAGAGTGTTTCTCTGACACAGGAGGGCATCCAGTTTCTCGCGGATGCGAGACTGATCCTGCGGACAGCGTTTTCTGCCAAGGAACGTCTTGGGAAGCAGGAACATTTCATACCGTTGGAGCTGGGGTGTCACAATTATATGATTAAATCTTATTAGGAAAACACACTGCCAGAAAGGATGTAGCGGGACTCAGCCCGCCACGGCGGGAATTTCAGAAGTGTTGATTTCAATATATTCTGCTATCTTACGAAATTCATCAGCGAATTTGCATTTAACGCTGATATTTCCATTTTCGTAAACCTTGATATGGTCTACAAGATCAATGAGCGCCTCCCGGGTTAATTTGTCGATATTCTGGTATTTCATAAAGGCCACCAGCGCCGGGTGCTCATTGTCAACACCGTTTGCCAGTTCTGCCCGTTCAGCGGTCAACCGTTCCAGCACGTCAGAGAGGGCCGCTACCTGCCGTTCATAGTCGGCTTTCATGCTTCGATAGTCCTGCTGGGTAATTTCCCCGTCTTTCCAGTCTTGATAAAGAGACTGCTTGTAGCGGGTGATTTTCGCCAGTTCCTTTTCCTTTGTGGCAATCAGCTCGTCCAGTCTGAAAGACTGGCTTTTTTTCGTTGGAGCCGAATTGATACGGGTAATCGCCTCAGAATAAGAAACGGCTAAATGTACCTGGTACTGAATACCGAATAGAACAGCGGCCTCCAGCCGTTCATGCTTGATTGAGTGCATGGTGCAGGCTGTCCGGGAACGGTTTTTGTAAGTAGAGCAGGCATAATACACATGATTGTTTTTACTAACGCAACGAGTGACAGCCCGGCCACAATCGGCACATTTCAGAAAGCCGCTGAACAAATGGACTTTCCGGCCTTCGGGAGAAGTTCGGGTGTCACGCTTTAACAGAGCCTGCACCTTGTCAAAGGTTTCATAGTCGATAATGGCTTCATGCGTTCCAGCCACCTCTACCCATTCTTCACGGGGAACCGTTTCAATCTGGTGTACCTTATAACTTTTTACCCGGCTACGGCCTTGTGCTAAATCCCCGGTATAAGTGGGATTGGTAAGTATTGCATGGATCATCCTGCCACCCCACATAGGTTCGTCATAACCTCTTGTAGAAACCGGCAGGCCCTTGAGCAGTTTATACGCAGAGGGACTCGGGACGCCATGCTCATTCAAATGCAGAGCGATGGCCCGTTTTGATGTTCCTTGCAAGAATAGCGAGAAAATGAGTTTGACTGTTTCAGCAGCATCCGGATCAATAATCAGTTTGTGTTTGTCTTTTGGGTGCTTAATGTACCCATAAGGAGCGAAAGCTCCGATGTATTGACCGTTGCGCCGCTTATAGTCAAATACCTGGCGGATTTTCTTTGAAGTCTGATAGCAATAGTTATCATTCATTACATTTGTTATCGGAACGATAATATTAGAAACGCTATCCGGGTTTGTAAAGCTATCCACATTTTCCGCAAGACTGATAAACCGGACACCCATCTGTACAAACAGGTTGTCAATCAGACTTCCCGCATCGCTGTAATTCCGGGCAAAACGGGAAAGGTCTTTTACCACAACACAGTTGATTTTCCCGCTCATTACATCGGCCAGGAGCCGTTGGAAATCTTCGCGGTTGGCATCTGTTCCCGTGTGTCCATCGTCCACATATTCGGAAACGCTTTCAAATTCCTCGATGTGCTTTTGATAAAAGTCATTCAGCAGGTCGCGCTGGTTTTTAACGCTGTTGCTATCGTCTTTTCCTTTTTTCAAATCTTCTTTGGAAAGCCGGATATATTCGCCCAGCCGCCAGCGCCGGATTGTATAAGAGGGGGAGAAACTCTGTTGAACCCCTCTGTTTTTTGTTCGTGGCATTGTTCCTCCTTCCCTATCACATTACACTTACATTATACCTCTGTCCCATAGGGACAACAAGGATGGCTCCGCTATGGGACATTTTGTCTCGAAGTAGGCGTGGGCCGTAACCGAAGTTACAGCCCGCTTTTTTGACGGATCAAAAAGTCCGTCAAAATATCCTGGAGGGATGGCCCGTTTTCTGTAAATTCCATTTTTACACCGATACCGCCGATGCTGAAGCAGTACGGATTTTTGGTAACTTGTAAAAACCTTGTGACGCGCTCTTTGCGAGAAAGGGCATTATCAAAGGTCATACCGCTCACATCGGGCAGAGACTCGGGGGAGACTGTGCCAATGTCAACGCTTTTCATTCGTTCCAGTTCCTGTGCGGTTAATCTCACGGTAAAACCTCCTTTGTTCAGATTGAT
>ERZ1090868.825-NODE-825-length-17066-cov-9.996767_pt1 | contig 17066 bp, 9 predicted proteins | sample MGYA00478475_ERZ1090868 | MGnify/ENA primary metagenome ERZ1090868 (study PRJEB33644, sample SAMEA5815747) | chicken gut metagenome | biome: Chicken; feature: Gastrointestinal Tract; material: Caecum | place: Ireland | collected 2019-01-01 | study: A study of the...
GGAAAAGATGCGGGAGACGATAAGCCACATCTCCTACATCACGTATATAGAAAAGCTTAAACCCGTCGACGTAGACGGGCGCTATATCGTGCTTGAAACCCCCAACGAAAATTTTGCACAGTACATCACCGGCACCCTCGCCGAAAAGATGCGCGAGGCAATAATCAAGGCGGACGTGGGCGTTTCGGACTTCCGCCTCGTCGTGGAGGGCAGCGGCGAGTACGCGTATAATGCCCCCGCCGAGGAAAATTATGCCCCGCCCTCCAACCTCGACAAAAAATATACATTCGATTCCTTCGTCGTCGGTAAAAACAACGAGTTTGTATACGCCGCGGCGCGCAACGTTGCCGAGGATCCCGCGGGAACCTACAACCCGCTGTTCATTTACGGCGGCACGGGTTTGGGCAAGACCCACCTTATGCAGGCGATAGCCAACAAAATAGTCGCCGAAAAACCCAATCTTAAAGTAATTTACGTCACCTGCGAACAGTTTGTAAACGAAATTATTGACACGATGTTCACCGGCCGCGGACCCGACGCGCGCGACAGGGGCAACAAACTGAGACAGCACTACCGCTCGGCAGACGTTCTGATTATCGACGACATTCAATTCATTGCCAACAAAAAAGCAGTTCAGGAGGAATTTTTCCACACCTTCAACGAGCTCGTTTCCAAGGGCAAGCAGATTGTAATTTCTTCCGACCAGCCGCCCAAGGAGCTGACCGCCCTTGAAGAGAGGCTTAAAACGCGCTTTTCGGGCGGACTCGTGTTCGACATTCTGCCCCCCAATTTTGAAACCAAAATCGCCATTTTGAAGCGCAAGGCGTTTGAAAAGAAGTGCATTGTACCCGACGAGGTTTTAACCTTCCTCGCGCAGGATTCGGGCGACGACGTGAGGACGCTCGAAGGCAGGCTTACAAAGGTAATTTTTGCCAGCAAGCTGCACGAAGTTCCCATAACCGTATCTCTCGCGGCGAACGCGCTCAACGAGGCCGTTTCGGAGGACGGCAAAGAGGAGATAACGCCCGACTCTATAATAAACGCCGTGTGCTCTTATTACCGCGTGACCAAGGGCGACTTAGTTGGCAAGTGCAAGAAAAAGGAACTCGTCCAGCCCAGGCAGATATGCTGCTATCTGATGTGCGAGCTTTTATCCCTTCCCTTAATGGCGATAGGCAAGGCACTGGGCAACCGCAACCACACGACCATTTTATATTCGCGCAACAAAGTTGAAGACCTGTGCCAGGTCAACGACAGACTGGCAAAGGACATTGACGATATTAAAAATATAGTACTCAAAAAGTAATTGCCCGGGCAGGGCAATTATTTTTTGAAGTTAAACGCACGCCCCGCGTGCGTTAAATAGCGGCATATATGCCGCTGTGAACTGCCGCACAAACATTTAGCTTTAATCTGCTATATCAATGGCGGCGTGAAATGCAACCTCTGCGGTTGCGTTGAGGCGGGCATTTGCGCGGCTGCGCTGCATAATTTTATCCGCAGCGCGCGGCATCGCCGCGCATTTCACAAACGACGTGAGATATTCTCCCTTTTGTCATTTCGACCTTGTGGAGAAATCTCGGAGCTACCATTGTCGCGCTTCGCGCAGATTTCTCGACTTACGCTCGAAATGACAACGGTAGCGACGGACAAAAGGAAAATTATTTGGATAATTCCCGCCACAATGGAGCAATCGCAAATTGCGAGAATTCATGAAGGCGTAGCCTTCAATTCATGGAGCGGCTATGCCCGCGAGAATTTATGGAGCCGCCCAAAAGCGGCGAGATTTTATTTGGAATTTTATGCAAACATTTACCGAAGGACAATTCGACGTAGTGGTCATCGGCGCGGGGCACGCGGGGTGCGAAGCCGCCCTCGCCTGCGCGCGCACGGGACTTAAAACGGCTATGCTGACCTTAAACCTCGACAGCATAGCTTTTATGGCGTGCAATCCCTCCGTCGGCGGCACGGCAAAGGGACACCTGGTGCGCGAGATCGACGCGCTGGGCGGCGAAATGGGCATCAACGCCGACCTTACCGCCATGCAGTTTAAAATGCTCAACGTGGGCAAGGGCGCGGCGGTGCAGTCGCTGAGGTGCCAGTCGGACAAAAACGCCTACCACAGGCGCATGAAGAGCGTTTTGGAGCACACGCAAAACCTGCGCATAGTGCAGGGCGAAGCCGCAGAAATACTGACCAAGGACGGCGCCGTATGCGGCGTAAAGACGACATATGGCGGGGTGTTTGGCTGCCGCGCTGCGATTTTAGCCACGGGCGTTTACCTCAACGCGCAGACCATAACGGGCGAGGTTATAAAGAGCAGCGGCCCCAACGGGTTTGCACCCGCGACGGCGCTCACCCAAAACCTCATAGATTTGGGTTACAGCGTGCGCCGATTCAAGACGGGCACGCCCGCGAGAATAGATTTCCGTACGATTGACACGGGCAAATGCGACGTGCAGCACGGCGACACTACCGTTTACCCCTTTTCGTTCATGCACGATCACGTGCCCGCCGAGCAGACCGACTGCTACCTGACTTACACCAACAAAAAGACGCACGAAATTATACTTTCCAACCTCGATCGCTCCCCCCTGTACAACGGCACTATCGAGAGCACGGGGCCGAGGTACTGCCCCTCGATCGAGACAAAAGTAGTACGATTTGCCGACAAGGAGCGCCATCAGATATTCATCGAACCCGAGGGCGCCGACACCTTGGAGGCGTACATTCAGGGCATGTCGTCCTCCCTCCCCCACGATGTACAGCGGGACATGTACCGCTCGGTTGCGGGGCTTGAAAACTGCGACATAATGCGCTATGCATACGCCATTGAGTACGACTGCATAGACACGCTGGACGTGTACCCCACCCTTGAATTCAAAAAGGTTAAAAACCTTTACACCGCAGGGCAGATAAACGGCACCTCGGGCTACGAAGAAGCGGCGGCGCAGGGGCTGATGGCGGGGTTGAACGCCTCGTTGAAGCTGCGCGGCAAGCCGCCCCTCGTGCTCGGCAGGGACGAGGCTTATATAGGTGTGCTGATTGACGACCTTGTGACCAAGGGCACCGAGGAGCCCTACCGCATGATGACCAGCCGCGCCGAACACAGGATTGAACTGCGGCAGGACAACGCCGACTTCCGCCTGACCCAAAAGGGCTACGACTGCGGGCTGGTGACCGAGGAGAGATACCAGAGGTTTTTAAAGCGCAGAGGCGACTATGAGCGCGCCCTGAAAGAGCTTGAAGACAGGCTGCCCGCATCCGTTGCCGACGGCATATTGCGGGGGCAAAGCCTTGCGGAGGCGGGCAAACCGCTGTCCCCCGCCGACCTGATTAAAAGGGGAATTGCGCTAAAAGACATATGCGCGGCGGCGCCCGTGCTTTCATGGGCGGACGAGAGCGTTAAAGAGAGCGCCGAAATTGAAATAAGGTACGCAGGCTACCTTAAAAAGGGGCGCGAACAGATTGAACGCGCTCGCAAAATGGAGAGCCGCCTGCTGCCCGACGACATAGATTATTCCGCCATCGACGGACTGCGCCTTGAGGCGCGCGAAAAGCTTGAAAAGGTGCGCCCCCGCTCGCTCGGGCAGGCGGGCAGAATTTCGGGCGTAAACCCCGCCGACATAGCCGTGCTGATGATATATCTGGCGGTACATTAAAGAGTTAAATGCACCTGCGGTGCGTGAAATGGATACCTGCGGTATCCGTGAAATGCCGCATATATGCGGCGTGAAATGCGCGGCGGACAGCAAATGCTGTCCGCCGCGCGTTGTCGTTTAAGTTAATAAAATTGCCCATAGGCGTTTTTCAATTAATACCCCCACTCCCCGGCACATGACAAATGCGCGCATAAAAGCCAAAAAACGACGGCATAACAACTTTTAAGCGCGCATTGTTGCATTATAATTCAGCCATGCGAGTGAGAATAAAGGTTAAAAGCCTTGCGGTGTACGCTGCGTACGCCGCGGGCGTTGTGTTCATAAATTATTGCGCGGGCGGCGCGCCCCTGGCGCTGGGACTGTGCTTTGCAATGCTGGCGTGCGGCGCAAACCTGTTTATCCCGCCGGCAATTTACATACTCGCCGCAATACCCTCGCTCAACTGGATAGTCATGCTGATAGCGCTGTTCGAGGGGGCGTTTGTGTGCGCCGTCACCGCCATTTACAGGCGCGCGCGCAGGCGCATAAAGTACGAATACGCCGCCTACATGGCGATTGCGCTGGCGCCTTTCGTCGCCTTTTCGCCGTGGGAAGGCATAAGAGATTTATATTTCACCGACAACGCATACATAATCAAAGCCGTGGCGGCCGTGGCGGTAATTTTGTTTTCGCTGTTCTGCCTTAAAGCCGTATACGCTCTCTTTTACCGCCTGTGCAGATGCAGGCTTAAAAGCGAGGAGATAATCTGCCTCGCCCTCGTTTTTACGGTGGCAGGCATAGGTTTTTATAACCTTTGCGGGCTGTACGCCAGCCTCGCCGCGGGCGCGGGGCTGGTGGTGTTTGCCGTGCGGCTGTACCGCGACCCCGCGGCGCTCGCCGTGGCGTGCACCGCGGGACTTCCGCTGCTGTGCACTACGTTCGACGGCACATATGTTGCGACGTATTGCCTGCTCGCGGCGGTATGCCTGCTGTTTTTAAGCGCAGGACGGGGCGCGCCGGGCGCCGTAGCCGCGGCGCTCGGCGCGCTGTTCTTCTATTTTTATGGCGCCTTTTCGGGCGGGGTTGCGGAGGGCATAATATACGGGCTGCTGCTCGCCGTATTCTGCCTGCTGCCCACACTCCCGACCGACAAATTTATGGGCGAACTGCTTTGCGCGCTGCGCGTAAAGCAAGCCATACCCGAGACCTTTGAAAGCAGACTGCGCGACCAGACCAGCCGCAAGCTGTTTGCCACCAGCCAGGTTTTCCGCGAGATTGAAAACGCCTTCAACAGCTTAGACGCCGCCCCGGGCGACGACGCCATGCAGGGACACGCGCTGGGCGAGATACGCGCGCGGCTGTGCACGCGCTGCGACCGCGCCGAAAGGTGCGCGCGCACGGACGTATATAAGGGATTTGCCCGCCTTTTGCACAGCGGTATCATCAAGGGCAAGGTCAGCCTTGTAGACCTGCCCGAGGAGGTCACGACCAACTGCGCACACCCCGCCGAGGTAATAGCCGAAACCAACGCCGCGCTGGCGCGGCTTAAAAAACTGCACGCCGAGGCGGAGAGCGCAAGGAGCGGCAGGCGGCTTTTAGCCAACCAGGCTAAGGGCATTTCGGAAGTGCTTAAAAGCGCCGCCGTGGACATTGCGCGGGGCGGTGAGAGGCTGATCGAGCGCGAAAAGAGCATTGAACAGGCGCTTGCAGGCGCGGGAATATGCTGCACCGAAGTGCGCGCGGGCGGCGAGGACGACGGGGAAATTTATCTCACCGTTTCAGGCGCCGCCAAGGCGGGACAGCTCGCCGCGGGCATAGGCGCGGCTACGGGCAGAAATTATATTTTAAGGGACAAGATTACATATGACGGCGAGCGCACATGTTACGTATTTGTGCGACCGCCCGACTACGACGCGGCGTTCGGCGTGGCGTTTGCCGTAAAGGACGGCGAGCGCGCCTCTGGCGACACGCACTCGGTGATAAAGATAAACGAGCACAGCTTTTTAATGGCGCTGTGCGACGGTATGGGCAGCGGCGAAAGCGCAAAGCGCGTTTCGCAGGCGACTATATCGCTCATAGAGGCGTTTTTCAGGGCGGAGATGCCCGCCGAAACCGTGCTTGAAACCATAAACAAGCTGATGTGCTTCAACCGCGACGAAAGCTTTACCTGCATAGACATTGCAGCGATAGATCTGAACACGTTAAAAGCGGGGTTCATAAAGATAGGTTCGCCCGCGGGAATTATAATAAAAAAGGACAGCATAAGGGTGATGGAGAGCAATTCGCTGCCCCTCGGCATACTCGAAAGCATACGCCCCACCGTGTGCGAAGAACAGCTTGAAGACGGCGACAACGTGGTGTTCATGAGCGACGGCATAACCTCTTCCTTTCCTTCGACGACCGACCTTTACGCCTTTTTGGAGAGGCTTAAACCGCTCAACCCCCAGAACCTCGCCGACGAAATTTTAGCCGCCGCAAAAAAAGCGGCGGGCGGCAGGGCGGTAGACGACATGACCGTGCTTGCCGTGCGCATATTCCCCCACGAAGGGTAAACGCGTGTCTCAGCTTACGGATACTTTAATCACGTGTTGTTACTCTATCCAACTTCTCTTTGCGGACAGCTTTTTTATTACTTATGTCATTTCGACCAAGTGAGCAACGCGAACGCGCGGAGAAATCTCGCCTTGTTTTTGTTATACTGATAAATTTCTCCTCAGCCACGGTTTTAAAATGCAACTTTAAAATATATGCGCCCGCACACGGTTGTGTGCGGGCGCATATGTATGTAAAATTCTATCTTGCAAATTTTATCTTCCCGAGCGGATGACGGCGTTTTTGAAATTAGCCATGGCGTTGCGGTCGGGCATGGAAGTCAAGCGGAACTTCCAGTTGCAACCCGCAGTTGCGGGCGTGTTCATGCGCGACCAGTTGTCGAGGCACAGAATGTCCTGCACGGGGATTACAGCTATTGCCGAGCGGGCGTTGAGCGCGCACAGCACCATACCCTTTACGGCGTCAGCCCTGTCTACCACGGGGGTATAAGCCTGCTCGTATTCGAGCGCGGCGCGCAACTGCTTTTTGATCGCAGAAAACTGCAAATCGGTCTGCTTCAACAAAAAGCCGAGGGCGGTGTCGTTGTCGTGCGTGCCCGTGTAAACAACAGAATGTTCGTCTATATTGTGCGGCAGGTAGGCGTTGTCCTCGTTGCCGTCGAAGGCGAACATCATTATTTTCATGGAGGGGAAGCCGCAGAAGTCGCGCAGCTCCACCACGCCCTCGTCTATCACGCCGAGGTCTTCGGCGATTATGCTCAGCTTGCCGAGGCGGCGCTCAGCCTCCTCGAAGAGCTTTTTGCCGGGACAGGGCAGCCATTCGCCCACCCTTGCCGTCTTTTCGCCTGCGGGTATGGCGTAATATCTGTCGAGCCCGCGGAAATGGTCTATACGGACTATGTCGTACAGGCGCGAGGCGTGGGCAATGCGGTTTATCCACCAGTCGAAGTTGCTCTCTTCAAGCGCGTCCCAGTTGTAGAGCGGATTGCCCCAGAGCTGACCGTCCTCCGAAAAATAATCGGGCGGGCAGCCGGCGACGGCGACGGGGTTGAGGTCTTCGTCGAGCGCGAAAAGCTGCGGATTAGCCCATACATCGGACGAGTCGTAGGCGACGTACAGGGGAATGTCGCCGATAATTTTTATGCCCTTGGAGTTGGCGTAACTTTTGAGCGCGCCCCACTGCTTTGCAAACTCGTACTGAACGAACAGCCAGAAGCAGTATTCTTCGCGATATACGCTATCCTTAAACTCGGTCATGGCGAGGGTTTCCCTGTATTTATAATCGTGCGGGAAAGTGCTGAAAGTGCCGCTGTAACGCGATTTTAAGGACATGAACAGCGCGTAGTCCTCCGCCTCGCCGCTCTCCGCAAACGCAACGAAATCGGGATCTTTTATATCGAAGCGGGCGTATGCCTTGCGCAACAGGGCATAGCGGCTGCTGTACAGATCGCCGTAGTCGATGTCGTTTTTAAGCTTGCGCTCGGCATTTTTAAGCTCTTCCTTGTCGATCAGCCCCTGTTTGTGCAGGTCGACGAGGTCAATAAAATAGGGATTGCCCGAGGTACACGAAACCGACTGGTAGGGCGAATCGCCGAAACCCGTCTGCTGCAAGGGCAGAATCTGCCAGTATTTTACGCCGCTCTTTGCAAGGACGTCCACAAACTCGTAAGCCTCGCTGCCGAGCGAACCTATGCCGTATTTGTTGGGCAGCGACGAGATGTGACAAAGCACGCCCGCGCCGCGCTCAGGTTGGAATTTTTCCATATTACACCCCCACATATATTGCGTTTAACGCCCGCGTCGCGGGCGTTAACTTATTTAAAATTATTTTGAAAGAAGTTTTTTGATGCGGTCTGCCGCCTCTTTGGTGACTTCGGGACTGCCGAACGCCGTCAGGCGGAAGAAGCCTTCGCCATTGGCGCCGAAGCCCGCGCCGGGCGTGCCGACGACCTGAATATTTTCAAGAAGATAGTCAAAGAAAGTCCAGCTGTCCATGCCGTTCGGGCATTTGAGCCATATATAGGGCGAGTTTTTGCCGCCCGTATACCATATGCCGAGGTCGTCCATGCAGTCGGCAATTATCTTGGCGTTGCTCTGGTACACGGCTATGTTAGCCTTTATCTGCTTTTGCCCCTCTTGGGTAAACACCGCGGCGGCGCCGCGCTGGACGATGTAGGGAACGCCGTTGAACTTGGTCGTCTGGCGCCTCAGCCACATTTTATTGGCAGACATGCCATCCCTTTTGAGCGCGAGGGGTACGACTGTATAGCCGCAGCGCGTGCCCGTGAAACCTGCCGTTTTGGAGAACGAACAGAATTCTATGGCGCACGTCTTTGCCCCGTCGATCTGGAATATCGAGCGGGCGAGCCCCTCTTCGGTGATAAAGCACTCATATGCGGCGTCGTACAAAATGACGGCGCCCTTTGCGTTGGCGTAATCCACCCACTCTTTGAGCTGAGCTTTGGAGTACGCCGCGCCCGTGGGATTGTTGGGCGAACACAGATAAATTATGTCGGCGTCGACAGAGTAGTCGGGCATGGGCAAAAAGCCGTTCTGCGCCGTCGCGTTCATATATTCAACCTTGCGCCCCGCCATTACGTTGGTATCGACATATACGGGATATACGGGGTCTGGCACGAGCACTTTGTTATCGGCGGCGAAGATGTCGAGAATGTTGCCGAGGTCGGACTTGGCGCCGTCGGAGATGAAAATTTCGTCGGGTTCGAGCTCAACGCCGTTAGTGCGGTAGTATCCGCGGATGGACTCCTTTAAAAAGTCGTAACCCTGTTCGGGGCCGTAGCCGTGAAACGTCTCCTTTTTTGACATTTCGTCCACCGCGCCGTGAAGCGCATCGATAACTGCGGGCGCGAGGGGCAAAGTCACGTCGCCTATGCCCAGGCGGAGAATGGTTTTATCGGGATTGGCGGCGGAATATGCCGCAACCTTTTGGGCTATGGTAGAAAACAGATAGCTCTGCGCTATGTCGTTGAAATGTGTATTGAATTGCATGTTTTACAGCCTTTTATTTATTTTTTTGGCAATACTTTACCGCGTATTTTATGAATTCCCTGAACACGGGGTGGGCGTGCTGGGGGCGCGACTTGAATTCGGGGTGGAACTGCACGCCGAGATAGAAGTCGTTTGCGGGCACCTCTACCGCCTCGACGAGCAGCCCGTTGGGCGAAGTGCCGGCGATAATCATGCCCGCCTCCTCTATCTGCTTGCGGAAGGCGTTGTTGAATTCGTATCTGTGGCGGTGGCGCTCGGAGATGTTGTCCGCCTTGTACGCCTCGCGCATTTTAGGCCCGATTACGACGCAGGGATATGCGCCGAGGCGCATGGTGCCGCCCATTTTGACGCCGTGCTGGTCGGGCATGAGGTCAATGACCGCGTGCTTGCTTTCGGGGTCGAACTCCGAGGAGTTCGCGTCGGCATAACCGAGCACATTGCGGGCGTATTCGATGACCGCCGTCTGCATGCCGAGGCAGATGCCGAGGTAAGGCACGTTGTGTTCGCGCGCGTATCGGGCGCACAATATTTTGCCCTCAATGCCGCGGTTGCCAAAGCCGCCGGGGACGAGAATACCGTCGACTCCGCCCAGAATTGTCGCCACGTTTTCGGGTGTTATGCTCTCGGTATCGACCCAGTCGATGTCGATTTTTGCGCCGTTTTCGTAACCCGCGTGGGCGAGAGCTTCGGCGACGGACAGATAGGCGTCGTGCAGCTGAACATACTTGCCGCACAGCGCGATTTTAACCGTCTTGTCGCGCGCCTCGATGCGGGCGAGCATGTTTTTCCACTCGGTGAGGTCTATCTCGCGGGGGTCGAGGTTGAGTATGCGGCAGACGATGGACGAGAAATTGCTCTCTTCAAGCATTATGGGCGCCTGATAGAGCACGGGAAGGGTCATGTTCTCGATGCAGCACTCGGGCTCGACGTTGCAGAACATGGCAATTTTGTCCTTTACGTCCTTGGGCATGTGCGCGTCTACGCGGGCGATTATAATGTCGGGATTGATGCCCATGCCCTGCAATTCCTTGACGGAGTGCTGGGTGGGCTTAGACTTGAACTCTTCCGATCCCGAAATATAGGGCACGAGGGAGACGTGTATGAAACAGCAGTTTTCCCTGCCCACTTCGCGCGCGACCTGACGGATAGCCTCGATGAAGGGCTGACTTTCGATGTCGCCTATCGTGCCGCCGATTTCGGTTATTACCACGTCGGCAGAGGTCGAACTTGCGACCGTATATATAAAAGATTTGATTTCGTTGGTGATGTGGGGAATGACCTGAACTGTCTGACCGAGGTATTCGCCGTTGCGCTCCTTGTTGAGGACGTTCCAGTAGACCTTGCCTGTTGTCAGGTTGGAGTATTTGTTGAGGTTTTCGTCGATGAACCTCTCGTAATGACCGAGGTCGAGGTCGGTTTCGGCGCCGTCGTCGGTGACGAAAACTTCGCCGTGCTGATAGGGACTCATCGTGCCGGGGTCGATATTTATGTAGGGATCGAGCTTTTGCGAAGCCACCTTATATCCCCTGCACTTCAAAAGTCTGCCCAGCGAAGCGGCGGTAATTCCCTTGCCTAATCCCGAAACTACGCCGCCCGTAACAAAAATGTACTTGGTCATTATATATTCTCCTAAGTATTTGCGCATTGCGCGTTTTTGCGGCAATGCCGCAGTAAAATGCACGCATATGCGTGCGTGAAATAGCGGCACATATGCCGCAGTGAAATGCCGCCAATATCCTTGTCCGTCGCTACCCATTGTCATTTCGAGCGGTAGCCGAGAAATCTGCGCGAAGCGCGACAATGGTAGCTCCGGGATTTCTCCACGCGCCCGCCCTTAGCGGGCTTGGTCGTAAGGAGCAATGCGACGGAATAGCGATTGTTACCGTCAGGTCAATCGCGTCAATGACAAGGAGTATTGCCGCCGTGAAATGCAACATGAATGATGCGTTATGGTAGACGATTATTATTTAAAAATAATTTTCGCAACAACGCAACCCGAAGGGTTGCATTTCACGAATACCGCAGGTATTTATTCCACGGCGAGCAAGGTATTCTCAAAACAACACAGTGTGTTGTTTTGCCTTGCGAGGTGAGCGAGGGCATCAGGTCGCCCGAGCGGCGACCGAGGCGGCTGCTTTCCTTACTGCCGCCGAGAAGCAAGCGTATTTTACGCGAGCGCAGCGAGCATTTCACCTTTATTTCTCAGCCGCCCCAAGGCGAGATTTGTGTTAATCGATATCAATGTGTCCCGTAAACACAAGCGTGGCTCCCCCCTCCATGTACACCGTGTCTTTGGTGTAGGTTATGGTCAGGTCGCCGCCGCGCAGGTGGACGATTATGGGGGTATTCATATCGGCATAGCCGTTTAAAACCGCCGCCACGGCGACGGCGCACGCGCCCGTGCCGCAAGCCCAGGTTTCGCCGCTGCCGCGCTCCCACACGCGCATTTTGAGTTCGTTTTTGCGCATAACGCGCACAAACTCGGTGTTAATCCTCTCGGGGAAGAGCGGATTGTTTTCAAACTGCGGGCCTATTTTTTCAAGGTCGAGCTTTTCGGGCTCGGCAAAAACCACGCAGTGGGGATTGCCCATGGAAACGAGCGTGATGTTCCACTCTCTGTCTGCAATATTTACGGGGTAGCCGACTACCTTTTCGCCCTCTATTGTCGAGGGAATGCTCGCACCGTCGAGTACGGCAGCGCCCATATCGACTTTTGCGGAGGCGACTTTGCCGTCGGCGCCGATGATAAATTCAAGCGTCTTTATGCCCGAAAGCGTTTCGACGGTGCATTTTTCGCCCTTTACGTAGCCGAGGTCGTGGGCGAGCTTGCCCACGCAGCGTATTCCGTTGCCGCACATTTTGCCCTCGGAACCGTCGGCGTTGAACATCGACATTTTGCAGTCCGCCACCTTTGAGGGGCGGAGCAGAATTACGCCGTCCCCCCCTATCGAAAAATGCCTGTCCGAAAGGCGGACTGACAGCTCGCCGGGGTTGGCGATGTCCTCGTGCATGCAGTCGAAATATATGTAATCGTTGCCGATGCCGTGCATCTTGTAAAACTTTCTGAGCATAAAATTACCGCAATTTGCTTTTTATGGCGGCATGCGCCGCAACATGTTCTTAAATACTATATCACACCGCCGCCGTTTTGGCAAGAAAATAAGCTTGACGGCGCGGCAAAAATTTATCGCTCGCCCAAAAGAGCCGCCGCGCGCTGTCGCCGACGCCTGAATTTGCCTGAGTTTTTAATTACTTATGTCATTATTATAGGCTCCTTTTGGTAAAGGGAGCTGTCACACGTAGTTTTTGCGGAGTGTGACTGAGGGATTGTTACATAATTTTATTAACTACGGCGCTTACTCGCCTACAATCCCCCCCCTTTGAAGATGTTCCCGAAAAGTGTGCTATTTATTATCTGTCATTTCGACCGAGCGACAGCGAGTGGAGAAATCTATCAGTATAGCAAGAAATAAAGTGAGATTTCTCCATGCGCCGCCGCGATTACAAATCGCGGCGGCTTAGTCGAAATGACAAACAGGACGTAGAGATTTGCGTGGCGAAATAGGTACAAAACAATAAATCACCCGCATCGCGCAATTGCATGATGCGGGTAATTTTGAGCGATTTTGATTTACTGCGAGTGCGTTTTATATAAAAACAACTCGCGTTAACTCGGTATCAACCGAAACGACCGTTGATGTAGTCGTCCGTCTTTTTGTTCTTGGGGTGCGAGAAAATAACTTTGGTGTCGTCCATTTCAATCATCTCGCCGAGCAGGAAATACGCCGTTTTGTCGGCGATACGGAACGCCTGCTGCATGTTGTGGGTGACCATGATTATGGTCATGTGCTTTTTGAGTTCGGTGCACAGCTCCTCTATCTTGCCCGTAGAGATGGGGTCGAGCGCGGACGTGGGTTCGTCCATCAAAAGAATCTGGGGCTCGACGGCGAGCGAGCGGGCTATGCAAAGCCTCTGCTGCTGACCGCCCGAAAGACCGAGCGCAGATTTATTGAGTCTGTCCTTGACCTCGTCCCACATGGCGGCTTCGCGCAGCGACTTTTCGACTATGCCGTCGAGGTCGTGTTTGGAGCGTATGCCGAACGTGCGGGGGCCGTAGGCGATGTTGTCGTAAACGCTCATGGCGAGGGGATTGGGGCGCTGGAAAACCATGCCGACGTTTTTGCGGAGGCGTGCGAGGTCGGTCTTTTTGTCGTAGATGTTGGTGTCGCCGACCTTTATTTCACCTGTAATTTTGCAACCCTCAACGAGGTCGTTCATGCGGTTGAGCGACTTTATGAGCGTAGACTTGCCGCAGCCCGAGGGCCCTATCATAGCCGTCAGCTGATTGACGGGGAAGTCCATATAGATACTTTTAAGGGCGTGGAAGTTGCCGTAATAAAGGTTCATTTCCTTGACGGAAATGGCCACATCCGCACCTATATTGAAAGGCTCTATTTTTTTTGATTTTTTTTCGGCCTGCGGTGCAACCGCTGACTCACCCTCATTGACTTTTTTCTTTAATAAACTCATTTTCTATCTCCTGTAAGGCTTAAACTTTATTTCTCTTTCTGTATGCCCATTCAACGACGGTTACAAGGATATTGAGCACAATAACTATTACAAGGAGCACCGTAGCCGTAGCAAACGCTTTGTTTGTATCGAGGCCGTTAGACATAAATCTCCATACGAGAACAGAAAGGCTGGCTGCACCGTCGCCATAACCGGAAGGAATATGCGTAGCCGAGCTGCCGACAGTAAAAATAAGTGCGGCGCTTTCATTGACGATACGTCCGATCGAAAGAATTATCGAAGTAATTATACCTGCTATTGCATACGGTAGCACGACGAGGAATATAGTACGAAGTTTGCCTGCGCCGAGCGCATAGCTCGCCTCCCTCATCGAGTCGGGAACTTCGGAAAGAGACTGCTCGGTAGAGCGTATTATTGTCGGGAGTATTATAAGCGACAGAGTAAGTCCGCCGGCTGTTAAGCTGTAATCCATGTTCATACCGCTACAAAACAACACATAGCCAAATATACCGAAAACTATTGAAGGAATACCCGAAAGAGTATCGATGAACAATCTTACAACTCTTACAAATTTACTGCCCTTTTTGGAGTATTCATTGAGAAATATAGCTGCACCTACGCCGAGGGGCAAGGCAATTATAAGCGCAAGCCCTATGATCATGAGCGTAGCTATTATAGCCGGTACCAGCGTAATATCTCCGTTACGGCTTTCACCAAACAAAAAGTGCAAGGTAAACTGGCTTTCGCCCAAACCTCCCGGCAATGCTTCGGGAGCAAACGCGCCGATAAGCACGAGGACAATAATTGAAACAAGAACAATAGCTACAAATATGGATATTATCCATGAAATTATCCATAAAACATCGTGAAGACTGCCGGTACGTTTATAGGTGCGCAGTTGATTTTCCTGTATGTTTCCTTCCTGAAAACGACGGGAAAACCATCTGTTGCCGCCTTTACTGTCCTTCTTGGTGAACAGCAACAGTATATTTAAAATAAGGATTATTACAAGCAATATAAATCCGCAGGCAAACAAATAGTTGCGCTGAGTGGGGTTTGCCATATCGCCGTTCCACACCTCGGCATATCCCCAGTTTTGAACAATGTTTGAAGAAAGCGTGGTAAAAGGCGAGAACAACCCGTCGGGATATCCCGCACCATTTCCGACAAGCATCTGAACGGCCATCGTTTCGCCGACCGCACGACCTATACCGAGGATTATTGCCGAAATGACGCCGCTTTTTGCAGCAGGAAGAAGAACTTTCCACACCGCCTGGTTTTTTGTGCAACCGAGTGCGAGAGCGCCTTCGTAATAATTCATGGGAACATTTTCAAGCGAGTTTTTGGTGATGGATGTTATTGTGGGAAGTATCATCACCGAAAGAATGAGAGTTGAGACGAGCAAACCTGTGCCGGGCTGAACGCCGAACATGATTCGGATGAGGGGCAATACGACTTTGTACCCGAACAAACCGTAAACTATGGACGGTATGCCCGCGAGAAGATTAATTACCTGCACAAAAACTTTTTTCAGCTTTTTAGGACAGTAGAACACAAGCCATACGGCAGTAAATACCGCAAGCAGCCCGCCTATTACCACGGCACAAGCTGTTAACGCCAAAGTGCCGACTATCATGTAAGCAACGCCGTAAACTTCTTCGTTTACATTCCACACATTACCAAACAAAAACGAGAAAATACCGCTTTTGTTAAAGGCGGGAATGCTTACATACAACAAATATCCTACTATTGCAAATACCGCTATAATTGAAAATGCCGCAAAGGCAATAAAAATCACCTTTGCGATACTTTCCTTGTTAACTTTATTGGCAATATTTTCTCTTACATTTGCCATCTTCATTTACAAGAACCTGCCTTAAATGAATTATCTGATGGAAATGCAACCTTCGGCGGTTATTATTTCCTGAGCCTCTTCGCTGAACAAGAAATCATAGAAACCCTGAGCCGCTTCGGAAAGTTCAGTTTCGGAACTGGTGACGATTACAAAAGGTCTCTGTAATTTGTAATCACCGCTTACAATGTTTTCGATGGTGCATTCAACGCCGTCAAGCGAAATAGCCTTAACTGCATTTGCATTGGGAGCAAGAGATGCATATGAAATGTAGCCAAGTATGCTGGTCGTGCCCGTAAGGGTGCTTACAACGTCGCCAGTCTCCTGCTGCGTGCTTACATCGCTGTTATATGCGGAAATTTCAAAATGTTCATCGAAGAACGAACGTGTACCAGAGCCTGCGCCGCGGCCTACCGCACCTGTAATTGCGCCGTCGCAAGCAGGGGTAAGCTCGGTATAAAGCGCCTTAACCTCTTCCGTGGTGATGTTTGTAGCCGTGCAACCTACGCCCGTGACAAGCGCTATGCCGTCGTTGCACATTGTCTGACCTTCAACACCCTGAGAAATTTCATCGTCTTTAAGCGCACGCGAAGCCATACCGATATCTGCCGTACCGTCGATTACAGCAGTAACGCCCGCACCGGAATCCGTCTGGTTTACATCAATTCTTATATCGCTGTGCTGTTCCTCATATGCAGCTGCAAGAACTTCCATAACGGGGGTAACCGAAGACGAGCCATTTACGGTGATTGTTGTGGTTGTATTGCCGCCGCAGGCTGCAAAGCCGAATGCCATTGATGCGCCGAGTGCAGCTACTGCTGCTCCGCTCATGATTACTTTTGTCAACTTTTTCATAACTTGTTTTTTACTCCTTAAAAATTAAAAATTTTATTTCCTTGTTACTGACTATATTTTAACAGGCACTTGTAATAAATTCCTACACAACCTTGTAATAAAATTGTAAAAAAATTTATTTTTTCAAAATTTTTTTCAGCTAATTTTAACTAAAACTCTACATTCTGCTCAAAATTTTCACGCAATGAAAAAGCCACACAAAATTTACTCTCCCCTGTTCCGCCACAAAACTTTTGCCGCGGGCAATATTATTATCGGCATTTTTCATCCGTATTATTTAAACAGCGACAGCGTTCCTCTGGCGACGTGTCGCCGGGCGTTATTGTCATGTTGAGCGCCAGTCGAAACATCTCTGAGCAACGCGACGGACAATAACGCTTTTTTTATTGCCTTCTTGATAGATTTCTCCATGCGCCGCCGCGATTTATAATCGCGGCGGCTTAGTCGAAATGACAAGCGGCGTGCCGCCGCTGCCGTGCTCCGCAATCGGGTGTTTCACTTCGCACAGCCCCTCTTGCGGACAGCGTTTTTATTACTTATGTCATTTCGACAGCGTTCTACTGTACCATATCCCGCAATCGGGTGTTTCACTTCGCACAGCCCCTCTTGCGGACAGCGTTTTTATTA
>ERZ1090868.828-NODE-828-length-17017-cov-14.916048_pt1 | contig 17017 bp, 17 predicted proteins | sample MGYA00478475_ERZ1090868 | MGnify/ENA primary metagenome ERZ1090868 (study PRJEB33644, sample SAMEA5815747) | chicken gut metagenome | biome: Chicken; feature: Gastrointestinal Tract; material: Caecum | place: Ireland | collected 2019-01-01 | study: A study of the...
TAGCCAATATCGTCACTACATACCACGCATGAGTTTATAATTTTTTTAGAATTTCATTATACGTACGTAATTGATTCAACCACGCTTCCGTGGTATAATGTTATCATCAAAAGAGGAGGTGTTTGAATGTCCAAAGGTGTTATACGTAAAGCAATCAAGGCATTGGGCAAGGGATTCAAGCGTAGGTCAAAGGAAATGCGCAACGCTATTCGACTGGCTAAGAAAGAATATCGGAAAGCTCAGAAGGAAATTAGACTTGTCAAAGACGAGTTGAAGAAAGCCCAAGAAGATATCAATTCTTATAAGCGAATTAGGGAGTTCACAAATAATCCAACGAGAATTTCGAACCAAACAGTCAGGGAAGAAATTGCGAGTAGAAAAAAGAATATTCAGAAATCTCAAACAACCGCAGAGAAGTTAATACGAGAACTTGAAGCAAGAGGATATTCCGTTGATAACCAGGAAGAAATTCTGAAAGGCCCTAAAAACATTTATGGGAGCAACTTTACGAATTATCTGACAATTTCAGATCCCGAGAAAATCAAAAGTGCAGCATATCGGAGTGGTATTCCAACTAAGACGGATGGGAATTCCAGCACATATTACGATACCGTTGCGAATGATTTGATCTACTCATTGGATAAGATGCCGAGCGACCGGAGAGGAAGAATGGCGTTCGAATTAATAACAATGTCAGATGAAACAAATACAGACATAACAGCGGGGCTGCCGGACGGCATTAACTTTTATAATTTCTTGTCAAAGAAGTCAATTATACAGAAATTTCAGAAAAACGTGGATAGAGACGAGCTGATTAAGGCGTTGGAAACATATGAGAATAAAGATCCAAAAGCATTCAATGAAATGCTTGATTTTTTATATAACGATACCCGAGCAGCCTATGAGGATCAGTATGAGGATTTACAAGCGGAACGAAAAGCAAAGACAATCCGCTCACTCAGAGAAAATAATTGGCTTATTGGTGATTTCACGGACGAACAGCTGGATAAACTCATGGATCTATTTGAAACGCCAGAGTGGAACGCATTAAAAAATAACTGGAAACAGTTTGAGGAATGGTATTCAAAGCAAGCATTTGATGAGTTGGTGAGAGTTATAAAAACAGAAGGAGTATATTTTGATGTGGACAAATTCGCATCATTGGTAGCATCCCACGGAGACTTGATGGATTCGGTAGATGCTTACATTAAAATTAGGACAAAGGGTGATGAATAGTGGTTTACAGGTCATTTGGTTTAGACAATTTGGATAAGATTTGTTTTCAGTTTCGGACTGTGGTCAAGGAAAAATGGGTGAGAACGGAATGTGAAAACATTATCACGTTTGACATTGAAACTTCGAATGGTTATATGGATCCCAATACACGAGTTGCTATTGGGTATGATCATGAAAAGTATAAAACCGAAGAAGGTAAGAAATTCTACAAAAACAGCATCAAATGCAGTCTTATGTATATCTGGCAGGCAGCAGTTGAAAGTTATGGCACTGATGACATTTACGTATTCATGGGTAGAACATGGGAGAGTTATATCAAATTCATGGAACGTCTGAGTCTGATGATGACGTTAATTTCGAACAGGATCGCACCCGGGGTACCTTTGGACCAATTGGATTTAAAGAAACTCAAGAAAGTAGCGTCCAATTGCAATTCGGTTGACTTTCACGTATACATTCACAATATGCAGTTTGAGTTTCAGCACCTTCGTAATATTTGGGATAAGGAGTTTGCAAAGAGAAAAGCAGTATTTGCAAGAACCATGAGAAGGCCGATGAAAGCATCGGTGAAGATTCTGAAAAATAAGTGTATTTTGCATGACAGTTATGTTCTGGTACAGAAATCCCTCAATAAATGGTGTAAGGATTCTCACCTTCCTGTTGCAAAGCTTGAGGAAGGTGAAGACTACTATTTACCAGTAAGAACACCAGAAACTCCACTCCAGGAAGACGAGTTGAAGTATTCCGAAAATGATGTGGTATCCATGGTATATGGTATTCGTGAATATCGTGAAAAGTACAAGATATTGTCGGACGTGCCAATGACTCAAACAGGGGAAATTAGAAGAACGTGCATTTCAAAGATTGGAGTTGCCGATCCAGCATGGTCTTTGCAGTGCTATGACGTAACCAGCAATTATACGTTCGAGAAGTTACAGGATTTGACGGAACTGTTTGCCGGCGGGTGGACGCATGCGAATTCATGGCATTCAGGCAAATTGTTAAAGGATATTCGATGCTTCGACTTCACATCCAGTTATCCGGCGGTGATGTGTACCAGAAAATTTCCAGTGGGAAAATTCATTGAAACCACCGCACTGGATATTGATAATATTCGTAAAATCAAGGATTTTATGAAACGGGATTATGCCTATTATGTTGAAGTTGAATTCAATAAAGTGTTTACAAAAACCAGAAACACCTTCTGGTCAAGATCGAAAACAAAGGAAATTGTCAATGAAGTTTGTGACAATGGTAAAATATTATCAGCTGAGAAAGTAGTTTCAGTAATGACCGATTTGGATTTTGAACGCTTCTTAGAGGTTTATAGGGTCGAATCATTTGTCATTAAACGAGCGTATAAGGCGAAATCCGATTATCTTCCAACCTCCATGATCCAGGTTATTCTTGATTATTACAAGTACAAAACCTCATTAAAAAATGTAGCCGGTATGGAGTCATTATATAACGAGTCAAAACAATTCATAAATTCAATATATGGTTGTGCCGTTACGAAAATAATCGTGGATGAAATTATTTATAATAAAACTGGATGGGATAAAGATTCAGCTAACGAATACACATTTAATAAAGCGATTGAGCAGATCCTCAAGAAAGCACAGTGGACAACCTACCAGATCGGATGCTGGATCACCGCATGGGCGAGACATAATTTGTGGGATGCTATTTACGCAATGGACAAGAAAGTGGTATACTGCGATACCGATTCCGTGAAGGGTATGTTCACGGATGATGATATGAAATGGTTTGATGCTTATAATGAATCAATCTGGAAACTCTGTGAAGAGGTTGCGAAAGAGAGACACCTCGATATTGAGTTATTCCGACCGAAGACAAAGGATGGAGCCACGAAAGAAATTGGATTCTTTGACCGAGAAGATGATTGCGTGGAATTCAAAACTTTGGGTGCTAAAAGGTATTGTTACAAAGTGTGGGATGCTGACAAAAACAAGTATGTTGTGAAGACTACAATCGCAGGACTTCCGAAAAAAGCAGGCCCTGAGAAAGTGAAGTCTGTCAATGACTTTGTAGATGGGATTGAATGGGATCCACAAAGCAGCCATAAATTGTCAAGTACCTATAACGATAATCAAGGAACCGTGGAATGGATTGATCGGGACGGAAACCACTACATTTCAAACGACAAATACGGGTTGTGTTTAACTCCAGAAGAGTTTAAATTGGAAGTTGATAGTGATTATAAAACCCTGATAGGCGTCTTGACTGCAGCAACGAACCAGACGCTGGAATGTCCGTCTAAAATTTTAAAAAAATGGTATTAATGGTTGACATGACCGGTGAAATGTGTTATATTAAAGATGACCAAAGAAACCACTTAAATATCCTCAATTCTCCTTTCTGTTAAATTATTCATGAACACGAAAAAGGACCCGATCATACGGGTCTTTTTTCATTTGTAAATCACATCTACGATACGATTTTTGATATGAAGATTGGCGAACCGAAGCTGCCCAGCAGTATACTTTCTCCGTAAATTAACGAACAGATTTCCGGTACGCAGCATCGGCACGTTTTCCACACCGTCCACTGTAATATTCCATACGTTCTTACAATTGGCATCGACACTTGCCGATACGTACCAATAGCCGCTGGTATAATAGCCACGCACACCATATTTGCGATCACCATCCACCAGAGTGGCGAGATACACATGATTGCCCCATTCTTCCGTAGGCTTCGCAATACACGCGGTATTATCGTTCAGCCATGAGTTGTCAATATTGCTCTGAACCATGCGGTTGCCGCGAATGGCTCTGTAGAATGCAGACTTTTCACGTTCTTCTGCAGCATTTTTATTCAGAAACCGTTCCAGCACCAGACCATCGCCACGATAAAAATGTGTATTACTTTGGATTTTTGCGGAGATCCCCAACTCATAAAAGTATGGGTTTTCAATACTGATGGAGTTGGAACACAGGATCACAGGAACGTATCGCACCATCTGCCCCTCACCACGGGCTACGGAATCATGAAGATTCACGAACTTTTCAAATTCCCGGGACACATAATTGTCGCTCTGAAACTCGTCCATGAATAGAATATCCACATCATGGAAGAGGGAACTAAAGTCTTTCAGCCGGCCTGAATTGTTCACTGCGAAGCAGTAACCTGCTAAAGTGTCTACCGTTTCATCGGACGAATGATCCGAAATCCATATCTCAGAGAACTGCTTACTGGTCGCCAATTTTTCACTCAGAGACCAGTTCGGAAAACGGTCAAGCAAGGGAGCGTTTAAAACTCCCTTTGCAATGCCGCCGAGGTTCTCTTTTATTTTGGTCACAAGACCGAACTTACGACCGGTTCTTCTGAAATATTCCAGAAGTATCCACGAAACACCATAGGTCTTACCAGGCCCACGATTGGAAACCGACAGGAACCATTCCGGAGTGTTTCGATACCGGTCTTTCATGGTGAGAAGTTTCGTGGGATTCCAGTGAATGTCATCCCACGGCATATCTTTCAACAATTCTTCAAAAGAAATTTCCATATCAGTCTCCTTTCAGGAATTTACAGCCACCATTGAACACACCTTCGATATAATCCGATGCCGTCTTCATTGGCGAAATGACTTTCATTCCAGTTGTTTTACAATAGGTAGCAGGCCCCTGGAAATGCGGCTGATCACCACTCTGCTTAATATAGTTACACACTCTAGGAACACCCACTCGGTTTGAGGTGTATCCATATTCCGAAAAGTAGTAGTCGTACACAGCGCCGATTGCTTTCTTAATGGAACGTCTCAGGAAGTAGAATCCACTCGGCCCTCCGGTAAATCCGGCATATAATGGAATGGTATTCCCGGTACCAGCGTGATATTCATGAGCTGCGTATGCATTGGTTGCCCTGCCGAAAACACCCGATACGTAGTCACCGCTGATGTTTACTGTTGACGAAAAAGCTTCATTTCTAAGGGCATAATCGTCGAATCGTTTCGCTTCGATGCGGTTCGCTTCTTTAGCGTCAGTAAAAACACTGCCAGCATATTTGGAAGCATCGTTAACACCGACAAGGATTGTACCATCTGATATTTGACCATTTTGTGGACTGTACAACCGTAAGTCGGCTTCTTGAACCCGGTTCGTTTGACCCAACACCTGCTGATACTGCTGCCCGATAAATGCTAAATAGGAATCGATGGTATACGCGATCTGTGGTATGTTATTGATATCAATTCGTTCCAGAAGATTGCCACTCCAAGCTTCCGTAGAACCATCGGGACGGGTGAACGCTGTCTTGTAGTTCAACGGTACAATCGATACAATTGGAATATTATCCAAACTGCCAACGATCGTAAATTTAACACTATCGTCGCTACGGTCAGAAAAATTTTCATATTTGAATTCTTTGATGTTTGCATCAGCAACACATTCGCAGAATGAAAATGGGGATCGATACAACTTTTTGTTCACGTAAGATCCTTCCCCAGAAAAATCAGGCAGTGCAATCTGCGCTTTGGCATTCCACACCTGAGAGTCCACCGAGTTGAGCCAAATGGAAAGAAGCGAATAGGGCATAATGTACAGTCCCAAGATTTCTTCGGTGATATTACGAACCGTCATGAAATTTAAGATATTATTGATTTTGGTTCTAGCCCCGGCATAATCGTCACCAAGTTCAATTACAACAATATCAAATGGATTCAACATCGGAAACTTGAACGGAGGAGTGCCAACCTCTACCGGAATGCCATTGATGCTATCGCCGTTTGCAAGAATTCCCCACGAGCAGTTTGCTTGCAAAAGTTGTTTCCAAATCGACTCCTCACCACCTGCTGCTTCCGCCCATGACGCAATGCACAATACCGCATAGTTACCACCCAAGTCGGGAAACGCAACATCTTCATCCGAAGATATTTCGAACATATCTTCGGAAATGGCAAGATTCTCATTGGTCTGAAACTCATAGATGGAATTATCCCACGGATCCGCAGCTGCTTTCTGAAAATCCGTTTCGCTCAGATGTTCTCTCTCAATGAGAGCATTATCGTAATTAACGTCAAACATATAGGTCTGGAAGTAGTCAATCTCATACGCAATCTCCGTGGTCACATTGTTGAGGTACTCCCAGTTTACGATGCGAGCAAAAAACACCCGATTTTCGAAGCTGGCGTTTCGGAACCCAATATAATTACAATTGGCAACCTTGCTTGCCGGCGCTTCCACTTTGAGCCGTCCGGTCTTTCTCACGTAGGAGCAATTGACAGACGACAGAACCACTCGGGCTTGAAAATATGCATTCTGTCCGGAAGCAGATGCAAATACAACCTGCTGTCCGTTTGTAATCTCAACTCCGCTGTACAACTCTATGGTTGATGTTGGTGCGATTTGTGGCATAACAAAACCTCCTTCTTGTCAAAAAGGGGAGAATAAATCTCCCCTTTGGTTATTTTACTCTCAGTTTCTGACCAACATCGATCACATTCGGATCTTTGATGCCGTTCAGATTCACCAGATTCTGTACGGTTGTTCCGTACCGTTTTGCGATTTTGGTAAGGTTCTCGCCCTTTACCACGGTATGATATTCCGCAGCCCCAGCGCCGTTGTTGGTGAGGTATGCGGACGATACGAAACCGTAGATCCGACCATCGATGCGGATGTAGTACCACGGCGTTCCATCTTTGGCATTCACCGTGTCGCAAACGTCAACCAAATTGCCATTTCCGAGTTTCGGCCAGGACTTGATGTTCGGGTATTCCGTGCCGGCCCAGGTGCGAACATTCAGAACGTCAGCCGTTACACGACCAACCCATTTCGGTTTGGTGTTCAGATCACCGCCAGACGTAGATCCTCCGGAGCTTCCGGTGTTTCCGCCAGAACTGGACGCTTTGTATTTCGGTCTGGCATACCCGCGAATATTTCCATGACCAACTGTGATGTTGCGATAACCAACCGCTGCGTTACGGTTACATTCGATCACCGTGATGACACTTCCCACGACCGTTTTAACAATGCCGATATGATCGGAATATCCATCGTTCGGCTGTGTGGAGTCATCCCAGTTGTAAACGATGATGTCACCCTTTTTCGGAGTGATGGTACCATCTTCGATCCAGATCCCCTTTTTCTTGAAGATCTTCACATGCTCTTCCACTCCACATTCCGTTCCGATAATGTCTGTGGCATTGCAAGCGATTGCTGCTGCCGAAAGGCCGGTGTCACACCATTCATCGGTGTACTTCACCCGATATCCTCGGGCAAGCGGTTTGTGGGAGTTATACAGATCGATAATGCTTTTAAATCCGCCGTTCGACTCGGATTTTCCCACCCAACTGTCCATCTGATTTACCATCTGTGTTGCTGTACAACTCATTTTGTTTCCTCCTCATTTTTCATAGTGTTTTTGAGACACTGTACGGTATCGACCAGTGTCTGCAGTGTGGTCTGTAAAGTTCCCATGAATTTGTAGTCCCGGTACAGGAAGTACGCAATGACTACAATGGTTGTGCTGGTGTTCATGATTAAGTTCACAACCTCTTCCATATTATCACCTCCTCACCTCACGTATGATAGATACTTAACATATTCTAATTTATCTCCGAGCCGTTTATAGATATTCATATAGTAGGTTGTACCCAAATCACCGGATTTATAATCCTCAAAGCAGATCAAAACATAGGATTCAGGAACACCCGCAGACGTAGCAGATAGCGTTCCTTCCAACACCGCGATTGATATATCACCACGGGTAATACTTCCAATTTCTCGCTCCCCATTAATATCGTGAACAACGAATGTTGGGATGATATGCATTTCTTTCCCTTCATAAACAGCTGAATAATCGCCAAATGGTGACACTATTGTGTTACCATACGCCAATGCTGGCGTTAAGGTTCTGTCTTGTTGAAGGAGTCCTCGGATGTTAAACATGCCACGGGTTATAGTGATGGCTGAATCCCACACATCAGCTTGAATAGCACTCCCACCACCACGGCCGGGTGCCCAATCGCATACATAAAAATGGTCCTCAATTTGTGAAGCATCAATGGAGAAGCCTCCAAAAGTATAACATTGATCTTCGGTAGCACCAATGGTGAAATAATAATTTTCCCACCTATGTATGATAACTGAAAATTCATCGTTGTAAGTTAAGCGCTGATTTTGAAATTCAAGACCTGAAACTCCGAGTTCTTCCATGAAATCAATCACTAGCGGCCAGTAGGTGTAGTAGGTGGAAAACCCCGTTATATTATTACTTCGAACTACCGGCCCCAGCGTCTGGAACACTGGAAACAGACTCTCACCGCCTCCGTACTTTTCGATCAGTTCCTTGATGTGTCGTTCTGTCCATTCGCGCGGCATTTCCATTCCCCTTTCCATATTTCTTAATCAGTTCTATGATATGTCGTTCTGTCCAATACCTTGACATAATCATCACTCCTTTATGGGTAATCGCCGGGCCAGCAGGGTACCACCCAAAATCCGAAACGGCTCCATTCTTTCAGGAGGGTTGATCCGTTATCGGCCGACCCGTGCATTACCTCTGTAGATATTATATCATTTCTGTTCTAATTCCGCAACCCGATTCTTCAAATCTTCATTCTCAGTTTTCAGATCGTCGATCTGCTTCTTCAACCATAAGATCTGCTTTTCATACGTAAAGCACTGTTCGAATGTTGAGGGGATCACCAGCTGCGGATTCCAAATTCTTCCCATAAGATACCTCCTTATACGGTAAATGTCACATTGGCGACTGGACTGGCATACATCACACTGATGTAATCGACAGGGCCTTGTTCACGATACGGAGAACCGGTGGGCGGGATCATTACGCTTGCGATATGCTGTTCCAAATCTACGATTCGAACCGCCACTACGAATGGCTGATCGCTCGGCCACGGTAATTCGATTCCCGATCCCCACATACCCACCAGCATGGTTCCCAAATATAAATCACCAACCGAAGCATCCGTAGGAACCGGAACCAATATGGTGCAGTTCAAAAAATTAGCAGTTCCTTGGCGTGTTGTGAATGTTGTGGAGTCTTCTTCAAGGAAATTGATATTCACCTGAAACTGAATGTTGGCTTCACCACCTTCTGTTGTCGGTGAGAACTTCCAGAGAGAAAATCCGGCTCCACCGCCACCACCTCCACCAGCGTCAATCGCTTTCTTGATACCATCGGACGTTACCGGATTGTTACTTCCGGCTGTCGGGGTGCTGTCAAACGTCAGCTTGTCCTGCTTGCCCTGGATCTGAGTCTCCTGCGTGTTCACTTTCTCAGCCAGAGTTCCGTACTCAGTTTCCAACGACTCGATGGCTTCGGTGTTGGTTGTCAGCTGCTCACCATGCTGCGTGATCGTCTCACCCTGCGAGGTCTGAGTTCCCTTGATGGTTTCAATGTCACTGGTGTGTTCACCCACCGTGGTTCCCAGTGGATCCGTGATTCCGTGTACAAACGAATAGATACCGGAGGATTTCACTCCGTTCTGAGAAGCCTGTGTCACGGTATCGTCCAGTGTCACACTTCCACCGCCACCTCCGCCAGCGTCAATCGCTTTCTTGATACCATCGGACGTTACGGGATTGTTACTTCCTGCTGTCGGTGTGCTGTCAAACGTCAGCTTGTCCTGCTTGCCCTGGATCTGAGTCCCCTGAGTGTTCACTTTCTCAGCCAGAGTTCCGTACTCAGTTTCCAACGACTCAATGGCTTCGGTGTTGGTTGTCAGCTGCTCACCATGCTGCGTGATCGTCTCACCCTGCGTTGTCTGAGTTCCCTTGAGGGTGGCAATGGTCTCCGTATGCCCCGATACCGTTTCATTCAGTCCAGTGAGTTGTGTCTTAAATCCGTTCAGGGTTTCGTTCATAGCCGTCAGTTCCTGTGAGAACGCATCCAGCTGTTCTTGAACTTTTTCCGGATCCAGCGCGTCAATTTCACCTTCTACGGTATCCATCCGAGATTCAAGGTCAGCAATCTGCGCCTTGATTTCGCTCAGATCTGCTTCCGGAATTCCTCCGGAAGCAATATCGTCGATATATTTTTTCAGGTACAGAATTTGCATTTCGTAGGTCAGACATTCCTCAAACGTGGAAGGAATGACCAGCTGCGGATCATAACATTCGTGATACATATCGCACCTCCTTATAAGAGTCCCAGGAAAATTTCATCGAAAATTCTCCAAATATTGTTCAAAAGAGAGTCGGCTCTCATTACCATCTCGTAGGAGAACCCATAATTTTCATCCATCACTTCAACGGTTTCCGTTTCGGAATGGGTGGAGTCTTCACTGCCCGCCCCGGTTGTTGTGCTTCCGGTTGTCTCGGTATGCGTGGACTCATGCTCCCCGGTATCCTCGGTGGTTCCGGTGTTCTTTCGAGTGTTCGCACCTTTCTCTGTACCGGTGGTTGACGTCTCGGTCGTTCCCGAAGACGTTCCGGTATTGGTCGTTTCGCCGTCACTGGTAACCGTCCCCGTTGTGGTGTCGGATCTGGTTCCCTCGTCAGTCGTCTCCGAGGTAGTCGTCAGATCGTTCTCCGTGGTGGATGTCGTATTGTTTTCCGTTTTTGTCACCAAACCGTGTGTGGTTTCAACGGTGCTGTTGTCGGTTGTCTCTTCGGTTCCGCTGCGGGTTTTCGCGTCCGTAACGGTTGTGTTATCCTCTGAGGTCACCTTCAATCCGTGGGTGGTCTCCACGGTGGAGCTGTCGGTTGTCTCTTCGGATCCGGATTTTGTGATCGAGTCGGTAACTGTGGTGTTGTCCGTGTCGGTGCCGGTTATCTTTGTCGTACCATTCATATCCACATTTTCGGTCGTAGCTTCCGTAGTGTCATACGTGGTGGTGCTATTCGTGCTGCGGTCGATGGTAGTGGTATCGGTATTGGTCACGGTCGTGTTACTGTCGGTACTGTCTGTTCCGGTTTTCTTTTCCGTAAGGTTGTTGGTTGTCGTACTGTGGTTACTACCCGAGACTGTGGTATCTTCACTGCCGTTCTCACGATTGCTGTTGGTAGTATAATTGGTAAGATACCGATTTCCACTTACGTCCGATAACAGGTTCTGTGGTGTGTCACTGTATCCCTGATCTCCGGATGTCGTATTGTTTCTGGTGAGTTCTGTCGTGGAGTTGTTACCACCCTCATTGCTTACCGTTCCTGAATTTGATACTGTAGTATTATGAGTCACGGTCTCGTTGGTATCGGTGCTACCATTGGTTTTCTTGGTGTCGGTGCCATCCTCTGATCCAACCACTTTATCGGTTCCCGTATGATCGGTACTCCGAGTCGTATCTGTGGTAGAGTCTACCGTAGTCGTATCCTGGTGGGTTTTATTACCCTCCGTGGTATGGGTGGCTTCATCATTCCCAGATGTCGTAACTTCTTTCGTTCCGCTGTTTTTCTGGGTGTCCGTTCCCGAATGGGTGTCCGATTTTGTTCCATCGGTCGTGGTGGTACCGTCTTCGGTTCCACTGGTCTCTACCGAACGATTTCCGGTTGTTGTCTGCGTATCCTTTCCAGAATTCGTATCCGTTACGGTTCCGGTATTCTTCTGTGTAACCGTGCCGGAGTTCGTAGCTTCTGTCGTGGAGGTCTTGCTGTCGGTTCCAGTGGTTGTGGTTTTCGTGGTGTCTGTATTGTGTGTAGTGCCACTATTGGACGTTTCCTCTGATGTGGTTGTGTTGCTGCTTCCGGATCTTGCAATATCGCTGCTGCTCTCTTCGTTGTCGGTTCTGGTGGACGTGCGGCTGTCTGTCCCCGTATCCGTAGCATTTACAGTACCATCTGTCGTTGAGGTTGAGTTCGTGGTTCGTCCTGCGCTCCCGTCTACTTTACGAGTTGTGGTTACCTTATGCACCCGATAATCAGAAAATACGGTTTTATCCAGATTTTCATACGTCCAGTTGATGATCTCAGCGTTATCATACATCTTTGACATCAATGCGATACGCCATCCGGCCCATGTTTCCAACCCAATCTCGTCATAGAGAAAGTGCTGGGCGAACCCTAATGCGAACCTGTCCCGGTACTGCTCCGACACAACATTCAGTTCAGGCCCAAAAATGACGGTCTTTGCAAGATCCGTCATTACCTCTGGGTTGGTTAAGTCCTGGCTGCCGGCATGTTCCAGCAGCTTATCCATAATGGAAATCGTATACTTAGCCATCGTTTTCCTCCTTTACTTCGTTGTTATTGGATGCCTGATGTTCATCAACATCGGTCTTTGCCAGTTCCTGCATTGCCATATCACCGTATGGTACAAACGACAAATCTTGTGAACTGATATTCACCGACAGGTTCAGTCCATATTTACGATTCATCTTGTTGCAAAAGTCAACTCTGTTTAAAAGTCTTGCATTGAGTGAAATCAGATCTTCCTGCCGGTTGATTGTGATTTCGTCTTCAATGTATCGCTCTTTCTTGGTTGTCTTCGCCGAAATTCCCAGCATTGACAACGCTTCGGCCCACAAGGTTTTCAGAGCCTGCAGCATTTCAACCCCTCGGAACTGAGTTCCCAGATTGAATGTTTTGACAACATCTTCGATATTCTCAGTATTCTTCACTTCAATGACCGGCTGAAATCCCAACAGCTGGTTGAAGAAATTCTTGAATGTCAATGATTTGTTTTTTGTGGTGGCTACAAGGTATGGTGTGATCTGCTGGTTCAGATTCGACCGGAATACATTGTGACACTCCCATAACAATCGGGCGTACAGATCGATCTTGGGGAGTAAGGTGGTCTTTGTCATATTGTCATATAAGATTTCCCATACGTCTGTTTCGATCTGCCTTGCGTTATATCCAGTTCCCACAATATCAGTTGGGTAACCGTAGATGTCAAAATCACCAATATTCAGATAATCGGTAGAAAGCCATGTTCCCAATTCCTCCAATCCCTTCGGAAGATACATCGCCCCTTTACCATTGAAAAGTAAAGACCATTCGAAGTATCTACGATCACAGGTTTCTGGTAGACCGTGCCATTCAAACTGAGCCAGTGCAAGATTGATCAGACGTTCCTTATAATAGAGGTAAATCTCACTGTTTTCAATTACCAATAATTTGTCTTGTCGTCTCATACTACCTCCAAATAAAAAGGAGGTGGGGTTTTATCCCCACCCCTCTTAGGCGTCTTTGTTGAAAGTTACTGCGGTTCCAACCGCCGTTTCCGGCGTGATCGCGGCTGCCGCTGTGTACGTAGTGCCACTCTGAATCTTAATCTGCGGAGTGATTGTATCACTCGATTTTGACATAATGATCGCTCCGTACGGATGTACCGCAATTCCAGCTTTCGTAGCCGCTTCCGTCTGGATGAAGTTTGCGGCTACCGGCTGAAGTGTGACCTGATCGGTAACCGCAACCGTAAGCACTGTGATATCTCCGCTGGTATATTTGGCTACTACAGACCCTGCCAACGTTGCCGGATCGCTGATCGTAGCGCTGGCGGTTACAAATACAACCGCATTGCTGAACGGGGAGTAAGACACTGTCTTCTGTACTCTGTAGAAGTAGTTCCAGTAATCACCGGATGCTACGAACGTTTCGGTGAACTTCATAACATTGTCATAGACCTGGAACCATTCTTTGTCAACCAGAATTGCCACCACGTCCTCCATCAAGGCCAGCTGGTCAGAAGTGATCTCCGGGATCATGTCAGATTCCGCTCTGATTTCATCAAATCGGTCATTATCGAATGTGGTGAAATCGTCGATCAGATACAGCCGACCCATGAAGTCTGCCCGATCCATATTGAAAGCCCTTGCCAGAACCTCAACATCGTACTCAGCGTTAAACTTTGCCGACATGAAAATCACCTGATTTTCCTTCGGAGTTACGGTTGGTACTTTTTCGTTGTTGTAGTTTGTAGACATGAATGTCAGCTTGTTGGACATTCCTCTAAACTGAACCGCAGCGTCATTGAGGTTGGTACCGTCACCGACGGACACCGGATACATGTTGCCGCTTGTAACTCCCATGATGATCAGGGCTTTAAACAGCAGAAATTCGTCGTACTCAGCACCTTTATAAATGCTGTCAACGATTCTTGCAATCAAATCCTGAACCCCTTCCATGGACAGGAAAGCCTTTCGAAGATCCGTCTCCGTGATAGTGATCGGATACTGAACGTTCCAGTTCATAACATGGAACGCTGATTTAACATCCGGCATAGTTCGTTTCAGTTCCCTTGCGGCTGCTTTCTCATAGGAGAACGGTCTGGCTTTGGCAATCTGTACGAAAATCTCTTCGATCGATTCCCCATAGGTGATAAGACCCTTCTTCAAGTCAACATAAGGGTTGTTGAATACTGCCGATCTTACACGAACCTGTGCGATTCGGTTCATCAGAGAACTGATAAATTCATTGGCAAATGCCGGATACCCGAACAGAACTTCACCAACTTTCGGGATATCAGTCTCAACGGACACTGCCGGTACGGAATCCTGGTAGGCTGCGGATGCATTCTGCCTGATTACATTTAAAATGTCAATCGTACTGGCATTCAATTTTGATACTGCTACTTTCTTTGGCATCTCTAATACCTCCTGTTATTCTTCGGAACTGAATAAGTCCTCAAATGTAGTTTTTTCGTTTTCCCCCGCCTGCTCCTCTGCCTGCTGCTCTGAATCGTGATTTCCGGTGACTGAGTTGTCAGGCCCTTCGAAAAATGCCTTTCGATATCTCTCCGTCCACTCTTTGTTCAGATTGTCCAAATCAGCCTGAGTAACGCCAGGTCTGTCAATTTCCCGGATCCGATCAATTACATCGGCGGTATCATCACCGCTGAGTAACGGCTCCAAGATTGGTTTCAATTCGTTGATGTCAATCATGTTTTCACCCTCCTTACATATAATAAAGCCCCTGGAATCTCTTCCAAGGGCTTCCGGTTAATTATATTATAACCGATTCATTTTTCAATGTCAAGGTTGACACCGCAAGTTTTCTGCAACGTTAAAAACGCAAATACAAAATCATGAAACCTACTAGTAATCTCAGTCATGTGAGTGATCCTATGCTCTTCGTCAGCTTCCAAATACTCGTGGTTTGCAGCGATGAACATTCTCGTATTAATCTCAACGTCCACTCCTACTTTTGAAATATATGCACTCCAACACTCGTTCGAAATAGCTATCAGTGCCCTATACAGCTTGTTAATATATTCGCTCGCTTTAAAGTAATACTCAAGACCATCTTCAGCGCAGCACGCGTTATTATATTCCACGCTCAATGTTCTAGCAATCAGATCGGCCACCTCGATTGTTTTCACTTCTACTTTGATCCTGTCTGCGTCATTCATATACGGTTCGAGACTCTGGTTTTCAATCAGGTTTCTCAGCTGTTCAGTATTCATAATCAAATCCTCCTATTTCTCAATGTCAAGGTTGACATGACACTTTTTATTCATGGAGTCTACCAGCATTACATGCCATAATACAAAGTCATAAAATTTTTTATTAATAGCCTCCATGTGTTTAATACGATGCTCTTTTTTCGCTTCTAAATACTCATGGTTTAATCCGATGTGCATTCTAGTTTCCAGCGCCACAACCCGTTCTACGTTAGCAAAATAATCACTCCAACAATCGTGTGAAATTGCGATCAGGGCGCAATACTGCTTATTTACATATTCACTCGCTTTGTAGTAAAAGTCGAGACCATCCTCCGCCTCGCAAGCTTCATTATACTCTACGCAAAGCGCCCTTGCAATCATATCTGTCACACTTTTAGCCTTAACTTGTGCTTCGATACCGTCTACGGTGTTCGTCATGTAATCTTCGGGTTCGATTTTCATGTGGTTGACCATGTTTCTCAGCTGTTCAGTATTCATAATCAAATCCTCCTATTTCTCAACTGTCCATTGTTCATAACCGAATCATTTTTCAATGTCAAGGTTGACACCGCAAGTTTTCATCATAATATGCTGCAACGTAAAAAACGTATATACAAAGTCACGAAACGTACTAGTAATCCCAGTCATGTGAATGATCCGATGCTTTTCGTCAGCTTCCAAATACTCGTAGTTTGCTGTGATGAACTCTGTTGCACTAAGCTCAGCGCCCATTTCTACGAATTCAATATAGTCTCTCCAACGATCGTTTGAAATAGCCATCAGCGCACAATACTGCTTATTCACATATTTGCACACATCAAAGCAATAGTCAAGCCAATTTCCGGCGCGGCATGCGTTATTAAATTCTTTGCTCAATGAGCTTGCAATCATATCAGCCACCCTGTTTGATTTCGCTTTTACATCGACACTGTCTGCTTTGGCTTTCGGATCCAATTCAATCGTAATTCCATCAATCATTCTTCTCAACTCTTCATTGTTCATAATCAAATCCTCCTATTTCTCACACTCACAAATTGCTTCAGCAATTTGGAAAATATAGTCCAACGTGTAAATCAACTGTTTTACCAAGCCTTCTCTTGTTGGAATGTAATCTGAGTAGATTACCTGGTAGAAGATGCCAGTGCAAATGTTATAAAACAGCTCATGATTGGCGCCTGTCGCTTCGTCCATGGTTTCAACCGCATGTTCTACGTTGCGCATGAACCACTTCCTCACATATTTAACCCAAATTTCAACAAACTCCTCGTCCATGTGCTGAAACACCTCGGTGTAATCTCTACCACCCATGTGTGTCATAAGCAATGAATAAAACTTCATGTCCTTCATATAAGAACATCTCCTTTCCTCTTTTGATGATTTCATTATACCACGGACTGGAAGTGGAATCAATTAAGAAAGTCTAAAGAAATTCTAAAAAAATTATAAACTCATGCGTGGTATGTAGTGACGATATTGGCTA
>ERZ1090868.832-NODE-832-length-16960-cov-6.807631_pt1 | contig 16960 bp, 12 predicted proteins | sample MGYA00478475_ERZ1090868 | MGnify/ENA primary metagenome ERZ1090868 (study PRJEB33644, sample SAMEA5815747) | chicken gut metagenome | biome: Chicken; feature: Gastrointestinal Tract; material: Caecum | place: Ireland | collected 2019-01-01 | study: A study of the...
GTCAGCCGGAGTGCTTTTCGATAAAATCGATCAGATCTTTTTTGTAAATGCGCCATGAACCGCCTACCTTACGCGCCGGTAATTTCCCGCTTTGCAGTAACCGATATATGGTATTGGGATGCAAATCCAGCAATTCACTTATATCAGATGGACGAAGCATAATACAGGTATCCTCCACTTCCTCTTCAATTGCATTTTGTTCCATAGAATAAAAGAAATGCACAAGCAAGCCCTCCTTGGGAAAAATATTGAAAATTTCACTTTATTATACTGTTCCACTAATTTCCACTAATTTTATCATCTTCAGAACAAAATAAAACCGGCTGAATCCCTCATGTGTCTGTATACAGACGATTGAGCCAATCATACGTTACCTAGATTTTTTGCAAAAAGCATCCGTTTTATCTCCGTCAACAGCGTGGAAAATGTCAATCCCTCGGATTATTCTTATACACAAAGAGTGTGCACTAACATATTAAAAATCATCTTGCCTGTATTCAGATAACCGAATATAATAATTGGTAGAAATTTGAAATATAAAGGGATACTCTATAACGCTTTTAACAGCGAAGCAAGCCGGAAATACCTGCTTACTTCCGGTACATGCAAAGAAGCTCATTTATTGAAGATTTTGTAAAAACGAGGTGAAAAAATGAAACCGCCCAAAATGATTGATAATAAAAAAAATGGAACAGTAGCAGAAGAGCTCCAACTGGAGCTTACCAAAGAGTCCAAGCTGTCTGTGATGACTGCTTACTTCACAATCTTTGCTTTTTCGGAACTAAAAAAAGAATTGATGAAAGTAGAGCACATCCGACTCCTCTTTACTGATCCTGTTTTTATCAAGGGAGAGCGGGAGCAAACTCGTGAATACTATCTGGAGCGAAACAACGGACAAGCATTCTCCGGTAATGTATATGAGATGAAGCTGCGTAACGAAATGTGCCAGACTGCCGTGGCAAAGGAATGCGCCAAATGGCTGGAGGCGAAAGCTGATATCAAAATGTTTCGAAACAAAAACTCTGCCCAGCCCCGTATGATTTATATTGATAACGGAGAGGACTCCGTGTGCATCAATGGCACGGTTGACTTCACCACAGACGGCCTTGGCCTGACTCATTCCAATCGAGTTGACAGCAATATGTGCATGTATGGCCGTGAATTCACTCAGCATTTCCTAAAAATGTTTGATGAACTCTGGAATGACGATACCGCCGTTGAAGATGTAAAAGCAGGAGTACTGGAGCAGATTCAGAGGCTCTACAAAGAAAATACACCGGAATTCATCTATTTCGTTACTCTTTATCACGTGTTCCATCAATACCTCGGAGAACTGACAGAGGACAATATCCTCAAAACCGGAACCGGTATTAAGAATACCGTGATCTGGAATAAACTCTATCAATTCCAGAAGGATGGCGTCATGGGTGCGATTGATAAAATCGAAAAGTACAATGGATGCATCATCGCCGATAGCGTGGGTCTTGGCAAGACCTTCTCTGCACTGGCAATTATCAAGTATTATGAACTGTTGAACAATCGCGTGTTGGTATTAGCTCCGAAAAAGCTGTATGAAAACTGGAGCATTTATACGCAGAATGATAAAAGAAACGTCCTGGAGGCAGACCGCTTTGCCTACACTGTCCTGAATCATACAGATTTGAGTCGGTATAGCGGGAAAACAGGAGATCAGAATCTTGCTACTATAAACTGGGGTAATTATGGGCTGGTGGTAATCGACGAAAGCCACAATTTCCGGAATAACAACCCGTCCAAGAATAAGGTTACGCGCTATGAACGGCTGATGCAAGATATCATAAAGTCCGGTATTAAGACAAAAGTTTTGCTTTTATCAGCCACACCGGTTAATAACCGTATGAACGATATTAAAAATCAAATTTACTTCATTACGGAAGGCCGAAACGATGCCCTTGAGGAAGCGGGTATCCCTAACCTGGAAATCCTGCTGAAGAAAGCGCAAGGGATCTTCAACAAATGGTCTCAGCTGCCGGATGCACAGCGAACCACAGACACATTTATTGAAATGATGGATGTGGACTACTTCAAGCTTCTGGATACCGTGACCATTGCCCGTTCCCGCAAGCATATTGAAAAGTACTATAACATGGCGGACATTGGTCAGTTTCCCAAACGTCTGCCGCCACAGAACATCTATGCAGGAATCGATACTCAGCAGGAGTTTCGCCCTATCGGGGAGGTCAACCGCATGATTAAGCGGCTCACCCTGGGCCTGTATTCCCCTCTGCGTTATGTTCTGCCGGAAAAGCGGAAGGAGTATGAAGCTAAATACGATGTGGCTGTGGGTGACGGAACCTCGGTGTTCAAGCAGGCAGATCGTGAAACCCATCTCATTGACCTGATGCGCGTCGGAATGCTCAAGCGTATGGAAAGCTCTGTCAATTCCTTTGGCCTCACGGTATCCAAACTTCTGAGCAATATCGAAAACGCACTGGAACTGATCCGCAAAAACATGTCCGCCTATAACCCAGAACTGAATATCGGGGACATTGACCTGGATGACAATGCCCTTGAAGACCTGATGTACGGCAAGAATGTCAAGGTACTGCTCCAGGACATGGATCTTATCAAGTGGAAAGAGGACCTGGAGAGCGACCGGGATCAACTGCAAGCTATCTTGGCTGAAGTGAAGGTGGTCAATCCGGATCGAGATATGAAATTGCAAACGCTATGGGATTTGATTCAAAAGAAAATCGAAGCCCCCATCAATCCGGAAAACCGAAAAATCATCATCTTTACCGCCTTTGCGGATACCGCCAATTATCTCTATGACCACCTTGCCCAAAGGCTTCAGGCCAAGGGGATCTATACCGCTCTAGTCACCGGCACCGGAGATAACCGCTCTACGCTGCCTATCCCCAAGACACTGAAAACTCAAATCAAACTCTCCGACCTTAGCACCGTCCTAACATTGTTCTCTCCACGCTCCAAAGAGTGCGCCAAGGTTTTTCCCGAGATGACAGATCACATTGATGTGCTCATCGCAACAGACTGTATTTCAGAAGGTCAGAACCTTCAGGACTGTGACTATCTTATCAACTATGACATTCACTGGAACCCGGTGCGGATTATCCAGCGTTTTGGCCGAATCGACCGCATCGGCTCCGCCAACGAGTACATACAGCTGGTAAACTTCTGGCCCATGCGGGATTTGGATGAGTATATCAACCTGGCCCAGAGAGTGAAGGGCCGCATGGTGTTACTGGATGTTTCCTCTACCGGTGAGGAAAATGTCATTGAACAGTCCGGCAGTGAAATGAGGGATCTCGAATACCGAAAAAAGCAGCTCCAGCGTCTGCAAAATGAAGTAGTGGATCTGGAAGACATTTCCGGCGGCATTTCTATCACCGACCTTACTTTCAACGATTTTAAAACTGATCTGATGGAATACATCAAGGCTCACCGGAAAGAGTTGGACGAGACTCCCACCGGTGTGTATGCTGTGGCCCAGATCCCGGAAGAACTGCGGGATACCGTGGCTCCCGGCGTGATTTTCACATTGCGTCAGATTAAGGGCCGAGCACAAACCCGAGAGCAGAATGCTCTATTCCCCTATTATCTGCTCTATATTACCCAAGACGGGCAGGTGAAGCTGTCCTTTCTCCATGCCAAACAGATTCTGGACTACTACAAGAAACTGTGCTGCGGACAGGGGCAGGTTCTCACTGACCTCGTGCGGGCCTTTAACGAGGAGACAAAAGAGGGCAGCCAAATGACGGCCTACTCCAAGCTGCTCAATACGGCGGTGGAGAACCTCATCGGCAAGAAACAGGAGATCGGCGTGGCCAGCCTGTTCAGCCGGGGCGGAACAACGCTGCAAAAGGAGTTCTACGACGGCTTGGAGGACTTTGAACTCATTACCTTCCTGGTGCTGAAATAACGAACGGAGGCGGAGTCATGTGTTTTTACGATGTTCTCCATATTCCACAGCCCTGCCTGGTGGACAAGACTGTGGCCAAGAAACTGTTTTCCGAAGCTGGAGATCTATCCAAAGCGGATAAGACCCTGCTCTCGGAAGCAGTGGAGAAGATCACTTGGAAATACTGCCTAAAAAACGAGTTCATCCCCATCCAGCCCTATTTAGACGAGGTGCGGGAATACTCGGAGGTAGAAATACTGGAGGTCTCCCTTACGGCAGAGAAGGGCTTGCGGCGGCTGGCAGAAATCGTTATGCGAGCCATTCCATACCCCATGCTGCTGGTCTTCCGCCTGGAGAACCGAGTGCAGTTCTGGATGGCCCATCAGCGGTTCAGCCAGGCCGACCGAGAAAAGGTCACGCTCGAGCAGTTTATCTCCACGCCCTGGCAGGCGGAGGACGCTTCCTTCTGGACGGCACTGGACATCCGGCAGCTGCGCTTTACCAACTTCTTTGACTTTTACACCGACTGGGTAGACAGGCTCTCCATCCGAAACGCCCAGGAAAAAATGCGAGTACCCGACGGCCTGACGGGAGAAGAGGCTCGGCAGCTCCTGGCTCGGTGGGAACAGGCAGAAAAGGAAATCGCCGCCTTGCGGACGGAGCTGAAGAAAGAAACTCAGTTCAGCCGGAAGGTAGAGCTGAATATGAGAATTAAGAAATTGGAGAATGCGAAAAACGGAAAATGAATGGATAAAACATATGGTATGTTGACAAATTTGCCAATACTCATTCTCTGCGTATAATAGGTACAAATATCAACGTCGATAAAAGAGAGATGCATATCGTGCAAGAAAGTGTGCGTTAAAAAACAAGGAGGTATCCAACAATGACAAAGCTTGATGGTAAAACACCGGATTTGGCGGCGGAGAATATAGAGCAGCTGCGGCAGATTTTCCCGGATGTATTTGAGGAGGGAAAAATCGATTTTGACAAGCTCAAACAGGTGCTGGGTGAGTATGTGGACGACGAGAAGGAGTGCTACAACTTTACTTGGAACGGCAAGGGAAAGGCTCTGCGGCTGGCGCAGACCCCCACCACCGGCACCCTGCGCCCCTGTGAGTCGGAGAGCAAAAACTGGGACGATACGCAGAACCTCTACATTGAGGGCGACAACTTAGAAGTCCTCAAACTGTTGCAAAAGAGTTACCACGGAAAGATCAAGATGATCTACATCGACCCGCCCTACAACACCGGCGGGGACTTTGTCTACCATGATGACTTTTCTGATAGTATTGAGAGCTACAAGCGTATTACTGGTCAGGTAGACGATGAAGGCAAAAAATTAGGAACAAACACAGAGGCCAATGGACGATATCATACCGATTGGCTCAATATGATGTATCCCAGACTCCGATTAGCGAGAAATCTATTGTCTGACGATGGGGCGATATTTATAAGCATTGATGACAATGAACAAGGAAATCTAAAAAAAATATGCGATGAAATCTTTGGAGAAGAGAATTTCATTGATTCAATATCCTGGAAGAAAAAATACGGCGGGGGTGCAAAGGAAAAGTATTTAGTATCCGTTCACGAATATACATTGATGTATGCAAAATCTATTTCTTCTTTTCCCGAGATACTGGTCAATTTTTCTGAAGAAAAATCAGATAGATTTTATAAATATAAAGATGAAAACTATGCAATTCGTGGATGCTACAGAACGCACCCACTGGAAGCAGTACAAAGCTTCGATATTAGAGAAAATCTCCGTTTCCCAGTAAAAGCTCCAGACGGAACAATGGTGTATCCCAAAAGACAATGGCGCTGGGGCAAAGAGCGATTTGCGGAGGGAATTGAAAAAAATGAGGTGATTTTTAATAAGAATTCTGACGGGGAGTGGGTTCTCTACTCTAAGCAGTACATCAATGATGAATTCGGCAACAGGAGAAAAACGAAAGCTCAATCGATTATAGACGATATATTCACTCAGGAAGGTACAAAGGAAATAAAAGACATATTTGGGGATGCTAAAATATTCGGATTTCCTAAACCAATAAGATTCATTAAGAGACTTTTAGAAATCGGTATGATACAAGGTGAGGATATTGTTTTAGATTTTTTCTCTGGGTCGGCTACAACAGCGGTATCTATGATGGAGTATAATGTAAGCGAAAACCTAAAATGCAAATATATACTTGTACAGCTACCAGAAAAGACTTCTGATGAACCTTTGACGGCAGGCTATAAAAACATCTGTGAGATCGGCAAAGAGCGCATCCGCCGGGCCGGAGAGAAGATCAAGGCGGAAATCGAGGAGCAGAACGCCCAGTTAAAGATCGGCGAGGAGCCCAAGAAAGTCCCGGATATCGGCTTTAAGGTGTTCAAGCTGGACAGCTCCAATCTGAAACAGTGGCAGCCGGACTATGATGACCTGGAGACCACCCTCTTTGACAGCATCAGCAACTATGTGGAGGGCCGCAGCGAGTTGGATGTGGTCTATGAGATCATGCTGAAAATGGGCATGGAGCTCACCTGGCCCCTGGAGACCCATACCATCGGCGGCAAGAATGTCTACGAGATCGGCATGGGCGCCCTTATGATCTGCCTGGACGACCATATCACCACCGAAGTGGCCGAGGGCATGGCAGCCCTTTACAAGGAACTGGCTCCCGAGACCTGGCGTGTGGTGTTCAAAGACAACGGCTTTGCCGACGACAGCGCCAAGGTCAACATCAAGGAGATCCTCAAAACCGCCGGTCTGGAAGAGGACGCATTTACTACGGTGTGAGGTGGAAAAGTGGGAAGTTATTCAATCCATATTGATCTGGGTATTCCAACAGACACTCGAGAAGATTTAATTCAATACTATGAGTTTATAGATGCCTGGAGCGATTTATTAAATCTTAACAACAAAAAAATCGAAGCCAATTTCCAGTATGACATTGGCGATATTACGTGCACATCTGATACTTTTGAAGAATTTAAATCAGAGAGCCTCGGCCAACAAACCGATTTAGTAAATATGACGCTACACATTTATGACGGCGACAAGAAGATATACTACATCAGCATTAATAACCGCCACAAATCTTCACCCAAAAATGTATACATTTCGTGCGATTCTCGTCAGGCGTTGAGCAAATTTTCGGACTGCATGGAAGAGGCAAAAGAAAAAATTTTTTCACAAGGAAACAAGCCGCAAATAATAGAACAGCATTTTCATGGTGACCAGATTAATATTACAGATTCCCAAATTTCTGGGAGTAACATTGGTGGAACCCTGAACACTCTTCAGACGCAAAATAAGACCGAACAGAAATCCAATGCAGCAAACATTATGGAAACGATCATAGCCAACGTTACATCCAACGCCATCTGGTATGTAATATGTATTGCAGTTGCAGCAATATTAGCTTACATGGGGGTGCAGAATTCGTGAAACTACAATTTGACGCCAATCTCCACTATCAGGAGCAGGCAGTTTCCGCTGTGGTGGAGCTTTTCCGCGGTCAGACACCCAAGCAAAGTGCATTTACTGTGACTACAGGAAATGACGTAGGACAGATGACCACGGATAACGGCATTGCCAACAAGCTGGAACTGATTGAAGATGAGATCCTCGAAAATCTTCAATCGGTGCAGCTGCGCAACGGTCTGCCCCAGACCAAGACACTGAAAAAGAGTGCTTATGACTTTGACATCGAGATGGAAACCGGAACCGGCAAGACCTATGTCTATCTGCGCACTATCTTTGAATTAAACAAAGCCTATGGCTTTAAGAAATTCATCATCGTGGTGCCCAGCATCGCTATTAAGGAGGGCGTGGCCAAGTCTTTGGAGATTACCAAGGAGCACTTTAAGTCCATTTATGATAATGTGGTCTACGACTCCTACATCTACGACGGCAGCAAGCCGGAGGCGGTACGCTCTTTTGCCGTCAACGACAACATTTCCATCATGGTTATCAATATTGCGGCTTTCCGCAAAAGCTTTGACGACCCGGAAAAGGAAAACAAAGCCAACATCATCCACCGAGCCATTGATAAGCTCAACGGGATGCGCCCCATCAACCTAATCCAGGAAACCAACCCCGTAGTTATTGTGGACGAACCCCAGAGCGTAGAGGGCAAGGGAGCATCAGCCTCCAAAAAGGCTCTGGCCTCCCTGAACGCCCTGTGCACCCTGCGTTACTCCGCTACCCATGTGGAGAAGCACAATCTGGTATACAGACTGGATGCGGTGGATGCCTTTAATCTGGAGCTTGTAAAGCAGATTGAGATAGCCAGCTTTGAAAGTTTGAACTATCACAACAAGGCCTATATGAAGCTGCTGTCAGTGGACAACAAAAAATCTCCCATCACAGCCAAAATCGAATTGGACTGTGCGGTCAACGGCGCTATCAAACGCAAATCCGTGACCGTCCGACAAGGAGATGATCTGTCTGAAAAGTTGTCCGGATACCGGGAAGTTTACAACGGCTATGTCGTGGATGATATTTACTGTGAAAAAGACAGCGAGTATGTCAGCTTCACCACCAAGCCGGAGATTCTGCGCATCGGTGATCCGGTGGGTGATATTGACGACCGGGCTATCAAGGAGCAGCAGATCAGAAAGACGATTGAAGAGCACCTGAACAAGGAACTTGTTTTGAATCGCCGGGGCATCAAAGTGCTGAGCCTTTTCTTCATCGACAAGGTATCCAACTACCGCTACTACGATGCCGACGGGGTGCGCCATAATGGTATCTACGCTGACATGTTCGAAAAGAACTACCGGGAACTGATTCAGCGTCCCAAGTACCGGGCACTCTTTCAGGATATTGACCTGGACTCTCTGCCTCAGGAGGTTCATGGGGGCTATTTTTCCGGCGATAAGAAGGGTGGAAACTCCGATAAGGAGTGGAAAGACACCACCGGCACTGCGGCGGTGGATGAGTCCGCCTACAATCTAATCATGCGGGACAAGGAAACTCTGCTTTCCTTTGACAGCAAGCTTCGGTTCATCTTCTCTCACTCCGCTTTGCGGGAAGGTTGGGACAATCCTAATGTGTTCCAGATCTGCACACTGAACGAAACCAAGAGCGAGGTAAAAAAACGCCAGGAAATTGGCCGTGGTCTGCGCCTGTGCGTCAATCAAAACGGTGAGCGCCAGCATGGATTTTCCATCAACACCCTGACCGTCATGGCAAATGAAAGCTATGAAAAGTTTGCCGCAGCTTTACAGAAAGAATACGAACAGGATGAGGGAATTCGCTTTGGCATTCTGGAAAGTCACAGTTTTGCCAATATTCCCGTCCATCAGCCGGACGGCTCCACCGTCTATCTGGGAATTGAAAAATCAGAACAGATCTATCAGGCGTTCAAATCTTGCGGATATCTTAATGCCAAAGATCAGGTTACAGATGATCTGAAAAAAGCTCTGAAGACCAACACACTGCAAGTTCCGGAACAATTGGTCGATCATAGACAGACTATTGCAGAAATCTGTAAGAAGGTTGCAGGCGGCCTGAATATCAAGCCCGCCGACGCCAAGCGTTCCGTAAAACTAAACAAAGAGCGTTTCTTGAGCGAGGATTTCAGGGAGCTGTGGGACCGGATTAAATATAAAACCACCTACGACGTAACGTTTGATTCCGAAAAGCTGGTAGAAGAGTGCTGCAAAAAAATGCAGCTGGAACTGAATGTCGGTTCTGCTAAGTTAATGTACACCAAAGCAAAGGTTCAAGTATCGGAGGGCGGCGTAGATGCCACGGAAACTCAGCGACTTTCAGTGATGGCTGCCGATGGCAGAGAGCAGCTTCCTGACATTATCACCTACCTCCAAAACCGGACTGGTCTGACCCGAAAAACCATTGTAAAAATCCTGACGCAGAGCAATACGCTCAATCTTTTCAAAAAGAACCCCCAGGGGTATATGGATCAGGTGGCGAAGCTGATTGGTTCCACCATGCAGCTTTTTATTGTGGATGGCATCAAATACACAAAATTAGGTGACTCGGAATTCTATGCTCAGGAACTCTTTAACTCCGAGGAACTCACTGGATATCTTGATCGTAATATGTTTGAGAGTCATCGTTCTGTCTACGATTATGTGGTCTATGACAGTGATGTAGAGCGAGGCTTTGCCGAACAACTTGAAAACAATGAGAGCGTAAAGGTGTATGCTAAACTACCGAACTGGTTCAAAGTTCCTACTCCACTGGGAAGCTATAATCCAGACTGGGCGATTGTGGTAGAGGATAACGGGCAAAACAAGTTGTATTTTGTTGTTGAAACGAAAGGCCGCATAGAATTCAATACGCATCGTCCCACGGAACAAGCTAAGATTCAATGTGGCATAAAACACTTTGAAACGCTGGGGAATGGTGCTAAGTTTGTAAAAGCAGATAATTTTTCAACGCTATCAAATCACTTGCTTTAAATGAGAATTTTTTCTGAACCCCTGGGCTTCTACTCTCCGATATATTGGAAATCTCTCCTGTGGCATCAAGCAATAATGACACGATGGAGATACCGGCCTTCCTCTTTGACAAAATGATAAGAATTGCACTTTACTGTGCTGTTTAACAAATTTCCACCAATTTTATCATCTTCAGAACAAAATAAAACCGGCTGAATTCCTCATGTGTCTGTATGCAGACGTCAGAGAGTTTTCAGTCGGTTTTTCTTTGTGAAAGATTTTTCCACCCTCAAGTTATTTTATAGAAATCGCGTTGTCTTTCACGTTGATTTTATTATGGAATTATAGCAATATAGCTTTCTTGCATCAACTTACAAGGACAGACGGACAGCTGTTTTTAAGAAGTATTTTGGGAGATAGTTAAAAATAGGGGAAAAGATACGAAAAAATTATCTACTTTTTTATTTTTGCTGTCCGTCTGTCCTTAAAAAAGAGTTTCGCATTCAATCTGAAGGTGACTCCTTTTTGATGGTCTTCTTTTTGGGGAGGGCATCTTTTGGTGGGGTGCTTAATTCTTCTCGTATCATTTGCAGGCTGAGAATTGTTTCTGGGTAGGGCCAAAGTTCCGTGGGGTAATGCTGTGCAACATCTTCAAGAATCCATGCAGCTATCGCTTCTGTCTCCTGGTCAAGGATGTAGCGATCCAAATAATCTTTATATTCGGGACAATTATTGGCTATTTGCAGCATATCATCAAGAGTTTTCAGATACTCGGCCTCACTCGAGCTCTTTTCTGCATCACTAGACAGACGCCGATGCTCATCCTTCATATGTTCCAGAATGGTTTTCTTGGGATCACCCAAGGAAAACAAAATTATGGGTGGCTCCCCATTTTGCATCCGTCGAACAAGAAAAAATTTCATCCATATAGATTGCAATGTTTTATAGCGATAAATTTCATCTTGCTCTTCCACCGACACTGGAATAATTTTTTTCTCAGAGATATGCTCCACTTTTGAAGATGCTGTTTTCTTCGTGGAAAATTCCTTCTGATTATCATCTGTTTCATAGGACTTCAATGCGCTTTCAACCGCTCTCAATCCTTTTATAAACTGTTCGATTATATTATCAAAATCGATATGCTTAAACTGTTTTTGAGAAATTGAAGTTTGTGCACTGAAATACAAATCAAGAGCTTCTTTCTTACTATTGTTTTGAGCCTGCAAAAGTTTTTCTGTCCAAACCACAGGTGATAGATTGACGCTAAATCTATCTATTTCCTTAAATTGTAAAATTATAAGCTCCGCTAACTTTTGGGAATCAGAGCGAATCGGACATTTTATAATTTCCTGGCATTTCCTCGTTGCTTGGGAAATTTTATCCATGTAATAGCTGCCATCCTCATTTTCCATTTTATTGATGATATTATCTTCACTATAGTCACGAATATAAAGCAGTGTTCTTTTCATCTTTCGCAAAAGGATCTCAAAGTCAGCTTTTTTCTTGTCCTGTTTACATTCTTTCCAGATTGTAAGAACATCTTCCATTGTTTGACATCCCAAAAGAGCAGTACACAAGCCCGTGAGATTGTCTAAGAGCAGGAGATTTTCAATTGCACTATTTTCATTTTCACACTTGCAAATCATGCTCATAAAAGCGGACATTGCAATATACTCTCTCATCAACTGTTCTTTAGTTTTTGACGATGGGGTATTAAGGTCTGTTGTTTCTCTTAAATTCTCTTGATTGGCAAGGCTGGATATTCTTCCGCAAAGTGCTTCAAGTTCTTCCAGTTCTTGATCCTTCACTTCATTGTATCCTCTGTTGCCTGATTTAAGTGCCTTTTTTTAAAGTCGCAATTCACTATTGTTAAGGGTAAGAAATGCAAGCACAAAAAACACGGGGAAATAATTCCATTTCCTTCCGCACCAACCGCTGATTTTACCAAATGATTTCAAAATTCTCTGCGAATCTTTCTCTGCCTCTTTAGCAGAATCATCGGACGCACACTCGACTCTCCGAGTCCTTCCAGGGGAAGAAGTGTACTGCAAGTTTTTGCGCTGAAGAAGCTTTTCATTTTTTTAAGGAGCACTCCAATCCATTGTCAGAGCCAATGGTAATAAAATAGGATCTAGTAACCATGGCAAGACAAACAAGGCTCCCATTGGCATTGTTTTCAGCTTCATCTGAGCGGAGTCTTTTTGATCTGCTGCCTCCAACTGATTGTCGGTATCTGACGAATTTAAATCTACGTCTTCCTTCTGATTCTCTGGGTCTGAGACATTTGGATTTACATTCTCCTTTTCCCACGAGATGCGTTTAACACCCTTCCCGACATAAAAATTATGGCTGGCAAAAAAAGCAAATTCCCGTTCCACGAGAATATCTTGAAGCCCGCTCAACATTTGTGCACCATGACAGTTTTTCCACCAGACAGCTGTTCCGTTCAAGATTCTAGCTGAAATTGATTGTAAATCCTTAGAAAACTTTTCCACAGACTGAGTCTTGATAGAAATTTCTTGTATTTTCATTTTGAAAGCCATTCGTTTTCCTCCTTGCAAAATTGGAATTAGATAACCTGATGTCGCATCTGAAAACGTCTCTAATTCTGAATTGCACAATAATTTTGCTAAACTGCGCCACTGCTCATGTCCAAAACATCTCCGTTGGTGTATCATGTGAGCACGCCATCAAAAAAGCGATGGCTGAAAAATATTTGAAAAGAGGTTAAAGTTATGACAGTTTATCCGTACAAAATCGGCGAGAGTGCAATGCGAACAATTAATTCACTATTGCCGCGAGTCCAGAAGGGAAACCAAGCTGCCGCAGCAGTGACTTTAATAGGAAACACGCCCGCTCTCCGCAGAGGAAGTGGGGCAGGCAAGCTTATCCGGCTAGATGTAAATCTGTGGATCCATCAAAATACACCCAGATCGTTGTCTTTTTCTTGGCCTAATAAAGAAGGAAAGTCACCACTTCTGTTGGCGTTCTCTCTTCGAGGGTCTCTGGACGGCTCAAAGGCGCTGAAGCCGGAAGATCTCGTAATCTTTGACCATGATTGTGAAGATACACAACAGGTGCAAACGCTTTTTGTCACTGGTGATAGTGACACGCAAGCACTTGGTTACGTTTACGCAGTGGAAGAAGGAGCAAATGACACCCAAATCGCCTGGCTCATTTTCGTTAATCAGACGCAAGCAGGGAACCGCACAGTCACCCGCTTTGGATCACCTGAGTCGTTTGCAGCACTGGTAGAGCTGATTTCCCACGGAATACAACCGCTCACGCAAACTTTATGCGAAAATGACTCTTTCGAGAAAGGTGAGTATGCAAGATGAAGGATAACATCAGAAATTTCTTTTCCACACCAGATTTCTATTTGGGTGAGTGGAAAGATATTTCATTGACCTTTGAGGAAGATGTACCGCAGTCCGCATATCCTTCCCAGGAACTTTTTAGTTCCTGGGAAGCTCCTGCACAAGGTAAACCACCAATTGCATCGATGGACGGAGGGGATTTTGAAATTGAAATTCCTTCAACCTCTCCACCGCCAATGTGTTCTACCTATCCCAACGATACTGCTGAAAACGGGAACATGTCAAAGCAGACGATACAGGCAATCACACAGCTCGCCGGGCAAAAGAAAAAGTCTGACATCTCGAAGGAAAGTCAAAAGTTCTTGCAACGACCTAATCGGGCAAAGGCAATTGGTGCTTTTTCACAGGAGCTTATTGAAGAACTGCCACTTCGTGTCTGCCAAGGTGCTTTTTACGTTTATATCACTCCGATTTGGCGGATAGTCAGCGATGATGAATTAATCCAAATCATTCGCGAGAAATACCAAGATGAAAATTTGATTTTTTCATTGGGAAATCAAGGTTTGGCATTTCTGACTCGGCTGCTGCGAACATCGCCTGCGCTGCAAATTGAGCCGGATGAATTCAATAAACACCGCAATCTCATCAATCTGACAGATGGTGTATTTAATTTGCAAACCGGTGAAATCTGTTTGCCGTCTGCACATTATATGTTTACGAGCCACATTGACATCAGTCGGTTTGAAATCGAGAATACACAGCCAAACGGTACCTTCGAGCGAATCGTTCAAAGTGCTTTTGACAACGATGCAAACAAACGGCAGTTACTTTTAGAAATCATCGGAACTATTTTGAGCCCATCTCTGCCCAAAAAATTCTATGCTTTCGTGGGTGCATCGAACACAGGCAAATCCAAGCTGGGTGAATTCATCAAAAGCCTTGTTGGCGACCTTTGCTCTTTGAATCTTGAGAATGGTCCATCATCACTTCGTGATAAATTCACACTGGGTGAGTTTCCAGGAAAACTACTGGTATTTTGCTTTGAACTTCAAGATGTTCCTTTGGATGTAAAAACGGTAGCCAAAATTAAACAAATTACAGGGGATGGCAGCCTCTTGTCCGGCGAGAAAAAATACGGTGCAAAGCTGCAATTCGTAAACATGGCAAAACTACTTTTCTGCTCAAACCATGCGATTCGGATAACGCAAAGCACCGAAGATCAGGCATTCTGGAATCGTCTTATCCTGCTCCCATTCGAGCATTCCATTCCCGAAAGCCAGCAGGATCCCTATTTGCTCGAAAAACTGAATGAAGAACGAGGCTGGATTGTCAAACAGGCTCTGCAGGCATATCGGGAGTTGGAGCAAAAAAACTTTATGTTCACACAGGTCGATATTCCACCCCAATACCGGCCCAATGCTCAGGGAAAGTCGTGGCAAGCCCATATTCATGACTTTGTGGTTCAGGCATGTACCATCGTTCCTGAAAATCGGGTCCGAATCGAAGATCTCTACGTCGCTTACAGGCAATACTGTCGCATCACCTGCACTCCCCCTTGCGATAAGCAGCACTTCAGCGCCGCTTTGGGAAGCTGTTTTCCAATTTCGGTCAGGCGCTGTAAGATGGACGGAGGAAGCTCCCGGGGATTCGAGGGAATTGCACTATCAGAAGATTATCTCACATTGCCGTGACTTGCCCATATACAAAAATATATCATACAAATAAGGATGTGTATCAAATGTCAAAATATACAAAACACGATTCGTTACCCTTGGTTCTCAATGCGCAAATGGTAGCGGATATCCTAGGGATTTCATTGACCGCAGCTTACAGACTTTTCGATCGAGAGGATTTTCCGACGCTCCACATTGGCCTACGGAGAAAATTAGTCAGCCAAACGGCATTTTTGGAGTGGTTGGAAAGATCCCGAGAATAACTTGACTGCACCAAGAAAACAATTGAAAGGAGGTGGTCGCCATGGCACGCAGAATGAACGGCGAAGGTACAATCCGACAACGGAAAGACGGTCTTTATGAAGTGCGGTTCTCTTCGAAACCCGATTTGGCAACCGGAAAGAAAAAGCGGATTTCAAAGTACGCCAAGACACGTGCGGAGGCAATCAAAATACGCAACGAGCTGCAGCTTCAATACGGCAGCGGTGCTGCGGCGCCCATCTCCCTAACCCTTGGAGAATGGCTGCCGCACTGGCTGGAGCTCTATGCTCGCCCAAGTGTGCGTCATAGCACCTATGTATCCTATGAAGGATATGTCCGCAATCATCTTATTCCCGCTCTTGGTGCCGTTCCATTAGACAAGCTTGTTCCTTCAGATATTCAGCGATTTTACCTGCGAAAACTGAAAGAAGATCGCTTAGCACCAAAGACGATTGCCAACCTGAATGCTTGCCTTCATCGAGCCTTACAGCAAGCGGTGAAGGAGCAAATAATTCCGTCCAACCCCTGTGACGCGGTTGATCTTCCGCGTAAGGAAGCGGTGGAAATCGCCGTTCTGACACGGGAACAGCAAGCAAAGCTGATGCAGGAAAGCTATCATCATCGCTATGGCGTCTTCATTCGTCTGGCATTATCGACCGGAATGCGGATTGGCGAAATCGTCGGTCTTCGCTGGGACGATGTGGATCTCACCAACCGTATTCTGTTCGTGCGCTCTACGTTGAACCGCTTGCCTACGATAGACGGAGAAAATAAAACTGAGATATTCGTCGGCACACCCAAGACAAAGAACGGCAGGCGTTCGATTCCTCTCTTTAATGCCATTATAACGGATTTAGAGGAATGGCGCAAGAGACAGGAAGCCGATGCACAGCTGGCACAAAGCGCCTATGAAAACACCGGATATGTCGTGACGAACGAACTCGGAAAACCAATTGAGCCACGCACATTCCGCGATTACTATGCTCGAGTTCTCAAGGCGTCCGGTCTTCCCCATTTTACATTTCACGCACTCCGTCATACATTTGCCACACGTGCCATCGAACAGCACATGGATGTAAAAGCACTTTCAAAAATTCTTGGACACGCCAGTGTCGGATTTACGCTTGATACATACGCGCATCTGTTGGATGATCACAAACGAGAGAGCATGATGTTAATGGAGAATCTATACGTTTCACCTGTCAACCAACACACTCAGACCGACGAAAAATTAATCTATCTTTCATTCCCCGTCCGTAAAATCGAAAAAAATAACACGCCGTAAAAGCGGGCGTGTTATTTTTTTTAGGTGTCAAGAGTTTTTCGTTACTTTGTTCGTAAAACCCAGAACGGGTGAAATTAGCCAGTAGTGCTTGCATTCTCACGGAGCATCTCCAAGCAACCCATAC
>ERZ1090868.846-NODE-846-length-16853-cov-9.123824_pt1 | contig 16853 bp, 13 predicted proteins | sample MGYA00478475_ERZ1090868 | MGnify/ENA primary metagenome ERZ1090868 (study PRJEB33644, sample SAMEA5815747) | chicken gut metagenome | biome: Chicken; feature: Gastrointestinal Tract; material: Caecum | place: Ireland | collected 2019-01-01 | study: A study of the...
TGTGCCTGGCCCGTCGGGCCAGGGTGCTCAACCAGAACGGGCTGGAGTACACGGCTCAAAACATTGACGGTCTGCTGCTGGCCCGTCGGCATGAAAACAAAAAGCTCCTCCGTGCCGGCAAGCACCCTAAAGGGCCAGCTAAACGCACGAGGGAGCAGGATGAGGCGTTTAGCAAAATGCTAGAGCAGATGCTCTAGAGGTTCAAATCCGGAAACATAAAAGTTATTGGGCAGTGTGATGCGAAACATTTCCAGGAGGGTTGATATCTAGAATCATTGAGAAGGTTTTATGAGAGGTATTTGGAAAAAGGCAAGCACGCTTGCCTTTTTCTTTTTTATTAGTCAAGCCAGTGTTGCCCGCAGTTGTTGAGACAATTTACGAAAGGGAAGAAAATCAATTTCTGGTTAGCTGCAATCGTTTTTTCATATACGGCTGATCTCTGCTTGCCAACCTTCAATATGGGCCAGAAAAATGTCGGTTGTAACCGAGAACAAGATGTGGTATGTTGATGATAACTGATACGGTGTTTCGGGGGCTGAATCAAATGCAATCCGAGTTTGGGAGCGTAGCACCGACTGGAAAAGCATCTTTAAGGAAAACGTATCTCCCTTAAATGTTTTCGAGAAAAGTTGTTCCTATAGGCGAAGTGTATCTAGAGTGCCAATATTCCGGATTTGCGAATGTGCAAAACGCACTGATGTCACCAGGCAATTGATTGTGCTATTTGTGTTAACATGATAGAATTTGTGTAAATATACTACTCATGTGCACTCAAGTATGTGTACAAAGGGAGACGCTTTCTCTATATGTGAAGTAAAAGGTGTACATACTAACGCGAACTGGGCTATAAGATATCTCGCCTAATAGTTGATGTATAAATAAAATATAGCTTTGATGAAGAAGCTGTGGCCTCATGACCATTGCGTAAATCACCAGAAAAAATCGTGAAGAAGAGTTGAAATAAACCTTTTTGCACGATCTTTTCTTGTACAGTAGTCAGGATGATGGTATATTGTATAGTAGTTTTTATATAGGGGTGAAACCATGAAAGCGTGTTACAAGAAACTTTGGAAGTTGCTTGTTGACAAAGATATGAGTAAAGGCGATCTTCACAAAATCTCTGGGCTATCTTCTAGCACAATGACAAAACTGAGGAAGGGAGAAGATGTCTCCATGGAAGCACTGCGGAAGATATGCGTTGCTTTGGATTGCAACATTGCGGATATTGTTGAATTTGTGCGAGACAAGGAATGCTAGTACGCTTTTTGGGACTTACTATTTGATATAATTTTAATGAATAATCGACATATAAAGCATAACTCCTAACAGGAAGGAGGGAACCATTTTGTGGTGTAAAACCTGTAATATTGAAACGAATGCCACGGCCTGCCCGGTATGCGGACAAAGCACAGTTGAAGATCTTCCAGTTGAAATTTTCTGGTGTCCCCATTGCTCCATTCCAATCATTAACACGGTATCTCAAAGCAATAAAGGTCTTTGCCCTGTTTGCGGCGAGAAAACTCGTTATATAGCTACAGATTTGCGTCCTGTATTTCCCGAAGAACGATTACTTGTTGAAATCTTATTGGGACTTGAGCCCAATACATGGCTAAGACATTCTGTGTGGGCTTGTAACAACAGATATTATGTTGATGGGAAATCTTATTCGCTTTCCAATAGTATTTATCAATCAGCAAACACGGATGAAATCAGGAATAAGCTAACGCAATACGCCAAGGATAATTCCTACGAATACTTCAAAAAACACATTGATCGTTTTATTACTGCCAATCGAATGCGGCTAGCATATTTGAAGGACGAAGCATACCAATTTATAAAACAGGCTGCAGCAAAATTCCCGGCAGAAAATATCGTTGTGTCGTTTTCGGGAGGAAAAGATTCAACTGTTTCAGCGGATCTTGCTGTGAAAGCACTTAGTGATCCTAGTTTGGTTCATATTTTTGGAGATACGACCTTAGAGTTTCCCAGTACCATCGAGTATGCCACAAGGTTTCGAAAGGCGCACCCAGAAGCAATTTTCCAGGTTGCTAAAAATGACGAGCAAAACTTCTATGACGTATGTGATGACATCGGACCTCCAGCACGAATGATGCGTTGGTGCTGCTCGATGTTCAAAACCGGGCCGATTACCCGTGTAATCAACAGCTTATATGGAAGCCAGCAAATACTCACATTTTATGGTATTAGAAAGGCCGAGTCTGTAAGCCGTAGTAAATATAATCGGATAGAAGACAGTGCCGATGCTGTGAAAATAAAACAGCAAACGGTTGCGTCGCCGATATTTTTCTGGAAAGATATTGATATTTGGCTTTATATCCTTTCTGAAAGCATCGATTTCAATGATGCTTACAGATTGGGGTACGATCGAGTCGGATGCTGGTGCTGCCCCAATAATAACCAACGCGCGCAGTTTCTCTCTCGAATCTATATGGCGGAACAATCTAAAAAGTGGAGAGATTTTCTTATAGGATTTGCAAAGAAAATCGGAAAACCTGACCCAGAGGTGTATGTTGATTCCGGAAAATGGAAAGCTCGCCAAGGCGGAAATGGGCTTCCTTCTGCGAATGATGTGAAGATAAAGTTTACAAATTGTACTGCTGAAGAGCACGCAAAAATTTATAAGCTTGTGCGTCCCTTTGATGATGAGCTCGTCGGGATGTTCACCCCCTTCGGAAGGGTAGCTCCGGAACTTGGGAAAAAGATTCTCCACGAAGTGATCGTACTTGACTCTAGAACAAATGTTCCAATCTTATCACTGCAACCATTTAAACAAGATGGATATGATTATGCTGTTAAAGTTCGAACCATGAATGTGGCGGATCACGAGGATCTTCAACGCATGGTTGGTTATCAAATCCGTAAATTCAATGCCTGCAGAAAGTGCCTTAAATGCGAATCTATTTGTCGAGCGGGTGCAATCTCGATAAGCAGTCTTGGATACTATATTGACCCGGATAAATGTGTTCATTGTAAAGCTTGTATGACAGCAAAATATCTTGACGGCGGATGCATGATGGACAAATATTTAAGAACAAAATAATTGTGGAGGTTTGCATGGCTATGAAATTCCGTGCCCACGAAACATTTTTCATACGGAAGGGCTGGCTGAGCAAGGGCATGAAATATGTCCATGCAAGAAACGATGTTTTCATTTCGAGAGAAGAAAATTCCATGGATGTTTTGGGAATTGGCTCTAACATGGTAAAGTCTCTTCGATATTGGCTGCAAGCGGTGGGCTTGACAGAAGAGCCTTCTAGTGGGAAACGAGTCCAAAGATTTACCCAACTCGGCGAAGCCGTTTATAAATATGATAGATATATTGAAGAACTAGGGACACTGTATTTGCTTCAATACCGACTGGCAAGCAACCAAACGGAGGCTACATCATGGTATTTCTTTTTCAACGAATTTAATATGTCCGAGTTCTCTCGGGATGATTTCGTTGATGCCATTCAGCGTAGCATCAAGATGACTGGGGCAAGTGATAATGTTGCAATCAGATCACTGAACGATGACTTTTCATGTATCATCAATACGTATCTTCCTAGATACAAAACGAATACTAAAAAAGTTACTCCAGAAAACAATATTGATTGTCCTTTCGGAGAACTAGGCTTGATTGATGTTTTAAGCAAGGAAAAGAAAACCTACAGAAAAGCGATTCCGGCAGCGAATAGCATTAACCCGTGGGTTGCTCTAGCCGTTATTGCTGATCAAGCAGATGGCAAAACGGAGATTGCTCTAAATGACTTACTAACATCTCCTTGCAATATCGGAAAAGTCTTTAATCTCGATTCGATTTCTATGCTGGATGTTTTATACCAGATTGAAAAGATCGGAGAAATTAAAATTAACAGGACTGCTGGCCTGGATGTAATTCAGCTCGTAAACAAGAGAAACTTTCAGGAATGTGTTGAACTGTATTATCAGCACATCAGCAACCAGGAGACAAAACGATGAGTGAAATGATTTCCGTTGCTTCGGGGTTTCAATATTCTGTAAATATTGGGTATGACCTGAACAACAACGAAAAACTTAAAAACTTTATTCCTACCCAATCGGCTTTGCGTCTATTAGGGGAGATTTTGCTCAGCACAGCCCCCACTTCAACTGAACGGTCTCGAATTTTGATCGGCGCTTATGGCAAAGGAAAATCTCATATTGTTTTGATGATTTTATCTATGCTGTTGAAACGGGATCGGTCTCTGTTTGAAAAAACCATGTCCAAAATTGAGGAAGATCCTCGACTGGAGCAAATTGTTGAAAATTACTATGAAGGAAAAGACAAGATTCTGCCTGTAGTAATTACTGGAAGCAATACAAGTTTAACACAGGCATTTTTGCTTGCACTTCAGAGAACTCTTTCTGATAATGGGCTGCTTGGTATTATGCCGGAGACAAACTACCGTGCAGCGGTGGCTGTTATTCATCGGTGGCAAGACAAATTCCCTGAAACTTTTCAAACATTTGAATCATCCATTGATAAACCGGTTTCTGCGTTTATTGAAGATCTTTTAAACTTTGATATCACAGCTTACGAACAGTTTGAGCGGATTTATCCCTCGCTTACAGCTGGAAGTGCCTTTAATCCATTTTTGGGGTTCGATGTTGTTGAATTGTATGAGAGCGTTGCAAAAAGCCTGCAGGAATACGGCTATACGGGGCTTTATGTAGTATATGATGAGTTTAGCAAATATCTTGAAGCAAATATTACAGAGGCCTCTCTGAGTGATACAAAAATGCTGCAAGATTTTGCCGAAAAATGCAATCGAAGCGGATCAACACAGCTGCATTTAATGCTTATTTCGCACAAAGAGATAGCGAATTATATTGATAAGCTCCCCAAGCAAAAAGTGGATGGATGGCGCGGAGTATCAGAACGGTTCCGGCATATTCATTTAAACAACAATTTTTCACAGACTTATGAAATCATTGCATCTGTTATTCAAAAGCAACCAGAATTATGGCAGGCCTTTAAACAAAGGCATAAGAGCGATTTCGAAAATTTGCTGTTACGGTACAAGGACCATCCTCTTTTTTCCGAACACGAAGACGAGCTGCAGACAGCCATTTTAGGTTGCTACCCCTTGCATCCAGTATCTACTTTCATTTTGCCGCGCCTTTCTGAACGTGTAGCCCAAAACGAGCGGACGCTCTTTACGTTCTTGTCGGCAGATGGTTCGTCAACCTTGAAATCTTTTGTTGATGACAACGCAGATGAACAGTTTAGATTGATCACGCCGGATGCTATATATGATTATTTTGAGCCGCTTTTTCGCAAAGAAGCCTATGGCAGTGAAACGCACGAAAATTATATTCTTAGTACGACAATACTTTCAAAACTTCCTGCCGATTCCCTAGAGGCCAAAATAGTAAAGACGATTTCCCTTATTTATGTATTGGCTCAATTCGAACGCTTAAAACCTACAAAAGATGAAATCGTAGGCATATTTGAAACGTCCTATACAGTATCTGAGATTACCACAGCCATTGAGAATCTGATCGAGAAGGAGTTTGTGGTTTATCTTAAGCGAAGCAATAATTATCTTCGGCTCAAACAAACGTCTGGTGTGGATATCCGCAGTAAAATCAAAGACTATGTAGAGGCCAACCGTCATAAAGCGTCTGTGAAGCAAATTCTAAATGCGTCGAATTTTGACAATTATATGTATCCGGCCCGATACAATGATGACCGTGAAATGACACGCTATTTTGCATTTGTGTTTGTGGACGAAAGTGAAATTGCAAAGGATACCAACTGGGTGATAAAAAGTGAGAATATTGCAGCAGATGGTGTTATCTTCGCAGTGATTTCTCACAGTGAGGAATCTCTAAAAGAATTGCAGGAAACAGTGAGGGAAACAAGTGCTGGATGTCCTAGACAGATATTCATTGTCCCCAAACGCTTTTTTGAGATCGACAGTGTGGTTCATGAATTTGAAGCTGTTTGCACTCTTCGGGAGGCTTCAGCCGATGATCCTGTACTTTTTGCAGAATATGATGTCGTTTACGAAGATCTTAGAGAGGTCATTTCGTCCTTTCTCGCTTCTTATACACATCCCGAAAAATTTAAGGCAAACTATTATTTTGATGGACAGAAAAAGGAGATTCACCGAAAAGCCGAACTTACAGAATTGATGTCCGACATATGCGACTCGGTTTTTTCCATGACGCCAGTCATTAGTAATGAAGCGGTAAACCGAGATGAAATCACGAGCATTGCAAGCAATAGTAGAAATAAAATCATTACAGGATTGCTGCGCAATGAACTTGAAAAGAATCTCGGACTTAGCGGATCTGGTCAGGAAGTATCGATTATGCGGAGCACCCTCATCCGCACTGGAATTTGGGATGATACGACGGAACAGCCTAGAATTAACCTTCGCCCCCAAAACCCTCAGATTGCAAATATGCTTTCCACCATTGAGCAATTTATCGTAAGTGCCCGCAGGAACGGAAGTATTGGCTTTGATGTGCTATACGATATGCTAACGCTGCCTGAATACCATATTGGTTTGCGTAAGGGCTTGATTCCAATTTACCTGGCAGCGGTCATTCATGAGTATAAGCAGCAAGTCATAATTGTCGATAAATATGGTCAAGTTCCCATCTCAGCCGATGTATTGTTGCAAATCAATGCAGATCCGAAATCTTTCACACTCTCTTTTGTGGACTGGGATCCAGAAAAAGAGGAATTTGTTGCGAGTCTTTCGGAAATTTTTAATGATTTCGTCATTGAAGCTGAGAAGGCTACAAACTCTTACGACTATGTCGTAAACGCTATGAAGCGATGGATGATGGACCTGCCCAAATATGCCAAGGAAAGTAAACTGCTTCCGAGTGGAAAGAAGATCGATCCTCGCTACATTGCGATGCTAAAGCTTCTTCGTCAAAACAGCAACAGTTATAGTCTGCTGTTTGAAAAATTACCGAAAGCATTTGGCTACGAGTCCAACTTTTCAGCAGGTCTGGGTGAAAATATTGGGGCTGCAAAACTCTGCTATGACCGTATGATTGATCGACTCCGGCAATCCCTTTCGGCCAAAACAAAGAGCCTTTTTACGATACCGCAAAACAGAGACAATGAGGCAAGAATGTCGCTGGCCTCGACGATCAGAGATTGGTGTGAGACTATAGATCAAGGTGCCTTTGATCATCTTTTCTCAGATGGAACCGAAAAGTGTCTTGCTCTATTTAAAACCATAACAAATGACGAAAACACTTTTATGGTAAGGCTAGCCAAAACTGTTACAGGTCTCCGATTAGAAGATTGGGACTCTGAAACGAGTGATTTGTTTATCAATCGCCTAAGTCAATTCAAAAATACAGCGGAATCGTACCATAGTGTCGAGGATCAACAGAATGATGCGGCAGAAACAAATTACAAAGTTACCTTCATCAATCAAGATGGCTCCGTCTCAACAAAAAGTTTTGAACGCGTAGAAACAGGGAGAAGAGGCAAGCTATTGCACAACCAAATCGTTCACTCGTTGGAAGCTATGGGGCAGGCAATTTCAGAACAAGAAAAACGGCAGGTATTGATTGATATACTCCATGAGCTATGTTAAGGAGCGATTACTTTGGCTTATTTTGATAATGCTGCAACCACATTTCCAAAACCCGAATGTGTATATGAAGCCATGGATCAGTTCTATCGGGCTTCGGGAGGAAGTGTTGGCAGAGGAAACTACGGCATAGCAAATTCTGCGAAGAAACTTATCGAAGAGACCAGAGGGCTGTTAAAAGACTTGCTGCATTGTCCATCCAGGCAAGTCATCTTTGAACCGACCGCAACAATTGCTCTCAATGTGATTATCCAGGGATTACTCCAAGATGGGGCAAAACAGATATATATTAGTCCATTTGAGCATAATGCGGTGACGCGAGTCCTCCATCACTTTCAGTCATTGGGAATGATACATGTGCACCAGTTGACGGTATCCCAAGAGTTGAATTACGATCTAGAACGGATTCGATACCAGTTTGAAGAGACCAGACCCGATTTGGTAATTGTAAGCCATGCAAGCAATGTAATTGGCCTTATAGCCCCCGCAGAGGATATCTTTAAATTGGCCAAAAAGTACGGTGCAACTACAGTACTCGATATGTCGCAAACCGCAGGTTTGGTAGATTGCAACCTTGGTCAGGATATTTATGACTACGCTGTTTTTGCAGGACATAAAACTCTGCTCGGACCTACCGGTATATCTGGATTTTTTATGAAATCCGAAAGTAGTTTGCCGCCGATTTTATTTGGTGGCACAGGTTATGATTCTGCGAATCAGGATATGCCCTCTACATTACCGGAGCGTTTTGAATGCGGGACGATGAACATATCTGGCATTGCAGGCCTAAATGCCTCCACTAAATGGATTATAGAAACCGGAACACAGAAGCTATTTTCTGAAGAGAAAAAGAATCGGCAACGGTTGCTTGATCTACTTGAGCAATATGATTTCCTATCAATTATTGGAAACGAACCGCACCAAAACTATGTGGGAATCGTATCTTGCATATTGTCTGATATCAGCAGCGACACAGCGGGACAGCTATTTAGTGAGAGAAATATTGCCGTTCGTACCGGCTTGCACTGTGCCCCCTTGGCTCATAAATTCCTAGGGACATTTCCTTCTGGAACGATCCGTCTTAGCGTCAACCATTTTACAACGGATGAGGATTTCACAGAGTTGCAAACGGCGCTTGATGATCTAGAGGAAAGTTTATAACGAAGGAGGTGGTACTTATGAGTTTGCAAGATGTGGCCGTCAAAAGTGAATATCGCTCCTTGATTGACAATGTAGTACAGGAATTCTATCTCCCGTTACTCAAAGAAGCCTGTAGTTATAAGCGTGCAGTAGGATTCTTTTCGTCGTCGTCTCTTGTAGAGCTTTCTAAGGGCATTGCTACTATGGCATATAACGGGGGCAAAATACAGATTGTTGCTTCACCATATTTATCGGACGATGATATCGATGCCATCAAACGCGGCTATGCGGAGCGGAACACTGTCATCGAACACGCTGTCTTAAGACAAATTACTGGCGAGCAACTTGACTATTTTTCTATGGAGCGCCTCAATCTTTTGGCTTCGCTTATTGCAGATGGGGTCATGGACATTCAAATTGCCTATACAGAGGACAAAACTGGAATTGGAATGTATCATGAAAAGATGGGGCTCATAGAGGATGCAAACGGAAATACCGTTGCTTTCTCGGGATCCATGAATGAATCTGCAACTGCAATGTCTATCAATTATGAGACAATTGATGTCTTTCGTAGTTGGGGCGACCAAAACGAGGCTGATCGCGTTAAATTAAAAAAGGCTGCGTTTTGTTCTATCTGGAATGATTGCGAACCGAATATTCATGTTCTACAGTTTCCGAGTATCTCGGAAGCGCTGATCAAAAAGTACTGCCGCTCAGCTCCGAACTTTAATATAGACCAGGAGCAATTTCCTGCATATACCCTAAGAAAGAAAGCTCTAACATCATCTAGACATAAAGCAGTCGGGCCAAGGATTCCGGAGGATGTTTCTTTACATGAATATCAAAAGGAAGCAATTGCCTCGTGGGTAGGAGAAAACTATTGCGGTATCTTTGATATGGCGACCGGTACGGGCAAAACCTTTACTGGCTTAGGTGCCATATCTAAGCTGTCAGAAGACCTCGATGATCGGCTGGCGGTGATTATTGTTTGCCCATATCAACATCTTGTCGAGCAATGGGTTGAAGATATTGTACGATTTAACATGAAACCCATTATAGGGTACAGCAGTTCTTCTCAAAAGGATTGGAAAAGTCGCCTTGAGAAAGCTGTTCGGGATCAAAAAATCCGGGAAGACAAGAGCTTCTTTTGCTTTGTTTGTACCAATGCTACTTTCACGAATGCTTTTGTGCAGGAACAAATCAATAAAATTTGCACACCAATTCTTCTTGTTGTTGACGAAGCACATAACTTCGGGGCGGCTTCGTACACACGATTGCTGGATGACCGCTTTACATATCGGTTAGCCCTTTCTGCCACACTAGAGCGTCACCGTGATGAGGAAGGAACTGCTCTACTCTACAACTTTTTCGGGAAAAAATGTATTGTGTACTCCCTTGAAAGAGCAATCAAAGAGGACAAATTAACACCATACAAATATTATCCGGTTGTGGTTCATCTGAACGAGGAGGAGCTATCCTCTTACGAACAGCTTTCGTATGAAATGGCGAAGTGTCTTATCAAAGATAAAAGTGGAAATTTCAAGTTAAACAAGCATGGCGAGATTCTTGCATTACGCCGTGCAAGGATTGTTGCCGGTGCATCAGAAAAGCTTGATGCGCTTCGTGAAAAAATCGTTCCGTATATTCATGACAACAATATCTTGGTATACTGCGGAGCTACTAACGTGAATGATGAGACGGGTGCCCCCGATGAATCCTATGATAGTGATATTCGCCAAATCGAGGCAGTCACAAGGATATTAGGCAATGAATTCGGGATGTCAGTAGCACAATTTACGTCTCGTGAAAATATGGAAACAAGGGCTATCATTAAAGAACAATTCCAGAGGGGGGATCGTTTACAGGCAATAGTGGCAATAAAATGTCTCGACGAAGGTGTAAATATACCAGGAATCAAAACTGCGTTTATTCTTGCGAGTACAACGAATCCCAAGGAATACATCCAGCGGCGTGGGCGTGTCCTTAGAAAAGCCCCGAACAAACCGTATGCTGTGTTATATGATTTCGTAACATTGCCGAGGCCATTAGATTCGGTTTCAGCTCTTACAAAAGAACAGGCTCAACGCGATATTTCGCTTGTGAAGAATGAGTTATCACGGGTAAAGGAGTTTGGCCGTTTGTCTCAAAATCCCATGGATGCTAATAACTTGATTTGGGAAATACAAGAGGCCTACCATATCGCTGATGATACGATTGAGGAGGATGATCCGGAAAATGGAAGCTATTAATATTAACGAAAAGGCGGTCGAACGACTCAAAAGGAAAATCATCTTGCAGGAAAATCAAAACCTAAAAACTCGTTCAATGTCGGATTCCCAAATGGTGACCTGGATCAAAAAACAAATCGAGGAGGAAGTACAATGCTACTCGAATCAATAAAGCTGGAAAACTTCCGTCAGTTTCGTCATGAATCGATTGACTTTGCACAGGGGAAAGACGGTAAAAATGTCACCATTATTATCGGCGATAACGGAACCGGCAAAACGACTTTCGCACAGGCGTTCTTTTGGTGTATGTATGGTGAAACGGATTTTTCTGACAAAACGATTCTAAACAAACGGGTTGCTGCAGAGATGAAACCTGGCGAAGAGTGTAAAGTCCAGGTTACTTTATCCCTCCGGCATGGCAATGTAAACTATATTTTAATGCGCGAACAGGCATACCACAAGGATTATTCCAATCGGGTTAAGGGCGATAATACCATATTTGACATTGCCATAAAAGATGCTAATGGCAATACTTCTTATGTAAAAAAATCCCAGTGCGAGAGCGAAGTTAAAAGTATTCTTCCGAAAGAGTTATCCAAGTATTTCTTTTTCGACGGCGAACGTATTGAAAAAATGAGCAAGGATATTTCGACTGGGAAAAAGGCAACAGATTTTGCGGAAGCAGTCAAGGGACTCCTGGGTCTTAACGCTATGAACAGCGCAATCCAACACTTCAACCCGAAATCCAAGTTGAGCGTTATTGGAAGTTATGAAAGTAGCTATGATTCCCATAGCAATTCTAAAATTCTGGAGTACACCAAAACAATTGCACGTTGTAAAGGCGAGATTGAAAGAATTGATGCTCGTTTGGAAGAGATAGAAAACCAAGTCAATCAAGCCAAAGAGCGAAAAGCTGAAAAAAGTGAAGAAATCAAACAATATGCAGAGGGCGAAAAACTACAGCAGCAAAAGGAAAAATTGCTTCAAAAAATAAAAAGAGCAAATGATTCTAGGGCAAATGTAGTTCGAGCGATCTGCAAAGATTTTAACACTAGCATGAGTCCCTTCTTTTCTAGCGCATTGATGAAAGATGCCCTTGAATTTCTTGCGAATAAGGATTTTACCGGCAGGGATATCCCCTATATGCACGCAAAAACCATTGAATACCTCTTGAAGCAAAAGGTTTGTATTTGCGGAACACATCTTGATGAAGGATCAGTCCCATATGAAAAGGTAAAAGGGTGGATTGATTACCTTCCTCCGCAATCGATAAGTTCAACGGTTGGTGACTTCAAAAAAGAAGCAAAAAGACGTGCAAATGCCCAGCAGGATCTTTATACGCAAATCAAATCCAATCTAGCTATCATCAGTGCTCAAGATGACGAGATTGCGGATCTGAAAGATGAATTGCGTACCGTTGAAGGAAAATTGAGCGGCGGAGATGTTCGCGCTAAGGTCCGTGCCATAAATAGTGAAATCCAGCTGTGCGACAAAGTTATAAATGATTGTAAATTAGAGCATGACCGCCTTTTGCTAGCCAAAGGCGGATATGAAAAAGAGGCTGAACGTGCCGATACAGAGCGTAGGAATTTAACGCTCCTAGATGATAAGAACAAGAAGATCGAGATTTATAAAGCGTATGCGGAGCGTATCTATCAGGAACTTCTTGATGTGTATACATCTAGTGAAGCTGAAATTCGGCGTAAGCTAGAGCAGACTATCAACGAGATTTTCAAACAAATTTACGACGGCGGTCTGTACCTGACAATTGATGATAAATATCATATCTCTGTCTATGCAAATGATTATGAAGGAGATGTTGAAACCTCTACGGCCCAAAGCATTTCTGTGATTTTTGCGTTCATAACTGGCATTATTAAAATGGCAAGAGAAAACCGAAATGCTACGGATGAGGACGCAAAGCTCCTTTCGTCGGAACCGTATCCGTTAGTGATGGATGCTCCCCTGTCAGCTTTTGACAAGCGCCGTATTAAGACTGTATGTGAGGCTCTTCCTTCTACAGCGGAACAAGTCATCATTTTTATCAAAGACACCGATGGCGAGCTGGCGGAGGAATATATGGGTGATAAAATTGGATCCCGCCATCACTTTGACAAGAAAAACGAATTCGAAACCGTCCTGGTATAAGGAGGAATCACGATGTTTGATAAGCAATACAGATTTCGTGGTCGTCATGCGTTTCGTGTGAGCGCGCTGACAAGCGTATTCGATAACGAAAGCAAAGCAAAATTGTTTGATCGGAATGTGGATGTTTACGCTAACGCCCCTCTTGTTGGATTTCTCTTTGGACGTACAGCCGCCCTTGATGATACAAAAAATCCGGAAACAAATCAGGTTTACAATCAGAATGTAATGGGCGACCGAGTGATTTATTCGCAGGAAGAGCTCCTGTTCAACTATCGTCTCATTATGTTATTAGATAAGGATTATGAGCCGGACGAGGATAAGAGGATTGACAAAGCTTTCCGTCATGCGGGGGAAGATTCGGCAGATATGGAACGTTTCGATAGCTATGTGCGAGGCGGTATTGATGTTTTGTATGAAAAGCTGATCGATGGAGCAACGAATGTCGACGATTACATGAACCGATTATTTGATTTTGTATACGATTTCCAAGATCGATTCAATTCAGAAGCCACAAGTGAGACAATCCTGAAGCTGTGTTCTCAATAACAATTGAGGTGAGAGTGAGTGGAAAAGGAAGCAAGGCAGTTAGCATATAAAGCGTTGCTCCAATTGTCGGAGAAGCAGGGCTATATTACATTCGACAATATAATGGATTATGCTGACCAATATGATCTTCCTATTCAAGATTTTGACTGGTTGAGCAATTCCTTAACCACGTTTGGAATCATTATCTATCCGGATACACCTACTCGACATGAAGAATCTTCTGATGATGAATACGATGATTTTGCCCAAAGCAATTATGACGACGTCTACAGGCGCATAGTCGAACGAGTCCCTTCACTACAACCTTTCGTGAATGAGGTAAAAAACATCATCCCTCCTCAAAGGAAGGAAATTCGACAATTAAAGTATCAGATTGCTGAAGGAAATCGGTTCGCAAGGCAGAGAATGATTGAGATGCATCTGCGAATTGCCCTTCGCATAGCCCTTCAGCGTTCCGAGACATACGACATGGATCTTGAAGACGCGATAGGCTATGCATGTATTGGTCTTATAATTGCTGTAGATAAATATGATCCAGATACATCTGGCCCTTTTTCTTCCTATGCAACATTATGGATTTTACAAAACATTTCGCGTGAGCAATCCACCCAACGAAAGCTTGTCTACTATCCGGTACATAAAAAGGATGAGTATTTTGCAATGTATCCCGTCCTCAAGCGGTACGGTTGCCTGGAGTGCGATAAGGTTCTTGGTTGTAAAAAGGCAATGAAAATTATTATTGATAAGATTGATTGCCAAGAGACGGATGCTGTCGACGTGCTCTCAATGATGGTCTCTGATGAGTATTATCAGGACCTAATTGAAGAAAACAAATCTTCAGAAGACGAAGACCTTGAGCTTGGATGTGTTTTGGGCAAGATATCACCAAAAACCATCACCAATGATGATGAAACTTTAGAGATGATCGCATATAAGGATGCTATCAGCAAAGCCTTTGATCAGCTCTCTGATAGGGAAACAGAAGTTCTTCGAGAACGGTACGGATTTTATGGCGCGGAAAAAACATTGGAAGAAGTAGGCCAAAAATTTGGTGTAACCCGTGAAAGAATACGGCAAATTGAAGCAAAAGCTCTTAGAAAACTTGCTCATCTTCCCAACTTCAAGTATTTAAAAGAGTATTATTAAAAAGGACTAAAATGCTCTTCTCATGGCGCTATCCTTTTTCAAAGGCGCTATTTGAATCTGTTTCATCAATATTTGAGTACCACTCTGCTCCAGATCATTCCTCCACTTTAATAGCTTTTATCTGTATAACAAGCAGCTCCGGAATTTGTGAGCACCACAATATTCCGAAGCCGTATCGTTGTGTTGGTCCGCTCACAACAGTTTCATTGACCAGACGATGGCGTTTAACCGCTTATTTTAGACGGTATTTCTTAATAAAAAGCAAAAAACAAATGAATTGTAAGCTTTTATTACAAGGGGGACAATCAGAAAAATCAGAAAGTTGAATTTTCCGGCGTGCTGGGCGTTGACACAATCTTCCTACGCCTGGCAAGCTGGAACTTACCGCCTTTTCTTCTTGATAAAGAAACTGATGCCGTTGATTAAAATGGAAACCACGGTTCCGATCCAACACAAGGTAACTCCGGTGGGAGTTACATCCATCAGCGCAGACCAATCTTCTCTTGCAACATACTGTGCGTCCAGCTGGTAAAATGCGCAAACCGTGAGGGCTGTCAAAGAAATGCTGATAAAACGGAGAACCTCCGCATTTTTACCGTTCAATCCCAAAATTACCGCACCAACCGCAGTCACGATGGCCAGGGTCCCCAGTACAAGAAACATACAATCACGCCTCCTCTGAAAATGCGAGTTCGTCAGTGTCACATTCTAATTTGATTATAGCATAAAGCCCCCCGGATCGAAAGATAGGGTAATATCCGGTGCCCCACCATCGCACGGGGGCATTTTGTGTTATACTGTTCTTACCAGAAACAGAAAGGGAGACGGCAGGATGGCAGTGGAAAACGGGGAGTGGATCATGCGGGGACCGGCTTGGGACGACCCGGCCTGTATCCACAGCTGGCAGGAACTGGTAGACTGGATCGACGAGGTGGGATTCCTGCCCCTGTTCCGTAACGGCATCGACGGTTTTTCGGCAGAGGAACGCACCTGCCCCCAGGACTGGTGGAGCGGTGATGCGGACCGTGATCCGTGGGAGTGGCGGCAGCTGATTGCCCGCAGCGGCCAGGTGGCCTACGGCAAGTTCTTCGGCAAGAAAGCGGGCTTCATCTCCAAGGCCTGGTTCCCGGATTTTGCCAACTGGCGGCGGGACGGCTACGACTTTGACAGCCGGTGGGACGATGGTCTCGCCACCGCCCGCCAGAAGAAGATCATGGACCAGTTCACCGAAGCGGACGCCCTGCTCTCCTATGAGCTGAAAGATCGGGCCGGATTTGGCAAGGGCGGAGAGAAGAACTTCGAAGGCACCGTGACCGATCTGCAGATGAGCAGCTATCTGATCATCCGGGATTTCCGTCAGAAGCTCAACAAAAAAGGCCAGCCCTACGGCTGGCCACGCGCAGAGTCTACGCCGCCGGAAGCGCTCTGGGGCGCGGAATGCAATACTACAGCCTACGCTACCGACCCGGCTAAATCCAGGGCGGAGGTGTTTCACCAGATTCAGGCCCATTTTCCCACTGCCACCGAAGAGAGACTGCGGGCCGTGCTGGGCGGACGCTGAAGAAAGGAGCCCTCTTATGAAATAGACCTTTGAAATCGCCGGTCTGGACGGGGACTGCCGTCTGTTCGGCGTGAATATTTTCCGATATTCCTGGCGGGACTGCGGGGAAACCGCTGCTGTAATTGACCCGCACCACGGTGTAGAAAAACGGTTTCACGTCTATGAGGTAATCATCGAGGGACAGGTGCACCGCTTCGCGGCCGGAGAATTTTCCAATGGTGTTTTCGGGTTTTATCTGCCGGAAACATGAGCGGCTTCTCCGGCGGCAGGTCCCTTTCTGACCACCATCTGACCACTTCTTCTTCCCAGCCGGTTCCGTGTATTGTTTTTCACGTTCCCACATTCTTTTATAACCACCATAACCAGCGCCGGAAGTTGTGCACACTGCACAATTTCCGGCGCTGTATCATCGTATTTACCTGTGCGTCACAGTTCTCCGACCTGACTACTACGTCCAACTGGACTATAGCCGACTATTTTTCGGACAACTAAGCTCCA
>ERZ1090868.849-NODE-849-length-16816-cov-5.737188_pt1 | contig 16816 bp, 15 predicted proteins | sample MGYA00478475_ERZ1090868 | MGnify/ENA primary metagenome ERZ1090868 (study PRJEB33644, sample SAMEA5815747) | chicken gut metagenome | biome: Chicken; feature: Gastrointestinal Tract; material: Caecum | place: Ireland | collected 2019-01-01 | study: A study of the...
CCCTCGAGCGGGAGATTTCCCAGCTCGAGCAGCAGTCGGCTGACCTCGAACAGCAGATGATCGAGGCCTCGTCCGATTCGGCGCGCCTTTTGGAGCTCATGACTGAAAAGGAGACCTGCGACGAGTCGCTTGCCGCCAAGATGGACGAATGGGAGGCTGTCGCGGCCGAATTGGAGGAAATGCAGCAATGATCGAACGCAGATTCTGGCTGGCGCTTGCAGCGCTGTTCGCCGTGGGCGGCGTGGTGCAGCTGCCATGGGCGCCGTCGCGCTTCGGCGCAGCGTTCTTCCTTGTGCTTGCTGTCGGCTGCGCGGGGATGTGGCTGATGCTGCACGGACGGGAGAAATACGGTGTCTGTCGCGTGCTGGCGGTGATCGGGCGCGTGCTGTTTGCGCTGTTTGTGGTGTCGTTTGCCGTGATTCAGCTGTTCGTCATCCAAGCGGGCATGCGGACGCAAGCGACCGATACGCAGGTAGAATATTATATCGTGCTGGGCGCCTTGGTGAACCCCGACGGACAGCCGTCCGCAGCGCTTGCCGCGCGGTGCGCCACGGCGGCGGAGCTGCTGGCCGAAAACCCGGACAGCAAAGCCGTGTTGTGCGGCGGGCAGGGCGGCAATGAGCCGTGCACCGAGGCGGATTCCATGTTTGCCTATCTGACCGAGCAAAAAGGGGTGGACCCTGCGCGCCTGCTGCGTGAGGATGTGTCTACCAATACGATCGAAAACTTAGAAAACGCGCGCACACTGATCGAAACCGCCGAGGCGCGCGACCACGAGAGCTACACCGCCGCGGTGGTGACCAGCGACTATCATTTGGCACGCGCCAAGGTGCTCATGCGCCGCGCGGGCTATGAAGAGGGGCTGGGCGTGCCCGCGCCTACGCCCTATCCCGGACAATGGGTGGCGGTGCGCTGCCGGGAATACTGCTCAATCCTCGGGCTGATGCTGACCGGCCGTTGGACGGTCTGAGGGGAAGGAGAAACGCATGTTTGAAAAAGTAAAGGGGCTGTGCCAGCGCATGGACGAGCTGGAGGCCCGTCTGTCCGAGCCGGGGCTGTATGACGACCCCGACCGCGCGGCAAAGCTGCTCAAAGAGCGCAACGAACTGGAGCCGATCGTCGTGGCTTATCGCGCCTATGAGCAGGCGCAGCAGACGATCGCGGACGCGACCGAAATGCTGTCCGACCCGGATATGAAGGAACTGGCGCAGGAGGAGCTGCACGCAGCCAAGGCTGACGTGGCACGGCTCGAGGACGAGCTCAAGATCCTGTTGCTGCCCAAAGACCCGAACGACGACAAAAATATTTTCGTGGAAATCCGTGGCGGCGCGGGCGGCGAGGAAAGTGCGCTGTTTGCGGCCGATCTGTACCGCATGTACACAATGTATGCGGACAAGCGAGGTTGGCAGACCGAGGTGATGAGCGCATCCGAGACCGAGCTGGGCGGCTACAAGGAAATTGTGTTCCGCGTGGCGGGGGATAAGGTGTATTCGCGCCTGAAGTTTGAGTCCGGTGTTCACCGCGTGCAGCGTGTGCCGGAAACCGAGAGTCAGGGGCGTGTGCACACCTCGACCACAACGGTCGCGGTGCTGCCGGAAGCGGAAGAAGTGGACTTCTACCTCGACCCGAATGATCTGCGCATTGACACATTCCGTTCATCGGGCGCGGGCGGCCAGCATATCAATAAAACATCCTCGGCGATTCGCGTCACGCACATTCCGACCGGTACGGTCGTGGAATGTCAGGACGAGCGCAGCCAGCACAAGAACAAGGATAAAGCGCTGCGCGTGCTGCGCAGCCGTCTGTACGAGGCCGAGGTCGAAAAGCAGCAGGCCGCCATTGCAGCCGACCGCAAAAGTCAGGTCGGCACGGGCGACCGCTCGGAACGCATCCGCACCTACAACTTTCCGGAAAACCGTGTGTCCGACCACCGCATCAAGCTGACGCTTTATAAGCTCGACCAGTTCTTAAACGGCGACATGGACGAGATTTTAGACGCCCTGATCGCAGCGGACACCGCCGAAAAGCTCAAGGCGCAAAGCGAAGCGTAACCCCTCGAAAGGAGAAAATTCCGCATGAATGAACTTACTGCCCTGTTGCAGTCCGCGCCGTGGCTTGTAATCGGTATTGCGCTGGTTGCAATCAATCTGATTCTGTTCGCGCTCAAGATTACCAAGCGGCTGATCGCGCTGGCAATCGGCGCGGCGCTGGTCGCGGTCGGCATCTATACGGGTGTGATCGACGCGCCGAGTGCACTGATTGCGCTGCCGACGGTATATTTAGGATAATAAAACCCACATGGAAGTGAAAAGAACATGAAAACAATCATGCTTTCCCCACAAATGGATGAAAATGCGGTGAAGATCGCTGCGGACCTGATTTTGCAAGGCGAAGTGGTGGGCATGCCCACAGAAACCGTCTATGGACTGGCTGCTAATGCCTTAAATGGGGATGCAGTGGCGAAAATCTTCCGCGCGAAAGGTCGCCCGCAGGACAATCCACTGATCGTGCACATCGCGGACTTCGAGCAGATCTATGACCTGTGCCCGGCGGTGCCGCCGCAGGCAAAGCTGCTGGCCGAAGCGTTCTGGCCCGGGCCGCTGACCATGATCGTTCCCAAGGGCGACTGCATCCCGGACGAGGTTTCGTGCGGGCTGGAAACGGTCGGTATCCGTCTGCCGTCTCATCCGTTGGCGCGCGCGCTCATTCGCGCAGCGGGCGTGCCGCTCGCTGCGCCCTCCGCGAATACATCCGGCCGGCCGTCCACCACGACAGCCGAGCACGTGCTGCGCGATATGGACGGCCGTATCGCTGCTATTTTGGACGGCGGGCCGTGCGGCGTGGGCGTGGAGTCCACGGTCGTGACGCTCGCGCTCGACAAGCCGCGCCTGCTGCGGCCGGGCGGCATCACGCTTGAGCAGCTCGAAACCGTGCTGGGCGAGGTCGAGGTCGATCGCGCGCTGTACGAAAAGATCGGGGACGATGTGCGCGTGTCCGCGCCCGGCATGAAGTATCGCCACTATGCGCCAAAAGCACCGGTAACGGTAGTGCGCGGCGACCCACAAAAGACAGCAAAATACATTGCAGAGCACCTGTCTGGCCCCACTGGTGTGCTGTGCTTTGATGAATATGGAGACAATTTCCCCACCTGCGTGGTGGAGCGCTTCGGCTCGCAGAACGACCTCGCTGCGCAGGCGCGCGAGGTGTTCGACCGGCTGCGTGCGTTTGACGACACCGATGTGCAGCAGATCTGGGCACAGTGCCCGTCCGACGAGGGATTGGGGCTTGCGGTCGCCAACCGCATCAAAAAAGCCGCGGGCTTTCATGTGATCGAGGTAGAATGACCGCATAACCTGCAGGAGAAGGTGGAAAAATGAGAATCATCGGTCTGACCGGCGGCAGCGGCACAGGCAAAGGAACCTTTGCTGCCCTGTTGCGCGACAAGGGCGCGGGCTGGGTGGATGCGGACGCGGTTTATCGCACGTTGTGCGCGCAAAACCGCGAGATGCTGGCCGCGTTGGATGCAGCGTTCGGCGGCGTGCTGGACGAAAACGGCGCGCTCGACCGTCCGAAGCTCGCGCGCATCGTGTTTGCCGACCCGGAAAAACTGCGACAACTGAACGAAATCACCTTGCCTTACATTCGCACGGCGTCCCTCGACGAAATGCGTGCGCAGGGGGATTGCCCGTTTGTGCTGTATGATGCGCCGACGCTGTTTGAGGCAGGCGCGGACGATCTGTGCGAGCGGATCATAGGCGTGCTGGCGGATACCGAGGTGCGCGTGCAGCGCATTATGGCGCGCGACGGTTTGGATGAAGCCGCGGCGCGTGCCCGTATCGGCGCGCAGCCGGACGCGGACTTTTATCGTGCGCGGTGCGATTACATTGTGGAAAACAACGACGACCTTGCCGACTTACAGCGACAGGCCGACGCGATTTTGAAAGATTTATGCAAAGGAGACTGAGTTATGACTTCCGAACAGCTGTTTTATGACAAGAAACCCGGCTTTGACCGTCTGACTGGCAGCGACAAACGCGGGATACAGACCTATGCCGAGGAGTACAAGGCGTTTCTGGACGAGGCCAAGACTGAGCGCGATGCCGTCAAGGAAATGGCGCGTCTGGCCGAGGCCAAGGGCTTCCGCGCATGGACGCGCGACGACACGGTAAAGCCCGGCGACAAGATTTATCAGATCAACCGTGACAAGGGCATTATGCTCGCCGTCATCGGCAAAAAGGGCATGGCGGAGGGCGTGCGCCTGACCGCCGCACACCTTGACGCGCCGCGCGTGGACATCCGCACCATTCCGTTGTATGAGGAGGGCGGCATGGCGTTTTTCAAGACGCATTACTATGGCGGCATCAAGAAATATCAGTGGACGGCGATTCCGCTCGAGCTGCGCGGCGTGGTTTGCGTGTGCCACAACGGGCAGATGAAAAAGGTCGAAGTGCGTGTGGGCGATAAGCCGGAGGACCCGAAATTCGTCATCACCGACCTGCTGCCGCACCTTGCCTCCGAGCAGATGACCAAAAAGGCGACCGAGATCATCAAGGGCGAGGGTATGAACGTGCTGATCGGTTCGGTGCCGAGCGAAACCGTGGACGAAAAGTGCAGCGAAAAGATCAAGCTGGCGATCATGGAATACCTCAACCGTCAGTATGGCATGGTCGAAGCGGATTTCCTGTCCGCGGAGCTGTGCTGCGTGCCCGCGTTTAAGGCGTGCGACATCGGTTTTGACCGCTCGTTCGTCGGCTCGTATGGTCACGACGACCGCGTCTGCTCGTATACCGCGGCGACCGCGCTGCTGGACCTCAAGGCGACGCCCACCCACACCTGCGTGTGCCTGCTGGTGGACAAGGAGGAGACCGGCTCGGACGGTGTGACCGGCATGCAGTCGCGCGCGTTCGACACCTTTATGGCCGATCTGTGCCGCGCGCAGGACGCGCTGGTGGAGGAGTGCTATGAGAACTCGGTCTGCCTGTCGGCTGATGTGTGCAACGCCTTCGACCCCAACTATCCTGATGTTTCCGAGAAGCGCAACGACGCCAAAGCCAACTGCGGCTTCGCACTGGTCAAGTACACGGGCGCGCGCGGCAAGTCGGGCACGTCGGACGCGACCGCGGAGCTGATGGCGCGCATCCGCTGCATTTTCGACAAGGCGGACGTGATCTGGCAGACTGGTCAGCTCGGCAAGGTCGATCAGGGCGGCGGCGGCACGGTTGCCATGTATCTGGCAAACCGCAACATCGACACGGTGGACGCGGGCGTACCCGTGCTTTCCATGCACGCACCGTTTGAGGTCATCGCAAAGCTCGACCTCTATATGGCCTATAAGGGCTTTGGCGCCTTCTACAAGGACTGACACTTCGGAAAGTAACAATTTGATGACAAAAAGGGCGGCTTTTGCCGCCCTTCATTACGTCTTTGTTACATTTTGCAGCCAAAGAACCCAAGCTATGGTATCATAAGCTGAACCCTGAAGGATCATCTGACAGGAGGTTCTGAAGATGACATTCAAACAGGTGCTTTCGTACTTTCTGACCGGCGCGGCCGTGCTGTCTGTAACGACCACGACGCTGGCCGCGGAGGACCTGCTGCACGACAATGCGGACGGCGCCGCTGATGCGCAGGCGCAGGTGTCCCACGCGGAGCGGGTGCAGACTTCGTACGATGTGTCCGAAGAGGACTGACAAAAAACAGCCGCTGTGCGAAAGCACAGCGGCTGTTTTTTGCTCTTTCATCCCAAAACCGAAAATTCGACTTCTTCCAGCGGGTATCCGTCCTCCAAGATCATGGGCGCATGCAGATTGTGGTCGGCAAGCGACTCGGGCAGATGCGCAATCGTGAAGTGCAGCTGACTACCGCCGCCCACACGCGGGGACAGAAGCAAGCTGCCGCCGTGTAGCTGCGCGATGCGCTGAATAAGCGGCAGGCCCAGTCCGGGCGGCGTGCCCTGTCGCGCGAGCGCAAGATAATCCTCGAGCGGGACAGGCATCTGCCAGCCGGAAAGCAGGGCTTCAAAGCGCGCAGCATCCAGACCCGGCCCGCGGTCAGCCACCGTGATGGTATAAAACACGCCGTCGTCATACAGACTGACCGTGATATCGCCGTCCGGCGGGGTGACATGCAAGGCGTTTGCCAGCAGGTTATACAGCGCGGTGCGAATGAGCTGCGGTTCGATCAGCGCAATGCAGCTTTCGTCCGCGTGGACGGTGATCGGGGCGAGGTTTTGGGTGGGCGAATGCGCGGCGGCCTGTTCGGCTGCGTCGCGGCACAGCTCGGCCAGATCGTCATGGTACAGCCGCAGCTGCTCGGTCAGCGGCGGGTCGTGCAGAAAGTCCGAGTGCATGAGCAAGCGGTGCAGCCGCAGACATTGGCGGCGCAGGTGCGCGGCCAGCACAGGATCGTCCACTTGTGCGGCGTCCGCCAGCAGAGAACCCAGATATTGTGTGCCCTTGGCATGCAGCACACGCAGCGTGCCGTCGTAGGAAGCACGGTCGTCGCGCACAAAGGCCAACAGCGCGCCATCGCGGTGCGGCAGGATTTCCAGACGATATTCCAAACCATCCAGCTCTTCGTAAACCGTGTGGGACGTGTGTCCTGCGATGCAGTCCCGCAGGGCAGCGACCGCCTGCTCGCTGAGCAGCTGGTCGATGCGCTCAAGCGGGTGCAGCCCGGTCAGGCGGGCAGCGGCGTCGCTGCTGTTTTCAATATGAAGTGTGGAAGAAACGATGACAACCGCTGCGTCACGCAGGCCGGTGCGGGCCAGCAGCTCGCGCAGGGTGTTCTCATCGATCTGAGAAAAGAAAGTATCCGCCATCTTTATCCTCCAAAATATTTTTGTTTTTCTTTCCGTGAGTATAAGGTCATGCGGTGACTGAAATACTATATTTTGTGGGATGTGCTTATTATACCACCAGACGGGAAGGCATTGCAAAGAAAAATGTACAAAAAGCCCAGTCGTAGTGACAAAAATTTCACAAATATTACACCTTGCGGCAGACGACCCGTTTAGTGTATAATAAAACCATCGACAGAGACTCATTAAAAACATTTTAGGAGGATACTGTAAATGGCTATCAAAGTTGGTATCAATGGCTTTGGCCGTATCGGCCGCATGGTTTTCCGCGCTGGTCTGAAGAACCCGAACATTGAGTTCGTAGCGGTAAACGATCCGTTCATGACCCCGGACTACATGGCATACATGCTCAAGTATGACACCATGCATGGTCGTTACGACGGCACCATCGAGTACACCGACGACGCCATCATCGTTGACGGCAAGAAGGTCCTGTTCTTCGCTGAGATGGACCCCAAGAACATCCCGTGGGGCAAGGTTGGCGCTGACTACGTTGTTGAGTCCACCGGCGTTTTCCTGACCAAGGAGAAGGCTCAGGCTCACATCGACGGCGGTGCTAAGAAGGTTATCATGTCTGCTCCGTCTAAGGACGACACCCCGATGTTTGTCATGGGTGTTAACCAGGACGCTTACACCAAGGACATGACCTTCGTTTCCAACGCTTCCTGCACCACCAACTGCCTGGCTCCGATCGCTAAGGTTCTGGACGAGGCATTTGGCATCACCGAAGGCCTGATGACCACCGTTCACTCTACCACCGGCACCCAGAAGACTGTTGACGGCCCGTCCAAGAAGGACTGGCGCGGCGGCCGTGCGGCTTCTGGCAACATCATCCCGTCTTCCACTGGCGCTGCTAAGGCAGTAGGCAAGGTTTACCCGAAGCTGAACGGCAAGCTGACCGGTATGTCCATGCGTGTTCCGACCCTGGACGTTTCTGTTGTTGACCTGACCTGCAACCTGGCTAAGCCGGCAACCTACGACGAGATCTGCGCTGCTATGAAGAAGGCTTCCGAGACTCCGCTGTCTGAGGGCGGCCTGCAGGGCGTTCTGGGTTACACCGACGAGGACGTTGTTTCCTCCGACTTCCTGGGCGACGCTCGCACCTCCATCTTCGACGCCAAGGCTGGCATCCAGCTGACCGACACCTTCGTGAAGGTTGTTTCTTGGTACGACAACGAGTGGGGCTACTCCAACAAGCTGCTGATGCTCATCGAGCACATGGCTGAGGTTGACAACAAGTAAGTTATCCTCTTAAAAAGTATAAAGCACCTCTTCCGTCTGGAAGAGGTGCTTTTTTCTACTGTTGTGGCTTGTAAAAAACTCCGCGCCTCATACAGGTGCGGAGTTTTTTTGCCTTAGTCTGTCAGGTCGTTGGACCACTTGAGCTTGTCAAATACATAGAACAGCAGGCTCATCAGCATGCCGACGATGGCGGCAAGCGTCATACCGGAGAGCGATACGTTGCCGAGCGACAGCGTCACGCCCGAAAGGCCGGTGACGAAGATGACCGAAGTGAGCGCCATGTTGCGGTTTTTGCCGTAATCGACTTGATTATCCACGAGGATGCGCAGGCCGGAGGTGCCGATCATGCCGTACAGCAGGAACGAAATACCGCCGATGACCGGACCGGGGATGGTCTGGATGAGGGCAGCCAGCGGGCCAACGAACGAGCAGATGATGGACAGCACAGCCGCGCCGCCAATGACGCGCACCGAGTACACCTTGGTGATCGCCATAACGCCAATGTTCTCGCCGTAGGTGGTGGTCGGCACTGAGCCGATGAAGCCCGAGATCATGGTCGAAAAGTTGTCCGCGAACAGCGAGCGGTGCAGGCCGGGGTCCTTGAGCAGGTCGCGGCCAACCACCTTGCTGGTGACCAGCTGATGACCAATGTGCTCGTTGGCGATCACCAGAATGACCGGCAGGATAATCAGAATGGCTTCCAGATCAAACTTCGGGGTCTGGAAGTTGGGCAGCTGGAACAAAGGCTGATGAATGGCGGCGATGATGCCGTCCCAGATGACATGTTCACCCGAAAGATACTCGGTGATGAGTCCTGCCACATAGCCGCAGATAATCGCAATCAGAATCGGGATAACCGACAAAAACTTGCGGAACAGCACGCTGCCCAGCACCGCAACGGCAAGCGTCACGCAGAAGGTGACAACAGTCGCGGTCGTTACGCCGTCTCCGACAATCTTGCCCGTGGAGGCAGCCGAACCGGCAAGCTCCAGACCGATCAGCGCCACGACCGGGCCCATCGCCGCAGGCGGAAGCACAACGTCAATCCATTTGGTACCGCACTTGTAAATGATCGCGGCAAGGATACAGCCGCACAGACCGACGACCACAAAGCCGCCCAGCGCGTATTGATAGCCCCAGTTCTGGATGACGATGGTGGCTGGCGCGATGAACGCGAACGACGAGCCGAGGTAAGCGGGTGCTTTGCCCTTGGTAATGAAGATGAACAGCAGCGTGCCGACGCCGTTCATAAACAGCACGATCGCCGGGTTGATGCCGAACATGAACGGCACCAGCACAGACGCGCCGAACATGGCGAACATGTGCTGGATGGACAGCGGCACGAGCAGGCGCGGCGGCACCTTCTCCTCCACCTGGATGATTCGATTGGTTTGCATGTTTCTCTTTTATCCCCTTTTTGTTATTTCGGCGCGGAGCCGATATGTATGGAAAAACGCGCAGAGCGCGTTTTTCTCAGGAAAACAGGCGCCGGATGTCATCCATGCGCGCACATGCCATATTATACCCCATTTCATAGCCCCATTCCAGCTTTTTCACATCTTTTTCAAAGCTCTCCAAATGGTCCGTGGGCTGGAGCAGCACGGTGTTTTGCGGCTGCTTTTCCGCAAGCTGATGGCAGAAACACACGGTTTCGTTGTAGCGCTTGGGGCGGGTGAGCATGGTGCGCGTCAGCGCGGGATACTTGCGGCGCAGGGCACGCACGGCAAAATGGGTGCCGTGCGTCATTTCCTTTCGGTAATCGAGCGGCTGGGTGAGCACGATCAAGTTTTTTTCATTGCCGTCGTGCAGGCTCTGGATAATCGGGATGGGGTCGGCCAGACCGCCATCATAGTAGGTTTCACCGCCGATGTTCACCGGCGGGAAGTAGATCGGGATGGCGCAGGTGGCGCGCAGCATGGTGCTGGCGCGGTCAAGCTGCATCCCGTCGAGGTATTCCGCCTCGCCAGTGCGCGCGTTGGTCACGCCCACGCGGATGCGGCCGGAATAGCGGTGGTAGGTGGCCCAGTCAAACGGGATCAGCTCGTTCGGGATGGTGGAGAAGACAAATTCCACCCCGAAAATCGAGTGGTCGCGCCGGATATTGCGCGCACCGAAATAGCGTTTGTCATTGCGGTATTGCCGCAGCACCTCCAGATTGCGCCCGCGCTGGCGGGATAGATAGGATACTGCATAGGTGATGCCGGCGGAAACGCCGATGACGTAATCAAACATGATGTCGTTGTCGAGCAGCGCGTCCATCACGCCGCACGAAAATACCGGACGGAACGTACCGCCCTCCAGAACAAGTCCTGGCATGCTTCCTCATAACCTTTCTGCTTGGGATGATTTACCGCCGTTTGCGTGTAGGCGGCTTGCCCTTGCGGCCGCGTCCTTTGCCGCGGCCCTGACGGCGGCGCTGCGCACGGTTGCCCAGTGCGGGCGCAAACGCGGGAGGCGGTGCGTCCTCGGTCGGGTCGGACACCGGCAGCGCGCCCTCGGCGGGCGCAAAGTCGATCTGGCCTGTCACTTCGCTGGCGGCAAGCAGCTTGACGCGAATGGGTGTGCCGATCGTGAAACGCTTGCCCGTGCGGCGGCCGGTCATGGTCATGCGCTGCTCGTCGTACTGGTAGAAGTCGCCCGCGAGCAGTTCGACACGGATCAGGCCCTCGCAGCCGTTTTCGAGCGCCACAAAGATGCCGAACGACTGCACGCCGGACACCTCCGCGTCAAATTCTTCGCCAATGAAGCGCTTCATATAGGCCGCGATATACAGCTTGTCGATGTCGCGCTCGCACTCATCCGCGGCCTGTTCGCGCGTGGAGGACTGCGATGCCGCTTCTTCGCATAGGGTGTGGTCGGCGGTTGTGAATTCCTCGCCGGTCAGTGCCTTTTGCAGCATCCGGTGCGCTACCAGATCAGGATAGCGCCGAATGGGGGAGGTGAAGTGCAGATAGAACTTGGCTTTCAGGCCATAATGCCCGATGCACTCATCCGCGTAGCGCGCGCGGGCAAGGCTGCGCAGCAGCAGCGTCGGCAGGATGCGCTGCTTGGGATCGTTTTTCGCGCCGCGCAGCACGGTCTGGAACTGGAAGGTGTCCTCCGGCTTGGAGGGGTCGATGCGGTAGCCGAACGGTCGCGCAAACGCCGCGAATACGCGCAGCTTGTCCGGGTCGGGGTTTTCGTGCACGCGGTACACGGTCGGAAGATCGCGTTTGCACATATATTCCGCCACCGCTTCATTCGCCGCGAGCATGAATTCCTCGATCAGCTTTTCGCTTTCGCCGCGGTCGCGGTATTGGATATCGGTCGGATTGCCGTTTTCGTCCACGATGATCTGCGCTTCCGGGATGTCCAGTTCCAAAGCACCGCGCTCAATGCGCCGCTTGTACAGCGCGTGCGCAAGATCGTTCATACGCTCGGCGGTATCGACCAAAAAGCTGTATTCTTCCCGCAGGGCCTTGTCGCCCGCGAGAATTTTGTTCACCTTGTTGTACGTCATGCGCGCGCCCGACCGAATGACCGATTTGGCAAAGCGCGCCTTGTAACGCCGTCCGTCCTTGTCTACTTCCATCAGCGCGGAAAAGGTCAGGCGGTCAACGCCGGGATTGAGCGAACAGATGCCGTGGCTGAGCGCAAACGGCAGCATTGGCACGACATGGCCCGGGTAATAAACCGATGTGCCGCGGCGGAACGCTTCCATGTCGAGCGGTGCGCCGGGCGTGACGTAGTGCGATACGTCCGCAATGTGCACGCCGAGCAGCAAATGGCCGTTTTCCAGCGGTTCGAGCGAAACAGCGTCGTCAAAGTCCTTCGCGTCGTCGCCGTCGATCGTGAAAATCAGCTTGTCGCGCAGGTCAAGACGGCCCTCGATCGCTGCAGGATCAATCTCCTGTCCGATCGCGTCCGCCTGCTGCAATACTTCGTCCGGGAATACGTCATATACGCCGTTTTCGTGCAGGATGCCCGCGATGGCGGCTTCCATCGTGCCATCCTCGCCCAGATCCGCCTCGACCACGCCCTGCGGCGGCAGCTTTTCGTTCCCGTAGCAGGAGATGGACACCGCCACGCGGTCGCCGGGCTGCGCGTCGCCCAGGTGATGGCAGTCGATGGCGACTTCGGGGTACTTTTTGGAGGCCGGCTGCACAAAATAGGCGTTTCCGCGCTGCACCAGCGCGCCGGTCAGCTCTCGGTCAGCGCGGCGCAGCACGCGGATGACCGTGCCTTCGCGTCGGCCGCGGTTGTTCTTGCGCTCGGACAGCTTGACCAGTACGCGGTCGCCGTGCCACGCACCGCCATTTGAGCCGGGCGGGATGAACAGGTCGTCCGGCTTGGCGCCGTCCGCAGGCGCGTCGGGGGCAACAAAGGCGAAAGCGCGTTCGGTGGCAAGATAGGTGCCTGCCACGCAGCCGTAATGTGTGCAGACCGCAAAACGGTTTTTCTTGTTTTTCATCACCTGACCGTCCGCGATCAGGTGGTCGAGCGCGTTCTTCAGCTCGTTCTTTCCGGTTTCGGGCAGGGCACGGCGCATTTCGTCCATGCGCATGGGCTGCGTCAGCAGCGCAAGCAGTTTGCTTTCCAGCTCAGTTTGTTCCATAAAAAGCCCTCCTTCTCTTTCAGTATACCATCATCAAAGGCGGATTAAAAGGAAAATTGGCGTGAGCTACGGTTTGACGGCGCGCAGGCGGCATGGTACACTAAAGAAGATAAGAAGTCCTTCAGAGAGGGGAGCAAATTCCATGAAAGCACTGATTACCGGCGCGTCCTCCGGCATCGGGCGCGAGATCGCCCGTCTGCTGTCCGAGCGCGGTTATGAGCTGATTTTGTGTGCGCGGCGGGAGGATCGGCTGCGCGCGCTTGCCGCCGAGCTGCCGACGGTTTGTCACATCATTGCGGCGGATGTGTCGGACGAAAAAGAGTGCCGGCTGCTGTATGAGGCGGCGCGCGGGGACGACCTTGAGGTGGTCGTTAATAACGCGGGTTTCGGCCTGTTCGGCACGTTCACCGAAACCGATCTGGACGAAGAACTGCGCATGATCGACACCAACATCCGCGCGGTGCACATTCTGACTAAGCTGGCTGTGCAGGATTTCCAAAAGCGCGGACGCGGCTATGTGCTCAATGTCGCGTCAAGCGCAGGTTTTCTGCCGGGGCCGCTCATGGCGACCTATTACGCGACCAAAAACTATGTCCTGCGGCTGCCCGAAGCCATCCGTGAGGAACTGCGGCGCGCGGGCAGCGGCGTGCAGGTGTGCGCGCTGTGTCCCGGACCGGTGGACACCGAGTTTAACAAAGTCGCAGGCGTGCGCTTTGCGCTCGGTGGCCTGACCGCGCGGCGGGTGGCGAGTGCGGCAGTAGACGGTCTGTTTGCGGGCAAGGGGATCGTTGTGCCGGGCGCTGCGATGAAGGCGATGACGCTGGCGCGGCATTTTGCGCCGGACAGCCTGCTCGCGCGCGTGACCTACCACTTTCAGCACAAAAAGGGTGGCGCATGACCGGGCAGGAGATACGGCGCACGCTGCAAAGCGAATTTGTGCGCACGCTGCGCAAGCCCTTTGTGGACGCGGTAAAACAATACCGGTTGGTGCAGCCAGGCGATACCATCGCGGTTTGCATCTCGGGCGGCAAGGATTCCATGCTGCTTGCGCTTCTGATGCAGGATTTGCAGCGCACGGTGGATTTTTCGCTTCGGTTTCTGGCCATGGACCCCGGCTATACGTCTGAAGGACGTGCGCGGTTGGAGCAGAACGCCGCGCATTTCGGTTTGCCGCTTGAGGTGTTCGAGACCAATGTGCTTCGCGTTGCGGGCAATCACGCGGCAGAGCATCCTTGCTTTTTGTGCGCTAAGATGCGGCGCGGTTATCTGTACACCGAGGCGCAAAAGCGAGGCTGCAACAAGATTGCGCTCGGTCATCACTATGATGATGCGGTCGAGACCGTGTTGATGGGGCTGATCTACGGCGGGCAGGTGCAGGCGATGCTGCCGCGCCTTGCCGCCAAGAATTACGCGGGAATGGAGCTGATCCGTCCGCTGTATCTGACACGCGAGCGCAATGTGCAGGCATGGGCGGACTTCTGCGGGCTGGACTTCGCCTCGTGCGACTGCCCGGCGAAAAAACTCGAGAGCGACACCAAGCGCGCCTCGGTCAAGGCACTGATTGCGTCGCTGGCAGCGGAAAACCCGCAAATCGAGGCGAATATCCTGAATGCGGTGAAAAACGTAGATACCGGTAAACTGCTCGGCTGGCGGGACCAAACTGGGCATCACAGCTTTTTAGACCGGCTGGAAAGGTGAAAAGAAAAGCGGAAAACCATCGGGTTTTCCGCTTTTTTCTTTTATTCGGTTTTGATATACAGCATGCGGATGGAATTGAGCACACACAGCATGGCAACGCCCGAGTCCGCAAACACCGCCAGCCACATGGACGCGATACCGGCAAGGCCCAGCACCATGACCAGCAGCTTGACGCCCAGCGCAAACGCGATATTCTGGTGCGAGATGCGCCGCGCGCCGCGCGCGATCTGAACAGAAGCAGGGATAGAGGACAGGTCGGCGTTCATGAACACAACGTCTGCGGCTTCGATTGCCGCATCCGCGCCGCTGCCCATCGCCGCGCCCACATCCGCGCCCGCAAGCACAGGGGCATCGTTGATGCCGTCGCCGACGAACATCACCGCGCCGTGCTTTTCGCGCAGCTCTTGGAGTGCAGACAGCTTATCCTCGGGAAGCAGCCGCGCGCGCACCTCGTGGATGCCAAGCTCCTGCGCGACTGCGTCCGCCGTTTCCTGTGCGTCGCCGGTCAGCATGGCGGTGGTCAGGCCCTGCGCCCGCATACGGTCCATGGCCTGTTTGGCATCCGCCTTGACCGTGTCCGCAATCACAATATGACCGAGCAGCCGTCCGTCCTGCGCGAGCAGCACTTCGGTGCTGCCGGGCATGCCGGTAAAGCCGGTAAGGTCGATGTCGTGCCGCTCAAGCAGCTTGCGGTTGCCGCACAGTACGGTTTTGCCGCCGATAACGGCTTCCACGCCTTCGCCCGCCTGTTCGCGGATGGCATCTGCGGCCGGGTAATCGGTTTCGCAGGCGGCCAGAATGGATTTGGCGATCGGGTGGGTGGACGCAGATTCGCAGGCGGCCGCGAGCCGCAGCAGTTCAACAGCTTCGATCTGCGCGCCTGCGGCGGGCATGACCCGCTGCACGACGAAATTGCCGCGGGTGATCGTACCGGTTTTATCCATGACAATGGTTTTCACGTCGTTAAGTGCTTCCAGCGACACGCCGCCCTTGAACAGGATGCCGCGCTTGGAGCCTGCGCCGATGCCCGCAAAATAGGTCAGCGGTACACTGAGCACCAGCGCGCACGGACAGGAAATGACAAGGAAGGTCAGCGCGGTGTATACCCAATGCGCCCAATCGCCGGTGATGATGCCGGGGACGAGTGCGGTCAGCAGTGCGATGCCGACAACCGCGGGTGTATACACGCGCGAAAAGCGCGTGATAAAACGGTCGATCTTGGGTTTGCGCGCGGCAGCGTTCTCCACGCTGTCCAGAATACGCTGCACCATGCTTTCGGCCAGCACATGGGTGACGCGCAGCTTGAGCACGCCATCTGTGTTCACGCAGCCGGACAGGGCGTTGTCACCGGGCGCGACACGCACTGGCACGGGCTCACCCGTGATCGCGGCAGTATCCAGACGGCTGACGCCCTCGATCACCACGCCGTCCAGCGGCACGCGGTCGCCCGGGCGAACCAGCACGATGTCATCCACCTGCGCATCGGCAGCAGGGATGGTCTGGGTGTTGCCGTCCGGCAAAACACGGTTTACCGTCTCCGGTCGCAGATCGACCGCCTGCATGATCTGGCGGCGCGAACGCTCGACCGCGCGGTCCTCAAAATATTCGCCGATGCGGTAGAACAGCATAACGCCGACCGCCTCGTCGGATGCACCGATCGCCCATGCACCGATGGTCGCCAGCGACATCAGGAAGTTTTCGTCGAATATACGGCCTTTGCCGATATTGCGCACGGCGGTCAGCAACACGCGCCAGCCGAGCAGCAAATAAGCTGCCAGCATGGCGACAACTTGCGGCACGCCAGATAACACAAATTCGCCAAGCAGGAACAGCACCGCGCCGATCAGGAGCTCGGCCGGTGTATGACCGCCGGATTCCTCCTCGTCCTCTTCGGGCGCGATGACCTTGGTTGCGCTTTCAATCGAGGTGCAGATCTCGCGGATGCGGGGCAGCAGTGCGTCCGGGTTGTCGCCGGTCACGCGCAGCTGACGGGTTTCAAACACCAGCGTGCAGTCGTGTACACCGTCCAGACGGCTGATTTGATACTGCATTTCCGCGGCGCAGTGCGCGCAGCCGAGGTTTTGCAGCGTATAAACGCGCAGCTTGCCGTGCTTGCGGGACGTATGTGCTGCGGCATGGTGTTCGTGGTGCTCATGATGATGCTCATGGCCGCAGTCGCAAGCCTCGTCGTGGTGATGGTGGTGCTCGTGGTCACAGCCGCAGGTCTCATCGTGGTGATGATGGTGCTCGTGACCACACTCACAAGACGAGGAGTGGGAATGCTCTGCGATATTTTCGGTATTTTCTGCATGCATGTGGGGATGTGAAGTGCTTTTGGGCGCGGATGCAGGCGCGCAGGATTCTTTGAATGCCATAAAGACGGCCTCCTGATTTATATATGAATGATTGCTCATATGTTCATA
>ERZ1090868.854-NODE-854-length-16699-cov-7.719899_pt1 | contig 16699 bp, 10 predicted proteins | sample MGYA00478475_ERZ1090868 | MGnify/ENA primary metagenome ERZ1090868 (study PRJEB33644, sample SAMEA5815747) | chicken gut metagenome | biome: Chicken; feature: Gastrointestinal Tract; material: Caecum | place: Ireland | collected 2019-01-01 | study: A study of the...
GACATGACGTCGAGTCTCGTGGGCTCGGAGATGTGTATAAGAGACAGGCTCATAGGACATATATTTGTACATTTTGTATTCCAGAAGCTGCCGTACAAGCTCCTCCCTGGGATCCTGCTCCTCGCCGTCCTCTTTGGTTTCCTTCGGAAGCAGCATCCGGCATTTGATGTCCAGCAGCGTCGCCGCCATGACCATGAACTCGCTCATCACATCCAGGTCTTCCTGCTCCATCTGCTGAATGTATTCCAGATACTGCTCTGTGATCTCCACGATCGGAATGTCATAAATATCTATTTTGTTTTTGTCGATCAGGTGCAGCAGAAGGTCCAGCGGACCCTCAAACACCGGAAGTTTTACAGGAATTCCCATTCCATTTCATTCCTCTCTCCTGCACGTTTCTTTGGGCGGTCCGACGGCCGCAGTTCTGTCATGTGACGTCCAGCACCACCAGTTCTCTGGGATTATGGATGCGGAACGGTACGGTATGTTCTCCGCAGCCGGCGCTGATGATCCGGTACGTCCCGTTCTTTTCAAAACAGCCGTGGCAGTTTTTCGGGAACAGCCGGAAATCCGGGCTGACAAGCCCCCGGGTTCCGAAGCCGACTACTCCGCCGTGATAATGGCCCGACAATGTGATATCCGCCCCGAAACGTTCATAGGTATCCGCGTATCCCGGGTGATGGGCCAGCAAAACCGACAGAGCGTCCTCCGGCGGAGTGCCGAAGACATCCGTCAGTTCCGTCACCGGAAGTTCCCGGCGACTGAAACGTTCATAATATTCTTTCTTCATCTCAAACCCGTAAATCAGCACCCGGAGACCGTTTTTCCGGAAGGAAGCCGTCTGATTTTCCAGATAGACCGCCTTCGTCTTTGCCAGTCCTTCCCGCAGCCTGTCATAGGCGTCTCCGTAAACCTCCGGATACAGCTTCAGGCGGTACTCGTGGTTTCCGCAGGCGTAATAAACGGGAAACTCTTCCGCCAGCATCTTTACGCTCATAAGGCCCGGCTCCAGAGGATAACCGGGCTTCGCCACAATCTGGTCTCCGCCGATCAGCACCGCGTCCGGCTCCTGGCTTCGCACCAGTTCCATCAGCCCCCTGTTGTCCGGGCCGTAAACCCCATTGTGCAGGTCGCTGATAAAAACAAACCCCAGGTTGTTTCCCTGTGGTCCGCACTTTCTGCTTTTCAAATCATATCTTCTTACTTTCAATTTCCCCATGTTCTGATTATACTGCAAATCAAAAATACACACAAGCCCCGGATTTTCGGACAGTTTCTCAGCGCCGCAGCCACTCAGCTGACCGGACGGTCCAGCGCCTCTTTCGCCAGGCGGTCCGCCAGATCGTTCCATCGGTCTCCCGAATGTCCTTTCACCTTCCGGAACGTGATCTTCACCTTCTCCGACGCCTGCCGGTAGAACTCCCGGTAGGCTCTGGTGCCCTCTTTCTTTGCCTCCCACTGGCCCTCGCACCACTTGGAGATTCCCTCATAATCATGATAAATGCAGAGGCTGCGGATTCCGTGTTCCAGGCAGAATTCCATCGCTTTCATCGCCCCTTTGATTTCCCCTGCCACGTTCCGCATGGACGCCAGCTCCGGATCGGACCAGGCCTCCCTGAAATGCAGCTCCTGTCCCTTCCAGAACATGACAACGCCGCAGGAAAATCTCCGGTCCGGATGGTAATAGCTCCCGTCCACATAGGCAACCGCCTCCGGCTCCTCTCCGGTTCCCGGAGTCTCAGCCTGCGCCTCCGGGAGATTCACCACATCCCACGCCGCTGACGAAGGTTCCCCAGAGGCAGGCGTTCCACCGGTCTGCCGGTTTCCCCCGGCGGTTGCAAAGCGTTCCGCCTCTTCCCTGGTTGGAAAGCTTTTAAAGACCGCCCCGGAAAATCCGTCCACCTGTTTCCTGCATTCTTCCCAGGTCAGATACACGCCCGGCACCCGCCCGCTCTGTACTGCATAAAATTTTTTCTTCGCCATTGTCATCTCCTTGTTCTTCTTTTCTGTTCCGGAAGCTGCGTTTACGCGGTGGGCAGAAGCCGTGTCAGAGCTTCTTCCAGATAATCGATAAAATCTGCCTCTTCCACATCCGCCGTATACACAATCGCAACGCTTCCGATTTCTTCGCCGTTCCTGGAATAGACGGCCCTTCCGGCGGTCTCTCCTTTCCGCACGGGCGCCCTGACTTCCTCCGGCAGTTCTATGTATTTTTCCACTCCCGAAAGCTTCTGTCCGCTGCAGTCCAGATAGCGGAATTCATTTTCAAAATCCACAGGCGCTTCCTTTTCCTTTCCCTGGATCACTTCGACAGGCTCCAGCGCCTCCTTGTTTTCATCCACGTATAGACTGCACTTTCCGAAGCCGTAGTTCAGCATCGCCGTGGCGTCCGCAAACCGCACCTTATGGTCCGGGGCTCCCATCACGACCGCAATCAGTGTGATTCCGTCCCTCTGCGCCACCGCGGAAACGCAGTATTTCGCCACAGAAGTACTTCCCGTCTTCAGCCCCACGCAGCCGTCATAGCTGGAAATCAGCTTGTTCGTGTTGGTCAGAGTAAACGGCTTCGTCCCCTGAGCCGTCACATGGGTGATGTCCTCCATCCAGATCGAAGAGTATTCCAGAATCTTCGGATAACGCTCGATCAGCTCTCTCGACACAACCGCCACGTCTCTGGCCGTCGTATAGTGTCCCGCCGAATCCGTCAGGCCGCAGCAGTCCTCGAACTTTGTGTTCTCCATTCCGAGCCCCGCCGCCCGCTCATTCATCCGTGCGACAAACTCGCTCTCCGTTCCGGCGATATGCTCCGCCATCGCCACCGCCGCGTCATTTCCCGACGCGATGACGATGCACTTGATCAGCGTCTCCACCGTCTGTTTCTCCCCTTCCTCCAGAAACACCTGGGAGCCGCCCATACTCTTTGCGTAAGCGCTGGTCGTGACCTCCTCATCCATCGTAAGGTTTCCGTTTTCCAGTTCATCAAAAATCAGAAGAAGCGTCATGATCTTCGTAATGCTGGCGGGACTCCTCTGCTCGTCTGCATTCTGTTCGTAAATCACCTGACCGGTACTGGCCTCCATCAGCAGAGCGGAAGGGGACGAGAGAGATAAGGCCGCAGTCTGGCCCTGTGCATCTGTCTCCGGATCCGCCCGGACAGACTCCGCCGGCCACAGCACGGTCAGAAACAGAAAAAAGGCACAGATTCCACAAAGAAATCGTTTCATACATACACCCCGTTTTGTTTATATGGTAATGTATGAGGAATCCATACCTTGTTATACCTTTTTTTGTACCAGGTGTTACAGTTCAGCCAGGCCTGCGCATTTGCAACAGTTCAGCCAGATGAACTGTTACAGCATCGGCGCAAACAGGCGCAGCACCGACTGTATCATGCGGACCGCCAGATTTCTGGAACGCACCTTCTCCAGCTGCATCTCCTCCGACATCTCAAACGTATTCAGGGCGTCCTGGCGGATCTGCAGCACAGAGCTGTTTTTATAGAGAAATACGCCGCACTCAAAATGCAGGTAAAGGCTGCGGTAATCCACGTTAAAGGTACCGCAGGTCGCCATCTCGTCGTCGCAGACAAAACTCTTCGAGTGGATAAATCCCGGAAGATATTCATAGATCCGCACGCCCGCCTCCATCAGCGGCTCGTAGTAAGACTGCGTCAGAAGGAAAACGGATTTCTTGTCCGGAATCGACGGCGTCACAATCCGCACGTCAACGCCCCGCTTGGCCGCCTGACAGAGGGCGGTGAGGGTTTCGTTATCCGGAATCAGGTAGGGCGTAAAAATGTAGAGATACCGTTTTGCGTAGTTGATGATATTCAGGTATACGCTCTCTCCCACCGTCTCGCTGTCCATCGGCGAATCTCCGTAGGGCTGTACCAGCCCGTCCGCCTCGAACTCTCCGATGTGGTAAATATGCGGACGATACCGGCCGAACTCACAGGCGGTCCCTGTAATGACGCTCCACATCTGCAGGAACATGACCGTGAAAGTCCACACAGCTTCCCCGTACAGCCAGATGCCGGAATCCTTCCAGTGGCCGAATCTCCTTTTCCTGTTGATATACTCGTCCGCAAGATTGATGCCTCCGGTGAACGCGGTGTGACCGTCAATCACTGTGATTTTTCTGTGATCCCTGTTATTCATTACCACGTTCAGCACCGGACGGAACTGATTAAACGCCGCGCAGCGGATTCCGCAGGCCTGAAGCGTCCGGTAGTACTGGGCAGGAAGCGTGTTGACGCATCCCAGATCATCATAAATCAGGCGTACTTCCACGCCCGCCGCGGCCTTTTCCTTCAGCACCTCCAGAATCGAGTCCCACATATAGCCTTCGGCGATGATAAAGTATTCCATGAAAATATAATGTTCGGCCTTCTTCAGTTCCTCCAGGTATTTCGCAAACCAGTCTTCACCCACCGCATAGTACTCGGTCCGCGTGTTCGAATACAGAGGCGCATGGGCATAGTCGCTCAGGTAGCGGCACTGTCCGGCGACCCCTGGATTCTCCTTTTCCAGGTAATCCACCAGGAGACTGTCCTTCTTTATAATATTTTTGTTTTCATCAAGCACCCTGTCGTAGGCTATTCGAAATTTGTGCGCCAGTCTTGAGTGACCGAGCACCGCATACAGAATAATTCCGACAACCGGAAATACCAGGATGCAGAACGTCCACATCAGCTTGTACCCCGGATTCAGGTTCTGACTCACCAGCCACAGCACGGTGATGATCGCAATAAACGTCAGCAGGTAAGTCACATAAATCGATCTTTCATTCAGGATCAGAATCACTCCGATGATCCACGCAAGCTGCAGAGCCAACGCAGCCAGAATAATAAACAGGCGGGTCGACACGATTCTCAGAATTTTCCTGGCCAGCCCGAAGATCTGGTAAAGCATGTTCCAGATTGCTTTCATTTTTCACCATCTTTCCGCCGCCGGATTTCAAAGGTGTCAGAATCATCCCGTTTCCCGCGGCTATGCTGCCGGCTGTTCCGGCGCTATTTTAAAAATCCCCGGAGAGATAGGGTTTCTCACCGGGGATTTTCTGCACAATTAATTATACTTACGTTTTCTGGCAGCTTCAGATTTCTTTTTGCGGCGAACGCTTGGCTTTTCATAATGCTCTCTCTTGCGAATCTCCTGCTGAATTCCTGCCTTTGCACAGCTACGCTTAAATCTGCGTAAAGCGCTGTCCAACGTCTCGTTCTCTTTTACGATTACATTTGACATAGTCTCACACCTAACCTCCCTCCAGTTGCAGATTGTGCATAATACAACTGTATGGGTATTTTTCTGCACTAGATTTATTATAGCAGAAATTTTTCATTCGTCAATATTTTTTTGACTTTTTATTACAGATTTTTAGTAACAGTTCTATGTCAGGCTTTGATCTGTCCTTCCAGCACTTCCGGCACTTTCGCAATCGCCTCCGGGATTTTCTCCGGCTGCTTTCCTCCGGCCTGCGCCATATTCGGACGGCCGCCTCCGCCGCCTCCTACGATGGAAGCAACTGCTTTGATCAGGTTTCCGGCATGCGCGCCTTTCTTCATCGCGCCGTCGGTGGCCATCGCAAGAAGGCTGACCTTTCCGTTCTGGGAAGACGCCAGAACAACAACGCCTTCGCCCAGCTTTTCCTTCAGCTGATCGCCCAGGTCGCGCAGCCCGTTCATATCTACGCCCTCCACAGAGGCCGCCAGCAGCTTCACACCTTTCACTTCCGTCACCTTGTCCATCACGTCGCCCAGGGAATTCTGCGCCATTTTGCTCTTCAGAGACTCGTTCTCCGAGGACAGCTCCTTATTTTCCGCCATCAGATGACGGATCTTTCCGTCCAGCTCCGCCGGAGTCGTCTTCAGCAGAGCCGCTGCGCTGTGAAGCAGCGCTTCCTGTTCTCTGTAATACTTCAGAACGCCTTCTCCGGTCAGCGCTTCGATTCTGCGAACGCCTGCCGCCACGCCGGACTCAGAGACAATCTTAAACTGCATAATCTCACTGGTGTTGTGTACATGGGTACCGCCGCAGAGTTCTTTGGAGAAGTCTCCCATGGATACCACGCGGACCTCATCGCCGTATTTCTCGCCGAACAGCGCCATCGCGCCGGATTTCTTCGCGGATTCAATGTCCATGATATCGGTCCGGACCGGCAGCTGCTCCTGAATTTCCTGATTCACCAGGGCTTCCACCTTGTCCAGCTCTTCCTGCGTCATCGCCGCAAAGTGGGCGAAGTCGAAACGCAGACGGGTCGGAGTCACAAGAGAACCTTTCTGTTCCACATGGGAGCCGAGCACTGTTTTCAGCGCTTTCTGAAGCAGATGGGTCGCGCTGTGGTTTTTCTCTGTATTCTTTCTTGCCGAACGGCACACCTCCAGCGTCACCTCATCGCCTTCGGAAATCATTCCGGATTTCATCACACCCACATGGCCGTATTTTCCGCCGCGCAGCTTGATGGTTTCCTCCACCTCAAAGACGCCGTTGGCGGTGCGGATCTCCCCGCAGTCGCCGATCTGTCCGCCCATCGTCGCGTAGAACGGAGTTTTCTTCACGAAAACAGTTCCCTTCTGTCCTTCCATCAGAGCGTTGACGATCTCTGTCTCGGTGGTCAGCACCGTCACTTTGGAAGTGTCAGTCAGCGTCGTGTAACCGGTAAACTCTGTCGTCACCGACGGATCGATCTCGTCGTAAACCGTAGCGTCCGCGCCCATGTAGTTTGTCGTCTCACGGGCGGTTCTCGCACGGTTTCTCTGCTCTTCCATCGCTTTCTGGAAACCGTCCTCGTCGATCTCATATCCCTTCTCCGCCAGAATCTCTCTGGTCAGGTCCAGCGGAAATCCATAAGTATCGTACAGTTTGAATGCATCGTCGCCGGAAAGGATGCTGCTTCCTTCCGCCGCCATCTTTTCCTCCAGCTCCGCCAGAATCGAAAGGCCCTGATCGATGGTCTTGTTGAACTGTTTTTCCTCGTTATTCAGTACATTGAAAATAAAATCTTTCTTCTCGTCCAGCTCCGGATAACCGTCCTTGCTTCCCTCGATCACACCGGCGCTCAGTTCCGCCAGAAACAGGCGGTCGATTCCCAGCAGACGTCCGTGGCGCGCCGCGCGGCGGATCAGACGGCGAAGAACGTAGCCGCGTCCTTCATTGGTCGGCATGATGCCGTCGGAAATCATAAAGGTCGCGGAACGGATATGATCGGTGATCAGACGGATGGACACATCCTTTTCATGATCCGTCTCATAGGTGACTCCTGCGATTGCGCAGACCTGATCGCGCAGCGCCTGGATCGTATCCACATCAAAGATGGAATCCACGTCCTGAACAACCACTGCCAGACGCTCCAGACCCATTCCGGTATCGATATTTTTCTGTGCCAGCTCAGTGTAATGACCTTCTCCGTCATTGTTAAACTGGCTGAATACATTGTTCCATACTTCCATGTAACGGTCGCAGTCGCAGCCTACCGTACAGTCCGGCTTTCCGCAGCCGTATTTTTCCCCGCGGTCATAGTAAATTTCAGAACATGGTCCGCAGGGGCCTGCGCCGTGTTCCCAGAAGTTGTCCTCCTTGCCGAAGCGGAAAATTCTCTCCGGAGCGATTCCGATCTCTTTTTCCCAGATTTCAAACGCCTCGTCGTCATCCTCGTATACGGAAGGATACAGACGGTCCGGATCCAGTCCCACCACTTCGGTCAGGAATTCCCAGGACCATGCAATCGCCTCATGTTTGAAGTAATCGCCGAACGAGAAGTTTCCAAGCATCTCAAAAAACGTACCGTGGCGGGCAGTTTTTCCCACGTTTTCAATATCACCGGTACGGATACATTTCTGACAGGTTGTGACACGTCTTCTCGGCGGAATCTCCGCTCCTGTAAAATACGGCTTCAGCGGAGCCATACCTGAATTGATCAGAAGAAGACTTTTATCATTCTGCGGCACGAGAGAGAAACTCTTCATTGCCAGATGTCCTTTGCTCTCGAAGAATTCCAGAAACATTCTACGGAGCTCATTCACGCCATACTTTTTCAACGTTTTTTCCTCCTAAACGACCTGCGAAAGAGCCAAAAGCACTGCTTCTGACTCTTTTGCTTATATCCTATATACTATACCACAACACGTTATCCGACGCAAATCTTTTTAAATTTCTTTTTGCCTCTTCTCAGCACGGAACCCTCCGGCAGAATGCTCTCTTTCTTCACCTGGAATCTGATATCTGTAATCTTTTCGCCGTCCAGAGTAACGCCTCCCTGTTCGATCGCACGGCGGCCTTCGTTTCTGGTTCCGACCAGCTCCGCTTTCTGCAGCAGGGTGATCAGGTCGATGCTGCCGTCGGTGAAATCCTCGTCCGTCAGCTCAGTGGTCGGCATATGCTCTGCGTCTCCGCCGCCGGCAAACATTGCCTTCGCGCCGGACTCCGCTTTCTTCGCCTCTTCTTCTCCGTGTACCAGAGCGGTCAGCTCGTATGCCAGAATCTCCTTTGCACGGTTCAGCTGGCTGCCTTCCCAGGTATCCATCTCGTCGATCTGCTCCAGCGGCAGGAAGGTCAGCATCCGCAGACATTTCAGAACGTCAGCGTCCGCCACATTTCTCCAGTACTGGTAAAAATCGAACGGAGAAGTCTTGTTCGGATCCAGCCATACGGCTCCAGACTGGGTCTTGCCCATCTTCTTTCCTTCGGAGTTCAGCAGCAGTGTGATCGTCATCGCGTACGCATCCTTGCCCAGCTTCCGGCGGATCAGTTCCGTTCCGCCCAGCATATTGCTCCACTGGTCGTCGCCGCCGAACTGCATATTGCAGCCGTATCTCTGGAACAGTTCGTAGAAGTCGTAGCTCTGCATCAGCATGTAGTTGAACTCAAGGAAGCTCAGTCCTTTTTCCATTCTCTGCTTATAGCACTCTGCCGTCAGCATCCGGTTGACGGAGAAATGCGGGCCGATCTCACGCAGAAAGTCAACGTAGTTCAGGTCGAGCAGCCAGTCCGCGTTGTTGACCATCAGCGCCTTGCCCTCGGAGAAGTCGATAAAACGGCTCATCTGCTTTTTGAAACAGTCGCAGTTGTGCTGGATCGTCTCCTTTGTCATCATCTGACGCATATCGGTGCGGCCGGACGGATCGCCGACCATTCCCGTTCCGCCTCCCAGCAGGGCGATCGGGCGGTTTCCCGCCTCCTGAAGCCGTTTCATCAGGCACAGCGCCATGAAGTGTCCCACATGGAGGGAATCCGCGGTGGGGTCAAAACCGATGTAGAAGGTTGCTTTTCCATTGTCGATCAGTTCTCTGATTTCTTTTTCGTCCGTCACCTGTGCAATCAGGCCGCGGGCTACCAGTTCGTCATAGATTTTCATTGTCTTTTCTCTCCTTTTCACTTACTGTATTGTCGTATTCTGTACAGGGCGATGAGCCGGAAAGATCCGAAATTTATATAACAGGAACACAGTTTCCTGTTATATAAAAAAACTCCCGCCCTTTCTCTGAAAGGACGAGAGTGTACATTCTCCCGTGTTACCACCTTACTTCACAACTGCCTCACGACAGCTGCCTCTGTCGGTATCCAGACTTCGAATACCCTGACGCTGTAACGTTCGTCTCTTACGTCGCAGCCTACTTACGGCCTGTCTCTTTCTTCCGTGTTCGGTGCGCAGCTTGGGGAGGTATTCAACAGCATTTCATCATGCGCCTCTCATCCGCCGGCAGCTTTCTGTTTTCATCCATGCTTTTTACTTGGTCCCGTCATCGCCTTTTTGTTCAGTATATCCAGATGGCCAGTGTTTGTCAAGTGGTTTTCGGACGAAAACATCCGGCTGAACCGTTTGTTTATTTTTAACTGTTATGGTTGTCTTTATGAGAACGGAAAAAAACTTTTGCTGTAATATAATTTATGGTATGATCAGAGTATGTTGTAAAATGTTTTCTGTGGAATTTGTATCTTTGTTTACGGAGATCTGTTCCGGAGGGAGTGTGTGGGGAACCAGCGGGCAGCGAATTCTCTCTGAATTTTCTCTGGATCCTTTTACAAACATGGAGCTCATCCGGGACGGAGTTCTTGTTTTCGGAAGGGATTTTCGAAATCTCCTGTCTTTTCCTTCCCGGGCGGAAGTCCTGCGGGCCATTCAACGCCATTATGAGGCGATACGGAAATACGGAGCATCAGATGCCGGATGGCTGCTGGACACCGCAAGATGTCTGTATACTCTGAAGACGAATCAGATCGCAGCCAAAACGGCCGCCGGTGAATGGGCGCTGGAACACCATCTTTGTCCCAACCCGGAAGTGATGAAAAAAGCTCTTGAAATACGCAGAAATCCGGAAAAACTTCTGAAAGACGAGTCTGTAACCAAATGGCTGAAAACGATAACGCCCCAGATTCAGGAATTCGCTGATGTTCTGGAAAATGCTTTACAGAAAGAAATGCGCAGCGGCTCAGAGGTCTGAACTGCTGCGCATTTCTTTTACAGGTCGCACTCCAGCTGGCAGTCATATGGTTCTGCCTCGGTGTGTGCTCTGTTGTATTCTTTTGCCTCCACGCAGCCCATGGCCCGGTAAAAGGCCTGGGTTTCCACGGCGGAATGGGAGGAAATATAGAGTTTTTCCGCTCCCTGGGCTGCGGCCCATTCTTTTGCTTTCTGAAACAAGATCTTTCCGATTCCATGACCGCGCAGATCTTCGGAAACGTGGATGCTGGTCAGATCCCGATAGTTTCCCCGGCTGCCCAAAGGTTCGGCTTCCACTGAGACAAATCCTTTCAGCGCTCCGTCCCGGAACGCTCCGCCGACATATCCGCCGGTCTGCACCGTATTTTTCAGGCATCTGACCAGAAACTGATACTCTTCGGCGCCCCAGTCGTCAACGAAGGGATCCTCCCGGATCACCCATTTTCCGCCTTCTTTCCGCCAGCATCTGTTTACCACCTGACGGCGAATAAAATTCTGAAATAAATCCTGACAGATTTCGTCAGCGAACAGCGTTCTGTACTGAATCATATCTCCTCTTCTTCCCTCTTCTTTCCGTTTTTTCTGTCACAGTTTTTCTCTGGATGTTTCCGGAAAAAGGGACGCCGTGGGAATCTTTTCGCAGCTTTCCCGGCTGCAATTCTTCCCACGGCAATTCAGTCAGCGAAACATCCGACTTTACTCCACTTTCACACGGCTGTTGAACTTATCCAGCGCAAGCGCTGCGACAACGCCCACTGCCAGGCAGATCACATTCACCAGGCACTGGCTCGGTACCGTAAAGCTGGAAACCGGAACAATCATAACAGTCGCCGCGATCACGATGCCGATGATTCCATGAAATGCGATGGAATAATAGTTGTCAAACAATGCGTTGATTGCCTTCGCCAGGCAGATCACCGTTACCAGCGCCCCGATTCCTCCCGGAACCAGAATGCCCAGATCAAAATGTCCGATCCCGTCGATAAACGGTGTGTAAAGTCCCAGCGGCATCAGCAGAGTGGAAAAACTCATGCCCGGAGCGATTACGCTCAGTGCCAGGCAGAACCCGCAGAACAGATACCAGAAAAAGTTCGGCGTAACCTCCACCGAGAACATTTTCAGTCCGATCAGAAGGGCAAAAATCACACACATGCAGACAATCATAGAAATGAAAGAGCCCTTGCTCCTTCCCTGCTCGCCCGCCTCCCGGAACAGAGACGGAAGCATCCCGGCAATCAAGCCGATAAACAGGCAGACCGACGGGTCCGGATATTTCTCCAGGAAAAAGGAGAGAATGTTCGCAACGCCGAGAAAGCCGATGACGCCGCCGATTGCCACCGGAATCAGAGGCGGTACATGGCTCTTGAAATTCTTAATTGGATTTGACAGAAGTTCCATAATCGGCTTATAGATACCGAAGATAACACTGAGAACCCCTCCGGAGATTCCCGGCAGAACCGCGCCCAGGCCAATCAACGCACCCTGCACGATCCGAAACACAAACTGCAGCGGGTTGACACCGCTGTTTTTCTCATTACTCATAAATCTGAAAATCCTTTCCTAATCACTTATGTTGTCTGTCTGCCTGGCCGTTCTGCCGCAGCGGTACATCGCTGCACCATCGCCGTCCGGCGGACAATAAAGTGATTATACTATCATTCCATCCGATTTTCAAGAGACTGTTGCGAATCTACGATCAGACAGTGGACCCTGCTCCCTGGTACTTCCGTCTCCAGGGCTGGCTGTTCGGCGCTTTTTCCACTTCTCTTTCTGTCTCCTGTACTTTCTGCTCCACAGCCTGCTCCTTTGCGTTCATGATCAGCATCTGGAGCCGGTTCTCCACGTTGGCGAAGCTGACGTCCGGGTCGTAATCCAGCGGAAGAATCTGAACCTCCGGGTACAGTTCCTTCAGCTTTTTGCAGATTCCTCTTCCGACCACATGGTTCGGCAGACAGCCGAAGGGCTGAAGAATCACAAAGGCCTTGCAGCCATGTTTTGCATGGTGCAGGATCTCTCCCGGGATCAGCACGCCTTCACCTGCGTCGAAGGTGTGATGGATGATCGGGTCGCTATCCTTTACAAGATCCTGCATCCGGCAGGGCCGCTCGTACAGCGGGTGGGCCGACGCAATCTGATCGGTCAGCTCGTGAGCCAGGTTGAAAATATTGTCCGCGGTGCGGTACCAGATCTTCTTGTCCAGCGGCTTCTTCAAATGATACTCTTTGATCTGCGCATCCTGGTAGAAATATGTTTTACGGATAACATCCGTCATGCGCGCCTCGATAATTTCAAAGCCGTTCTTTTCCAGATATGCCTCGATGTCATGGTTTGCGCCCGGATGGAAGTTCAGCAGATACTCTCCGACAATCAGCACCCTCGGTTTCGGACGGGAACGGTCGTAAGACACCTCTTTCATAATGGAAATTGCCTTTTTCAGTCCTTTCGCCGCTCCTGCGATGCCGTGTTCCTTCAGGCCGAAGACCACCGCATCCATCGCCCGCTCAAACGCCGCGTCCGCGCTTCCCTGTTTCCGCTCATACGGACGTATTTTCCGCAGCAGTTCCTCCAGTGCGTCGATCATCGGCATTGCGAAAGCAATCCGCATCGCGGACGCCAGATTCATCCTGAATCCCGGATGCATATTGTGGGCGTCGACGTCATCGTTGGTCAGAATCGGCACATGGGAGTATCCGGCGTCATCCAGCGCTTTTCTCAGAAGCGCACTGTAATGTGTCAGACGGCAGTCGCCCACATATTTTCCCATTCCGATCGCTACCTGCCGGTCGTCGTACTTGCCGCTTCGCAGCGCTGCCAGCGCCTCGCCGATGACAATCTGGGCCGGGAAGCAGATATCGTTATGTACATACTGTTTGCCCAGGCGAATCGCTTCCTCCCGGCCGATGGCCAGAGGTTCCGCCTTGATTCCCTGTCCGCTCAGCGCCGCCGACATCACCCGGCAGAACGCATGGGACGTATTCGGAACAAGGACCACTTTTTCCTTCCGGCATTCTTTCGTGAATTTCACCGGATACGGATCCGACAGCTTCCGTACGGTCTTTTCCTCCTTGTTTTCCCGTTTCATGGAAACCGTCTCCACAAAGGAACGCACCCGGATGCTCAGCGGTCCCTGGACGTCACTCTCATCCACTTTCAGGACCAGCGGAACCTTACCGGAAATTTCCTTCATCATCCGGATAATCTCGTCGGACAGATAAGCGTCATGGCCGCAGCCGAAGCTGACCAGCTGCACATATTCCAGATGGGGATTTTCCGCCGCAAGGACAGCGGAGGACAACATCCGCGCATGAAAGTTGTTTACCACATCCAGCCGGCATCCGCTTAAATCCACCTGCTCCGTTCCCGGCACAGAGTCCGCGGTCAGCACCGGAATGCCAAGACGCGCAAACATCTCCGGAAGTTCATGGTTGACAAGGCCGTCGTTCTGATATGGACGGGAAGCCAGCACAACCGCGCAGGAATCCTCTCTCTGTACCTGTTCCAGCACTGCCTGTCCCGCCTGCTTCAGCTCTCTGTGGAAGGTTTCCTGGGCTTCGTCCGCCATCCGGATGGCCGCAAGAACGCTTTCCTTCGCAATTCCGAAAGTCTCTTCCATGTACAGGGTCAGCTGGCGGTTTCTGTCCTCCGGCTCATACCAGTGAAACAGCGGCGCGTCAAAAGGAATCTGATCCCTGGTCTCCGGGTTATCGGAATTCCGGATTACAATAGGATATCCCTTGACAACCGCACACATGGACTGGCTGGTCTTCTCCGTATTTTCGGACGGAACCGTAGTGACGGAAGGCATGAAAATACGATCCACATGCTTCTTCGCCAGATTCCGGAGATGGCCGTGTACCAGTTTTGCCGGGAAGCATACCGTATCCGACGTGACCGCCGAAAGTCCGCTCTCGTACATTTTCCTGGTACTGGGATCCGAAATCTTCACACGGAAGCCGAGAGAACGCCAGAATGTGGTCCAGAACGGCATCGTCTCCCAGAAAAACAACACCCTGGGAAGGCCGATGGTCACATCCTTTTCCGGCTCTGTCAGCGTGTAAGGATATTCCCGGAACAACAGTTTTTCCCGGGTACGATACAGATTCGGAACCTTTTCTTTGTTTTTCTTCTTTTCCATCAGCTGCGCCTTCACCGCATCTTCCTTCGGATCGCCCAGCACCTCTCCCCGCTCACAGCGGTTGTTCGTGATCCACCGTTTGCCGTTGGAGAATGTCACAATCGTACGCTTGCAGTGGTTGGCGCAGAACGGGCAGAGCACATTGGCTTCCTGATGGTAATTGAACTGTTCCAGCGCGTCCAGACCGATAAACGTCGGCTTCAGATGTTCTCTGGCAAACCGCTCCTTTGTGATCAGCGCAGCGCCGATGGCTCCCATCATCTCCGGATACGGCGCGCGAACCACTTCTTTTCCTGTGTACTGCTCCATCGCCCGGAGAACCGCATCGTTCCGGAACGTACCGCCCTGCACAACAATTTTGTCGCCCAGGTTATCCAGGTTGGAGATACGGATCACTTTCGTGAAAACATTTTCAATCACTGACCGGCAGAGTCCCGCCATAATGTCCTCCGGCGTCTTCCCGTTTCTCTGCTCTGTGATCACACTGCTGTTCATAAACACCGTACACCGGCTTCCGAGAACCGCCGGGCTCTCCGAGTCAAACGCTGCCTTCGCAATCTCTCTGGCCGGAATCTTCAGGGAAGCGGCAAAGTTTTCCAGAAACGAACCACAGCCGGAAGAGCAGGCCTCGTTGACCACGATATTGGTAATGACGCCCTGATCCACCCAGATCGCCTTCATGTCCTGACCGCCGATGTCAAGGATAAAGCTGACGTCCTTCACATATTTCGCCGCAGCGCGGGTATGCGCCACAGTCTCCACCACATGGCATTCTGTGTCAAACGCATTGGCAAACAGAAGCTCTCCATATCCCGTCGTTCCCGCCGCGAGAATGTTCAGCCGTGCCCCGGCTTCCTCGTACCTCTTTTTCACTTCCAGCAGAGCTTTTTTCGCCACAATCAGCGGATTTCCCTCGTTGGAAGCATAAAAAGAATACAGGAGTTCTTCCTCCTCGTTCATCAGCACAAATTTCGTCGTCGTACTTCCTGAGTCGATGCCCAGATAAGCATTCACCGTCTGTCCGCTCTCAGGTTTCTTCCAGTCGTAGGACGGCGCGGGATGGCGGCGCTCAAACGCTTCCCTCTCTTCCTTCAAGTCAAAAAAGCGTTTTTCTCCCGAAGAACCATGCTCCTCACTCTTTCTGCAGGAAGCATAGTCAACCTCTTCGGTCTTTTTCAGCAGCGTCTCCGCCGGATACGCGTTCCGCTGATCCCGGTAGATTCCTTCCAGAGAAAGCGCCGCGCCGTATGCGATCATAAGCTCCGGATGCTCCGGAAGAATCACATCCTCTCTGGTCAGTCCCAGACGCTCGCAGAACACGCGGACCAGCGTCTTATGAAAGGTCAGAGGGCCGCCCTCAAAGATCACTGGTTTCTTTATCTCCAGTCCCTGGGCAAGCCCTCCTATGGTCTGTTTTGCGATGGCATGGAACGAAGAAAGCGCGATATCCTCCTTCGCCGCACCCTGGTTCAGCAGCGGCTGAATGTCTGTCTTCGCATACACGCCGCAGCGGCCGGAAATATCATAGACACAGGTTCCCGCTGCCGCCAGCTGATCAAACTCCTCCACCGGAGTTCTCAGAACAGAAGCGATTTCATCGATAAACGCGCCGGTTCCTCCGGCACAGCTTCCGTTCATTCTCATATCGGCAGCCTGCAGCTGTCCCGTCTTCTCGTCCTGGCGGAAAAATACAATCTTCGCATCCTGTCCGCCGAGCTCAATGGCCGTGCCCGCGCTCTGGTACAGTCTGCAGATCGCAACAGAATTTGCGACTACCTCCTGCACAAACGGAAGACCTATACTCTCCGCCAGTATTTTCGCACCCGAACCCGTCAGGCAAACACGAAACCTTGCTTCCGGAAACCTCCGGACCAGCTCCTGAAACACAGCCCGGACGCTCTCCGCCTGCTTCGCATTATGTCTTCGGTAATCCGAGTAAACCAATTCACCGTTTCCAGGCACCGCGACAGCCACCTTCGTAGTGGTAGAGCCGATATCGATGCCCGCCAACAATTCAGTCATTTTCTGCCCTTGATTCCATCTCATACTGCCTAAACGTTTCCTTTCTTATTTAAATACGTTTTCCTTCTACACCCCATTTGCTATGCAGTATAACTCTCCTTCCCC
>ERZ1090868.858-NODE-858-length-16655-cov-12.167892_pt1 | contig 16655 bp, 8 predicted proteins | sample MGYA00478475_ERZ1090868 | MGnify/ENA primary metagenome ERZ1090868 (study PRJEB33644, sample SAMEA5815747) | chicken gut metagenome | biome: Chicken; feature: Gastrointestinal Tract; material: Caecum | place: Ireland | collected 2019-01-01 | study: A study of the...
GCCGCTTTGAAGGGCGGAGCCCGAACAATATGTACTTGACCATCCAAGGTCCGGGTGGATATTTATTGTATAAGGAGATTTTGTTCGGTAGTCAGTATATGGCGCTTATGTGCTTGATTGTTCAAGGCTCGGGCGGATAGTTAACGGTGAAATTTATTTGTTCAGGATATTAACTCCCTTTGTTTCGCGGTATGTTTTTAGTTGTTCATCTCCTGCGTTTGTGACTATCAAATTAAATTCTCTCAGCTCTGCGGTCTGATATGTTCCCGTATTGCCGAATTTCATTTTGTCTACCAAAAGGACTTTGTTAACGCTGTTTTTCAGCACTATGCGCTTTATTTCCGATTGTTCCAGCGAATTTTCATATGCGCCGTCTTCGTCGAGCGCTGCACAAGAGCACAGCATCAAGCTGAACCTCAGGTCTGCCAGATTTCTAACAGTACGTGTTCCCGTCAATGAATTCGTGTTGTATAGAAGCTCACCGCCGGGCATCAGAACTGAAACGTCTTCCCGCTTGGAAAGTTCTGTTGCCAGTATAAGTCCGTTGGTAACAACAAGTTTGTTGCGCAGATCCAGCTGTCGTGCGCACAAAAGCGCTGTAGAGCTGTTATCAATGAATACCGATTTGAATTTCGGCAATTTGTTCAGAGCGATAAATACAGTTTCGCGCTTGTCCTGCGTGTTGGCTTCATATCGCACCGAAATATCTATTTCGTCGGCTGATTCCAAAATAACCGCACCGCCGTGATTGCGCTCCAGCAGTCCCATCTTTTTCATCTCGTTCAGGTCGCGGCGTACGGTAGCTTCGCTTACATACATCGCGTGTGCAAGCTCGTCTATCTTTGCATATTTGTTTATTTTCAAGTATTTGAGTATCTCGCTCTGTCTGTAAGTAAGTGCCATATTTCATTGCTCCGTTTTTAGTCTTGGTGTGCCGCTTCATTATTTTAACCGCTGTTTATGCATATATAGCGTTGCCATGATTTTGATTATATTTTAATGCGTTTTGCAAATTTTCGTCAATAAAAAGGGGTGTTTAAGGGCATTTTTGTGTAAATGTTTATCATTTCTGTTCATTTTTGCTCATTTGACTGCAAAATTTTGATATTTTTTCAATAAAGTTTTCAATAATGAGCCTTTCTATTGACTTTGCAGAATCAGGTGTTAGAATGAAATTGATAGAGGCGAACAAATTAAGCCAACTATAAATATTTTTAGGAGGAAAAAATGAAAATTCGTAACAAAACCAAATTGCTGCAAGTTGCGGCAACGGCTACAGTTCTGGCGTTGACGGGTGCAATGTCCTTTTCAGTACTGTTCCCTTCCGGCAATGCGATGGCTATCGGCCGAGACGGTTACAAAGCCGTTCTCGATTACGACACTTTGGAAGAAGCCCAGGCTGCGGCGGCCGACCTCAACGTCGAGCTGACGGGCGAAGGCTCCGTTCTTTTGAAGAATGACGGCACTCTTCCCCTTCCCAAGGGCTCACGCGTAACCGTATTCGGTTCAGCCGCCACTTCAATGCAGGGCGCATCGGGTAGCATCAGCGTACCTGAAGCTCTGGCTTTGGATGACTTCTCAGTCAATCCCAATGTCGTTACGGAAAGCAACGCATCTACTACGGCGGATCAGGATATCCGTCTTTGCAACGAGGCGGCTGTTGTCGTGTTAAAGCGAGGCGGCGGCGAAGGCAGCGACCTGGCTGTAACCAGCAACGAACTCGCTACCGAAGAAGAAAATGTAGGCGGGTGGGAGCATGAGCGCCTCGCTCAGAATTCTGAAGGCGAGGACGTCAAGCACAACCTTATGCTTACCGACGCCGAAAACGCCATGATTGAAAAAGCAAAAGCTACCTGCGATAAGGTCATTGTCCTTCTCAATACTTCTAACGTCATGGAAATGTATAATCTTGAACAGGATGATGAGATCAACGCAATCATGTTCATGGGGCGTCCCGGTGCAAACGGCGTAAAGGCCATCGGCAAGCTGCTCAACGGCGACCTCAATCCCTCGGGCAAGACGACGGACGAATGGTATAAAGATTTCTCAGCCGACCCCACATGGTACAACTCGATCGCTAACGCGCAGAACGACGCGGGTTCCAATACCTACATACTACCCAACGGCACATCTGCTACGACAAACAGCAATGGTTTGCATGGCGTCGACTACGAGGAAGATATCTACCTCGGATACAAGTATTATGAAACAGTTTATGCCGAAATAGTCGCAGGTAACCTCTCCTATCAGGGCGGAGTCCTGGCAGAAGGTGCCGGCAATAAATCTCAGGCTGATGCGTGGTTTGCAGATACGGTTGTTTATCCCTTCGGTTACGGACTGTCGTACACGACGTTCGAAATGAATATAACCGGTATTTCGGTCGACAGCCTCACGGCGGCACAGGTAAGCTCTGCAGCAAATGATCCTGCCGAAGTGGAAACTATTACTATGACGGTCGAAGTCACCAATACCGGCTCCGTCGCAGGCAAGGAAGTCGTCGAAATTTATTCGTCTGCTCCTTACACCGCAGGCGGTATTGAAAAGGCTGCGGTTAACCTTGTTGCATTCGACAAGACCGATCTTCTTCGTCCCGGACAGACCCAGACATTGACCCTTACGATCAACCTTCAGGATATGGCTTCGTATGACTATGACGACGCCAACGGCAACGGTTTCAAGGGTTATGAACTCGAAGCAGGCGAATACACGCTTTACGCTTCCAATACGTCGCACTGTACGGCTGCAACCGAAAGCGAAACGCTTACAATCGGTGAAAACGGCGAAGTAACGGCTACCACGGGCGCAACGGGCGGTACGCTCGCTCTCGACGATTTCTCCGGCAATGTGATTGAAAACCTGTTCAGCAGCGAAAACGGCAGAAATTATTCGCTCCGCAAGAACGATGCCGACTGGAATCTGGACGGGCAGATCAATGACGAAGATATCATGTTCAGCGAAGAGGAAGTTCTTCTTTCCAGAGCAGATCTTGTTGGCACGTTCCCTAAGGCGCCTGTTGTCACCGTCAACGGCCAGTCCTCTGCAAATATCCCCGTATTCAGCGAAGAGGAAGCTTATGAGGTTGGCGATGTAGTAAGGTATACCACCGGCTCGGACAGCGGTGTAGCTGCCGGTTCCAACACAAGCTACTATGTTTTCACAACTGCTCATGCGGCAGGTCCCTTCAATGAGGAAGAAGTAGAAGCAGTCAGTGCGACGGGCGGCAACGTAGTCACCGAAGCTTTCGCAGCGGCGGTAGACTTTTACAACAACTACAATCTCGATACATGGGATGCTGAAACCAAGACTTATAAGTATGACGACGCAATTTTCTTCAATGCCGACGGTACTCTCGCGGATAATCCCGACGTAACGGCAGAGATGATGGAAGGCTGGTCGCAGATGGCCTCTACCGAAGCTCAGACGGCTGCAAAACAGGCCGCTGGCGAAGACTGGATATCTTTCTACGACTTAGCGGGTATACAGTATAACAGCACCGAAGTTATCGAAGGCGGCAAGTTTGACGGCATGACGGGCGTCGAGGTCTGGACGAAGTTCATGAATCAGTGGACGTGGGGAGACTTCTACACCGCAGGTTTCTCCGGCGGCGGCAACGGCGCGGCTGTCGAAAACCTCGGCATACCGGCAGGCGGCGCGGCCGACGGTCCCAACAACTGGAACGGTACATACGCATGGTGCTGCAACACCACGATAGGTTCCACCTGGAACTATGAGCTCGCTGAGCGCGAAGGTATCATCACTGCAAATATGGGTCTTCTTAAGAACAATGGCAAAGATCAGTGGATGAACCCCGCAATCAACATGCATCGCACTCCTTTCAGCGGCCGTAATAACGAATATTACAGCCAGGATGGTTATCACATGGGTTGGATGGCTGTCGCTGTAACCCGCGGCGCACAGTCCAGGGGCGTAGGTTGTCACCTCAAACACATGTTCCTCAACGATCAGGAAACCAACCGTAACCAGATGAACCTCTTCGTATGGGTATCCGAGCAGGCTATCCGCGAAGTCTACATCAAGCCTTTCCAGATGGCAATTCAGGAAGGCGGCGCAACAGGTATGATGGGTGCGTTTGCCCGCATAGGCTCGATTCCCGTATCCGCAAGCTACAACATGGAAGAGCTTCTCGTCCGCAAAGAATGGGGCAGACCTGACTTCATGTTCCACACCGATATGTACGCAGGTCAGCGTCCTTGCCTTCCCGCAGATCTCATGATCCGCGGCGGCACAAACCATGCTCCTATCAGTGCGGCATCTACCGATGGCAATACGAGCGCCAACTCTATCTCCGGACGTTGGGATCCCGATTACGACAATGAACTCACTGGTACGAAGGGTGGCGTTTACATCGGCAAAAACGATGAGACGACGGGACAGGAAATTTACTATTCCAACAACCAGTGGTATGTAGTTCGTATGCGCGCTATGCAGATGTACAGCGAGTATGCAAATCAGGCTCACGCCAAGAACGGCATAATTCTTGATAATTACAACGGCACAAGCTTCCAGCTTACGCAGGGCTCTGCAGCAAGCGGCTCAGTGGCATTCGCCGACAGCGGCGCAAGCAAAGCCAATTACAAAGTAACAAACGGCACGCTTCCCGAAGGTGTTACCCTCAACGCTCAAACGGGCGCACTCTCAGGTTCGCCCTCCATGCCCGGCGAGTACAGCGTAACCGTACTTGCAACCTTCGACGGTTGGATTACAAAGAGCAACACTTTCACATTCACGGTAGCTCCCGCTTTCGTGCTTGACGTAACCGAAGGCACTACGGGTGAAGAGTTCTCCGCATTTATCAACTGCACGAACAATGATATAGATCTTGAAGGTGCAACTTCCGTTGCTTACAGCATAACCGAAGGACAGCTTCCCGCAGGTCTCACTCTCGATGCGGAACTCGGTATAATCGAAGGTGTTCCCACCGAACACGGAACGTTTGAAGTTACTCTCAACGTAGCAGTATCTGTAACGACGGGCGGTTGGCGTCCCACTACAAGGACGACCAATTACGCAGTGCCTGTAACCATTATCATTACCGGAGAGGACGCCTCCGAACCCGAACCCGTTGCTGAATTCCAGGTAAGGGTTAATGAAGAGACAAACATGCTCCAGTATACCATCGATGCGGGTAAAACATGGATAGATATAATTTCCATGGATGAGCTCAAAGGTGCTGACGGCGAAGACGGCGCTACTCCCACAGTATCCATCAACGAAGACGGCTACTGGGTGATCAACGGTCAGGTTACGGATGTCAAGGCGGAAGGCGTTGACGGCGAGCAAGGTCCCGCAGGTCCCGCAGGTCCTCAAGGCCCTCAGGGCGAAACCGGTCCTCAGGGTCCTCAGGGCGAAACCGGTCCTCAAGGCCCCGCAGGTGAAGCAGGCAGCGGATGCAGCGGTGCAATAGGTGGCACGGCAATCGCAACTGCAGCGGCTTTCGCAGTAGTAGGTCTCGTAATTGCTATTCGCCGCAGAAGGCAGGACGACTGATCAGCTGAAACTTTTATCAACTACAACTGAATCAGCAGCACAATTAATTACCGAAACCGTTCTTAAGTGACGGATAGGCTGAAGTTAGTCTCCGACACGGGGAGGTAGCATATATCAAATCGTGTCGGAGATATTTTTTGCTAAATTTATGGGCATCCCCGCCGGTAACTCGGGCGGGGATGATCCCAGAAATCAAGTACTAGGAGTAAGCTATGAAAAAGAGATATATCGTTCTCTTGGCGCTTGTGTTCATCCTCACATTATGTGCAGGATTGTTCGCCTGCGTCGGTTCCGAAAATCCTTCTTCAACTGTACCCACCAACACGGTAACTTTTTACGAAAATTATCCCGGTGGTCAGATTACGTCGGTAAAGGTGGAAGAAGGAGAAAAGGTTTTACGGCCTCAAACCGATCCCTCTCGAGGGGGCTATTCGTTTGAAGGCTGGTATACCGCCTATGATGGCGGCGAATTGTTTGATTTCGATCAGATAATAACTTCCGATACTCAGGTCTTTGCCGCATGGACGAAGACAGCTTTCGAAGTGACTTATAAATACAACAACGGCCAGCCCGACGGCAAGGCTTATGTGTCCGAAGGTGGTACACTGTCGCAACCGTCCGACCCCGTGCGTGACCAGTATAGTTTTGATAATTGGTATTTCGATGCCGATTGCACTCAGGTATTCAATGGCTTCGGCAGTGCCGTAACGAGCGATCTTGTAATTTACGCCGGCTGGTTGCAGAGCGAAGCTACCGTTACTTTCAATTATAACTATACAGGCGCTCCCGAGAACACGGCCGTTCCTGTCGAAATAGGACAGTCTGTCAGTGCTCCCGAGGCACCCGAAAGGGATATGTATGCTTTTGTCGGATGGTCTGTAAGCGTTAGCGGAAATCGTGATAATCTGTATGATTTTTCCCAGCCCGTAACCGGCAATCTTACGCTTTACGCCGTATGGGAGAGGTCTGAATACATAGTTACGTTCAATCCCAATTATCAGGATGCACAGGCAATTGAAGTGCGTGTGCCTGCAGGCGAAGAGGCGGAAGATCCCGATATCTCGCGCAAAGGTTACGAGTTCGCGGGCTGGTACGAGGAAGCGGCTTGCATTACGCCCGCCGACCTTACGGCAGTCAATGAGGATATCACTGTCTATGCAAACTGGACGCTTGAGGAATATACTGTATCCTTTGATCTCAACTATGACGGCGCAACGGGCGCTCCTGTCGACCAGACGGTCAGATACGGTCAGAAGGCTACGGAACCAGCAACGCCTACGCGCACGGGTTATCAGTTCGTCGCTTGGTATACCGATCAGCAGCTGACCAACCAGTTCACATTCGATACGGCTATCGAAGGCGACCTCACACTGTATGCAAGGTGGGAGGAGGAAGGCACCGTTACGCCTGACACCGTAACTATTACATTTATGTACAACCTCGATGGTATGGGCGTCTATCACGAGGCGGCATTGGAATATCGCGGTCTCGCACAGACCATTCGTCCATATGACCCTGAGCTGGATGGGTATTACTTCTACGGCTGGTATACTGAAGCCGCCTGCATAAATACCTACAACTTTAGGCAGAGGGTTACTGAGGACACCACACTCTATGCCCGCCTTCTTAAACAGTACACCTTTGAAGCAGAGTATGTCAATCTGGCAGGCAAAGCCGGCGCGGGCAGTTCGGTAAATGTAAATGAGGAGGGGCTTATTGCCAGTTCCGAACTCATAGGCACCAATCATGAGACTCCCGGTTCCAGCTATGTCAGCAACGGCTACTACGTATCCAAGCTGTATTATACCGGTGCTTTCATTGACTTTGAGATCACGGCCGATTCGGCTGTAACAAACGCCGTTCTTGTGCTGCGTGTATCCTCCGAATGCAAGGATATCGACACCACATTCACCGATAATCAGATGCAAATAATAATTAACGGCACTTACAACGACCTCGGCGAGCCTACGTCGGGCATCATAAGGTACGGCAGCATAGTCGTTCCTTCCCCCAATCTCAACGAAGTGGAGGATGCCGACTATCACAAGACGCCTTTCCAAGACGTTGTCGTATATACTACGCTCAACCTCAATGCCGGACAAAACGTCATTAGGCTGCGCAATAACGATAACGGCAACTATGGCGGTACGTATACGGCTAAGTTCCCCATGATCGACTGCATGTATATATACTCCGATGTCGAACTCACCATGCACGAATATTACGATATATTCAACCGCGTGGCGGGCACAAATTATGCGCAGACCCTCGCGCAGGCGGCATTGGCAGCCTACGTAACGGGCAAATCGTATGTAGCGGAGGTGTAATATGAACAATAAATTAAGTTTTATTAAAAACCCGGGCTTTTATTTAATGGCAGTCGTATGTGTACTCGTGCTCGTCAGCCTTTGCACATACGGCGCCACCGGCGCAACGCAGTTTAATAAGGAGACTATCGCTACATCGGTAATTGCCCTCGGGGTAGTATCGATTTTGCTCGCGCTCGCATGTATTGCGGCCGATATCTTTCTCCCGTCTACAAAGTTTGCAAATCTGCTTCAATATACCCGCATCATCAAATATGTGGTGTGGCTGTTATTGTTCGCGGCATTCCTCGAACTTATTGTCACGGAGTTTAATTTCATCGGCAATGTATTTGTTGCAACTGACCCCGTAGATACGGTGTTTATTGTTAACTATCTCGTCGCAATCATTCCTATACTGGCATCGGCAGTTTGCGCCCTTGTGGCGGGGCTTATCCAGCGCAGATCCGCGGCGAAAGAAGGGAGGAAGATTAATGAAGAAGCTATTCAGTAAAAAACTTTGGGAGATCCTCTCCATAATATTTGCCTCAGTTTTCGTTCTCATCCTCGGGCTCAACCATGCGGGCTCCATCATGGAAGGGCAGATAAATGAAATGCTCGGTTTAAGATCTTATATCGAAGTGGATGAGGGCGACGGCACGGAGGATGCAAACTATTTTCCCCAGCTCTACAATGCGGATAATATAGAGGATTATTACCGCCAGGTCAATGTCGACGTTCAGGGCGAAGGCACCGTTCTTTTAAAGAATGAAAACAATGCTTTGCCCCTTGAGGATGGCGGCAATATCTCCTTAGTGCTTAGCGGCTCGGCAAATCTTTTCTATGCCAGCCACGGTCCCGGCGTGCGCCTCGCGTCCGGGCTGGTCGATTTGAAGACGGCAATAGAAGAGGAAACAGACCTCACCGTCAACCCCGAACTTTACAGCTGGTATCAGGGCGAAGGCAAGTCTGGCAGGGGTAGGATAATGCAAGGCACCAATACCTATTATGTCACAAGGGAAAAGGGTTGGAGCATTTATCCTTCCGCAGTAAAGAATTCCTTTGCGCGGTACGGTGACGCCGCAATTGCAGTCATTACCCGCGAAAGCGGTGAAGGTACCGATGTGTCCGCCACCGGCAGTGACGGCATCGACGGCAGTTACCTTTCGCTGACTGCCGAGGAGCGTGAAGTTTTAGAACAGGTCAAGGCAATGAAAGACAGCGGTACGATCAAAAAAATAATCGTACTCATTAACTCGGCTGTTACTTTGCAGTGCGATTTTCTTTTCGATGAAGCGCTCGGCATAGATGCGGCGATGTGGATCGGTCTTCCCGGCGGCACGGGTACACGCGCTGTTGCGCAGGCACTCGTCGGCGAGATCAACCCATCGGGCAGACTGTCCGATACCTTCTTAAAGGATAATTTCGCCGCCCCTGCGGCTGCCTATTGGTTGCTTAATGAAGGTTTTTCATCCTCGTATGCAAATTCGGCAGAAATGAGCTTAAATCTCTCGCAACAGTATTACGGCGTTTATCTCGAAAATATCTATGTCGGTTACCGCTATTTTGAAACAAGGTATGAGGACTATGTCACCCAGCGCTCCAACGTCGGGCGGTTCGATTATCAGTCCCAGGTCGCTTATCCCTTCGGTTACGGTCTTTCGTATACCACGTTTGAATACAGTAATTTTGCCGTAAGCGATCCCAACCCTCAATCTCCCACGGGCGACATAACCGTCACTGTAAATGTGCAGAATACGGGCGAAGTCGCCGGCAAGGAAGTAGTGCAGATATATCTTCAGAAACCCTATACCGAATACGATCAGTCCTTTGGCATTGAAAAGGCGTCTGTTGAACTCGTCGGCTTCGCTAAGACGGCAGAGCTTCAGCCGAATGCCGACGAAACCGTAACAATCTCCATAAGTAAGGAAAAATTCAAATCGTACGATGCCGAAATCGCAAAAACGTACATTTTGGATGCAGGAGATTATTATCTTACGGCCGCTAAGCATTCTCACGATGCAATCAATAATATCCTTGCACTCAAAAAGGAAAATGGTGACAGATCGGTAAATTCTTCATATATGACAGATGAAGGCAATGCTGATCTCGCTAAAGTGGCTTACGTTCAGGATATGTTGGATTCCATAACATATTCAACTTCTACTGAGGCTGCCGCTGAGGGTGCAAAAATCGAAAACAGGCTCGATTTTATGGATCCCAACCGCTATGAAGGCGTAACAAACACTGCTTCCGATGATGGTAACGTAACTTATGTTTCCCGCTACAACTGGCAGGGTACATATCCTTCCGAAAGGTTGGCCCTCGCTTTGACGGCTGACGGCGAAGTCAAATACGATATAACCAGCCACAAGCCTATCGTGGAAGATGAGGATGCCGAAATGCCCACATATGGTGCGGATAACGGTCTCACCCTCGCTATGATGCGCGGGCTTGATTATGACGATGAGCAGTGGGAAGCCCTTCTCGATATGATAACCGAGGACGAAATGTGGCTCTTCCTTACGGGGTGCTATGGCTACACTCCTGAAATTCCCAGTATCGCCAAGCCCCTCACCGATGAGGACGATGGCCCTTACGGTGTCAGCAACTGCGAGGACGGCTATTCTTCTATGAGTTGTGCCGGCATAATTGCCTCCACGTTCAATACCGATCTTTACGGCAAGGTAGGCGAAGCCTTTGCGGCGGATGCTCGCAGCGGATACGGCGGTCAGCAAAAATTGCTCAACGGTCTCTATTCGCCCGGCATCAATATTCATCGCTGCGCATTCGGCGGCAGGGCGGCTGAATATTTCTCCGAGGACCCCGTGCTGTCCGGTATAGCGGCAATATATCAGATAAATAAAATGCAGGAGCAGGGCGTAGTTGCTCATCCCAAGCATTACATTTTCAACGATGAAGAAACAAACCGCAACGGCATAAGCATTTGGTCTAACGAGCAGTCAGCAAGAGAACTTTATCTTCTTCCTTGGGAGTACGCTCTTCGTCCCTCCATGGGCAACAGCCATGCCATTATGACATCGTTCAACCGCGCCGGCTGCATCTGGACTAGCGCCAGCTCCGATCTGATGATTGGCATCCTTCGTGACGAATGGGCGTTCGATGGCTACGCGCTCACCGATATGGCCGATTCAAACGGCGGTCTGTTCATGACATACGACGACGGCTTCATGAACGGCACCAGCTGCTTCCTTTCAAGGGGTACCGATCCTTGGGATGCAGATTGGCGCAGCAGCCCCACGTTCAATTCAAGGCTGAGGGATGCGGCACACAGAATGCTTTATGTATTCGCCAATTACAGTTCTGCGCTCAACGGATATTCCAGCACAACGCGCATAATTCCTATATTGGTATGGTGGCAGATACTGCTCATAACGCTTATAGTGGTATTTGCGGTACTTACTGTCGGCAGCATAGCCATGTATGTCGTCAGCGATTTAAAGAACCGCAAAAATAAGAACGCTCATATAAACAGATAATTGCGAACGTTCATTGGTTTTCTCCAAATTTTTTCGGTTGCACTCCCCGCACCCGCATGCGGGTGCGGGGAGCAGTACCGATATTTATTAAATTTTACTATCGGTGCAATGCTACACCGACGCACAGGGAAAAAATGAAAATAACAAAATTCACCGTTGAAAATTTAAGGGAAGAATGCGTCACGGACAACGCACATCCGCGTTTTTCGTTCGCCTTTGAATCGGATAAAAAGGATGCGAATCTCGCAAAAGCTATAATCAGTGTCGGCGACTGGTCTGGACAGACCGACAGTCAAGTTCTTGTGCCTTACGGCGGCAAACCTTTAAAGCCTTTTACCGAATATACGGTAAAAGTTTCGGCTGAAAACAATTACGGCGAAAAGGCGAGCGCCCTGACTACATTCTGTACAGGCAGAATGGGCACGCCGTGGAAGGGAAAGTGGATAACCGACGGGTCTTACATATTCAAAGAAAAAAAGGTTTCGCCCGTCCCCATGACTTTCCGCAAAACATTGCATATAAATAAACCCCTGTCGCGCGCGGTCATCTACGCCACGGCGATGGGCATTTACAATCTGAACATAAACGGGGAAAGGGTGGGTGACAGATATTTCGCGCCCGGCTTTACCTCGTATAAACATACATTGCAGTATCAGACGTACGACGTTACGGCATTGCTGCGTGGCGAGGACGAGCTGTCTTTCACCGTCGCCGGCGGCTGGGCGGTGGGTTCGTTCGTGTTCACGCGCAAAAACCGCATATCGGCAGACAGGCAGGCTCTGCTCGCCGAAGTGCGCCTGTACTACTCGGACGGCACGTCCGAAGTTGTCGGCACGGACGAAAGCTGGCAGGTCACCATGGGAGGCAATTATCTGTCCGCCGATTTCTATGACGGCGAAACTTACGACGCCTCCGCAGATATTGAAAAGAACGTCTGGCGGCAGGCTTCGGAAGAACGGCTTAAAATATCTCCCGAGATAATAGCCGAAATCGGTTCGCCCGTCCGCGCGCACGAGGTCATGCGCCCCGTATCGCGCACCCGCCGTTCCGACGGGGAACTTATTTACGACTTCGGTCAGAACTTTGCGGGCGTAATATGCGCCCAAATCAAGGGCAAAAAGGGGCAGAAGGTCATCTTCCGCCACGCCGAAATTCTCAACAACGACGGCACACTTGCAACCAGGCTTTTGCGCTCGGCAAAGGCGACGGCTACCTACATATGCCGCGACGGCGAACAGAAATATTCGCCCGTGTTCACTTACATGGGTTTCCGCTACGTCGGCGTTTCGGGTATCGACGAGGAGGATATCTCGCTCACCGCGCTCGCCCTCTATTCCGATATAGAAAATACAGGCGCGTTCTCGTGCTCGGACGAGCGCATAAACAAGCTTCAATCAAACATAGTGTGGAGCGCAAAGTCTAACTTTATGGACATCCCCACCGACTGCCCCCAGCGCAACGAGCGCATGGGCTGGACGGGCGACATAGCCCTGTTTGCGCCCACAGCGTACTATAATTTCGACATTTCGCGCTTTATCGATAAGTGGCTGCGCGACTTGAAGGACGAACAGCTCAAAACGGGCGGCATACCCAATACGATACCCGTTCAGGGCTACGGTTTCCCCGCGACTATGCCCGTTATGGCGATAGATTTCTGGGGCGACGCCTGCATACTCGTGCCGTGGGCGCAATACCTCGCGCGCGGCGACAGGGACGTGCTCGAAAGAATGTATCCCTCGATGAAAAAGTATGTCGACGCGTGCAGGTTCTGGGCGGGCTTCGGTTTTGGGCAGAACAGGTATATCTGGCACACCCCCGCAACGCTGCACTTCGGCGACTGGGTCGCGCCCGGCGTGCCCAAAATGAGCGACTGGCAGAAGCGCAGCAAGTGGACTGCCACGGCCAGCCTCGCCCACACGAGCGGACTGCTCGCGCGCATAGCGGGCATGCTCGGCAAAACCGACGACGAAAAGAAGTATTCAAAGCTTTCAGAAAAAGTTTCCAAGGCATATATGTCGGTATTTACTGACGGCAACGGCAAACTTAAAACCGAGTTCCAGACGGCTTACGTCCTGCCGCTCGCCTTCGGCATGTTCCCCGAAGACCAGCGCAAAAAGGCGGCTGAAAATCTGGCGCGGCTCGTCAAGGCAAACGATTATTGCATAGGCACGGGCTTCCCCGGCACGCCCTTCATACTGTTCGCCCTCGCGGATAACGGACAGCAGGACGTCGCGTTTAAAATGCTTACAAACGACAAGTGCCCCTCGTGGCTTTACGAAGTCAAGGCGGGCGGCACCACCATATGGGAGCGGTGGGACGCGCTCAAAGAGGACGGAACGCTCAACTCGGGCGAAAGCGACGGCACGGGCGGCATGGTTTCGTTCAATCACTACGCTTCGGGCGCCGTGGGCGACTTCCTGTATAAGCGCGTGCTCGGCATAAACCCCGTCGAAGGCGGTTATAAAACCTTTAAAATCCAGCCCATGGTCGGCGGCGGGCTGACCCATGCAAAGGGCAGCACCCTTTCGCCGTACGGCAGAATTTCGAGCAGCTGGAAAATAGAAGGCAAAAAATTCTCCCTCGAAGTTGATGTACCCGCGTGCACAAAATGCACCGTAGTTCTCCCCGACGGCTCGTCGCAGACGGTCGGCAGCGGAAACTACAATTTTACTTGTGAATTATGAAATATTTGGCGATAGATATAGGAGCGTCGTCGGGCAGGCACATAGTCGGCTGGCTCGAAGACGGAAAGATTAATTTAAAGGAAGTATACCGCTTTGCAAACGGCGCGCAGAGCAAGGACGGGCACCTTACATGGAACGCCGCAAGGCTTGTTGCCGAGGTCGTCAACGGGCTTAAAGCCGCCGCAGAGCAGGGGTATAAACCTGATTATATCGGCATAGACACGTGGGCGGTCGACTACGCCCTTCTGGACGGCGACGGGCAGATAATTGGCGATATTTATTCCTACCGCGATGACAGAACGCAGAAGGTTATATCGGCGGTTCACCGCAAAATACCCTTCGGGCAGCTGTATGCGCGCACGGGCATACAGTTTCAGCCATTCAATACCATATATCAGCTGTATTCTGACAAAAAGAACGACAGGTTAGATGGCGCGGCAGGCTTTTTGATGCTCCCCGACTACCTCAATTACATGCTTACCGGTGTAAAAAAGCAGGAATACACCAACGCCACGTCTACCGGCATGGTAAATGCATCAACTCACAGTTGGGACGGTGATATCCTCGATGCAATGGGATACGACAAGTCGCTCTTCGGCGAACTCTCCCAGCCGGGGACGGTCGTCGGAACGCTTTCAGCGGAGGTGCAAAGGCAGGTGGGCTACAACGCCACCGTCGTCCTCCCCGCCACGCACGACACGGCTTCGGCGGTTCTGGCGGCTCCAATAGAGTTCGGTCAGGCATATATATCCTCGGGCACATGGTCGCTCCTCGGCGTCGAGCAAAAAACGGCGCACACCGACGAGGGCAGCCTCAATGCAAATTATTCCAACGAGGGCAGCATCGGTTTCAACTTCCGCTATCAAAAAAATATAATGGGGTTGTGGATGTTGCAGAGCATAAGAAAGGAACTCAACAATATTCCGTTTACAGACCTTGCAAATCTTGCGCGCGGGCGCCTGGGCGGATACCTGGTAGACGTAAACGACAGCCGGTTTCTGTCTCCCCGCAGCATGAGCGCCGAAATCCGCGCAGCCGTGGGCAGGGAACTTGGCACGGCGTCGCTAGTGCGCACGGTTTACGACAGCCTGGCTCTCAGCTATAAACGGGCGATTGAGGAGCTTGAAGCCAACACGGGCGCGAAATACAGCAGTATAAACATAATAGGCGGCGGCTGTCGCGATGCCCTGCTAAACGAGCTTACGGCAAAAGCTACGGGCAAAAAGGTTATAACGGGGCCCGTCGAAGCGACGGCTACGGGCAACATAATAATGCAGATGATAAGTGCGGGCGAAATACAAAACATCTCTTCCGCAAGAAATATCATAAAAAATTCATTCAATATAAGCGAGGTTGAGGCATGACGGCTTACGAATTGGCTAAAAAAGAATACGCTGCAATCGGTATCGATACCGAGGCTGCGATAGAGTGTTTAAAGGATATCCCCATATCAATCCACTGCTGGCAGGGGGACGATGTAATAGGGCTCGACGGCGGCGGAAGTCTTTCCGGCGGCATTCAGACGACGGGCAACTATCCAGGCAGAGCGAGGAATTTTGAGGAGTTAAAGGCAGATATTAAAAAGGCGTTCTCCTTAATGCCCGGCAAAAAGAGACTCAATCTTCACGCCAGCTATGCCATTTTAAACGGCGAAAAGGTTGATAGAAACGCCTACCGCCCTGAACATTTCAGGCCGTGGGTAGATTTTGCGAAGGAATTGGGGCTGGAAGGCATAGACTTCAACCCCACAATGTTCAGCCACAAAAACGTAAAGGACGGACTTACTTTATCTTCTCCCGACGATGAAATAAGAAAGTTCTGGGTAGACCACTGCATAGCCTGCCTTAAAATCGCAGAATATTTCGCGGACGAATTCCACTCGCACTGCCTTGTAAATATATGGATACCCGACGGCTTCAAAGATGTCCCCGCCGACAGGCTCACGCCGAGAATGAGGCTGAAAGACAGTCTGGATAAGATTTTGGCGTGCGGATATGACAGAAATAAGGTGGTTGTAGCGGTGGAGAGCAAGGTGTTCGGCATCGGCGTGGAGAGCTACACTGTGGGCTCAAACGAATTCTATCAGAACTACGCAGCGAAGAACGATATTTGCTGCCTTTTAGATAACGGCCACTATCATCCCTTGGAATATGTCTCCGATAAAATTCCCGCTCTGCTTGCATTTTATGATAAACTTGCATTGCACGTAACGCGCGGCGTTAGGTGGGACAGCGACCACGTAGTACTTTTCGAGGACGAGTTAAAGGAGATAGCAAAGGAAATAGTAAGAAACAACGCCATAGATAAGGTCATGATAGGGCTCGACTACTTCGACGCGAGCATAAACAGACTGTCGGCGTGGGTTACGGGTCAGCGCTCAATGCAGAAGGCGCTGTTGTACGCCCTGCTCATTCCTCACGAAAAACTGCGTTCGTTGCAGGATAGTTCGGCGTTTACCGATCTCATGGTCGCGCAGGAAGAGGTTAAGGACATGCCCTTCGGTGCGGTGTGGAAGGAGTACCTCTCCCGCGATGGGTTAAAGGAAAATTACCTTACCGAAATAAAGAAATACGAAAGCGAGGTTTTAAATAAAAGAGTATGAAAAACGTATTGACGGCGCCCTTCGTGCGCGAAATGTGCAAAACGGCATCAAATATGTA
>ERZ1090868.859-NODE-859-length-16653-cov-4.074226_pt1 | contig 16653 bp, 15 predicted proteins | sample MGYA00478475_ERZ1090868 | MGnify/ENA primary metagenome ERZ1090868 (study PRJEB33644, sample SAMEA5815747) | chicken gut metagenome | biome: Chicken; feature: Gastrointestinal Tract; material: Caecum | place: Ireland | collected 2019-01-01 | study: A study of the...
GTCATGATTTCGGCAAGCTTGACGCCGTATTCGGGATCAGATCTGTCAAGTGCTTCGATCTCGTCGCGGTAGCAGATGGCAAGGGCTACAAAATAGGAATCGCGTACGTTGTCCTTCGTCGTCACTTTGTTTTTATACTGGGGTGCACGCATGATGTCCCAGCCGAGATCTGTCAGATCGTCGAGCTGCACATAACTTGTATTATAGCCGAAGCCCGTTACGCCCCACATGTAACCTGCGGCATAGTCGCTCCAGGTCGAGGTGTCGTCCGCATCTTTCTTGTTGATGCGGTTGCTCTCGAACATATTCCTGATGTAGGGGGAGACGTTGCGGATATAGTAATTTTCTTCGATTTCCGGATCGAAAAAACTTTCCTCATAGGGCTGCAGATAGTCCTCTGCCGCAAGCTTCATGATCATATATTCGGAAGGGCAGAGAAGATCGTAGGTGTCCCCGAGCTGAAGCTGATTGTACATGTCTTCATTCGTGCCGAAAGTAGAGTATTCTACGCGGATGGGAGTGCCGTAGGTCTCTTCATACCATTCTTCAAAGTCCTCTATGATGGGGGGAGCGGAGCCGTCTTCATTGACCTCATAGTCGTATTCGTAGGAGCCTTCTCCGCCGAGATCGATATATTCCTCCCAGTTGAAGACGCGCAGTACGATCTCCGCTTCTCCGCTGCAGCCCGCCGTAAACAGAAGGGTGGGGAGTGCCGCGAGAGAAGCCAGCGCAAGTGCGCCGATTCGTTTTTTTCTCATTTTACGGCCTCCTTTTTTCTGTGTCCCGCAAGGTTTGCGGCAATTACGATGATCAAGATCACAAGGAAAATGATCGTGGTCAGCGCCCAGAACGAAGAGAGGGTCTCGGCCGTGTGCGCATTGCCGCGGATCGTCGCATTGAACACATAGGTCGAAATGGTATCGAAGCCGGAAGGGCGGGTATAGACGGTGACGATATAATCGTCCAGGGAGAGGGTGATGGCGAGCATGAAGCCCGAGATGACGCCCGGTATGATCTGCGGCAGGATCACCTTGAACAGGGCCTTGGCCGGAGATGCGCCCAGATCGAGCGCCGCTTCATACAGGGAGTTGTCCATCTGTTTGAGTTTCGGCATGACGGACAGGACGACAAAGGGTGTGCAGATGACCATATGTCCCATCAGCAGGGTAAAGTAGGATTTCTGGAGCCCGAATGCCACAAACATGATGGCGAGAGAGAGTGCCGTAACGATCTCTGCATTGATGATGGGAATTCTGGAAATCGCACCGACTGCGGTTTTTACCCGCCGTTTGCTGTAATACATGCCGAGCGCTCCCAGCGTGCCGAGCACCGTGGAGAGTGCGGCCGAGGAAAAGGCAAGGCCCAGGGTGTTGCCGATCATCGTCATGACCTGGGAATTCGTGAACAGATCCCTGTAATGGTCAAACGTGAATCCGCCCGAGGTGCCGATCACGTCGGTATCGATAAAGCTGTAGACGGCAAGCAGCAGAATGGGGGCATAGAGCAACAGAAGGACAAGACCGATAAATACGGCTTTCAGGCATTTATATACAAGTGCTTTTCTGTTCACAGATTTGCCCCCCTTACGGTCTCGTCTTCACGGAATCCCCCGGTCAGCCATGTCGAAAGGAATACGACGATGAGCAGGATCAGGGCGACCATCGAACCCATGTGCCAGTTCGTTCCGAAATATTCGTAAATAAATTTACCGATGATCGTGACTTTGGAATTGCCGAGCATGTCGGACACGACATAGTTGGTCATCGAAGGCAGGAATACCATGGTGATGCCGCTTGCGATTCCCGGCATGGAGAGGGGAAGCGTGATACGCGTGAACGTCGTAAATCCGCCGGCGCCCAGATCGGAGCTTGCTTCATACAGGCTCTCGTCGATTTTGAGCATGGTTGTGTACAGCGGCAGGATCATAAACGGCAGGAAGTCGTAGACCATGCCGAAGATCGTGTTGAAGTAATTTGCTTCGCCAAGAAGGCCGATCCAGCCGAGGAGTTCCCTGATCGCGTTGATGCGAAGGACGAAGTTGATCCACATGGGCGTGACGAACAGGAGCAGAATGACGAATTTCTTTTTCATCTTGCTCCGCGCCAGAATGTAGGCGACGGGATAGGCGATCACAAGGCAGACGGCTGTCGTGATGAATGCAATGACCAAAGAATAGACGATGGTGCTGAGTTTGGTCGGGTCGGAAAAGAACTGAATGAAGTTTCCGAACGAAAGGTGCATCTCTTTGTCCGTGAAAGCGTAAAAGAGAATGACCAGCATGGGAATGATGACAAAGAAGAGCAGGAAAACGGCATAGGGAATGCCCAGCAGTTTTCTGGAAAAATGCAGTTTCATTTCTTCTTGTCCTCCGCGTGCTTGAGGGTGAGTTTGATTTTTTCCTTGGGAACGATGACGGAGACACGGTCGTTTTCATTCCACAAGTCGTCCGTCGCAAAGACAAAGTCTTCTTCGTCCTCGCCGTCGGTACGCACGATCAGGCGGTAATGATCGCCCTTGTAAATGATGGAGATGATGTGACCCGTCGTCCCTCCGGCTGTTTCGTCGGGGCTGAACTCGACGTCCTGGAGCCCGATTTCGACTTTGACTTCCGTCCCGGTCAGATCAAGTTTTTCGCCTGCAGCCGTGACGAGGTATTCCTCTTCATCGATATGGCTGCCGGGATAGAGCTGGGTAATGTCGCATTCAAATTCACCGTCGGCAAATTCGACCGTGTTGTGCTTGGTGATCACGCCGTCAAAGACGTTCGACGTGTATTTCGGCTTCATCAGGTGAATGCCGTCCGGCGCGATATTCAGGCCGATCACGTCGCCTTCCCGGCGGCTCTCCGTGCTCTGGACAACGACCTCGTATTTCCCGACCTGCACGGTGATTTCGTAATGGATTCCCTTGAAAACGACAGAGATGACTTTCCCTTTGAGGATCCCTGCGTCGGGGGCGCACATGAGCACGTCTTCCGGGCGGACGACGACGTCCACGGGTTCATTGCGTTCAAAGTCGTCCACACAGTCGAATGTCTTGCCGCAGAATTTGACCTTTCGTTCGCCCACAACGGTTCCGTTGAAGATGTTGCTCTCGCCGATGAAGTCGGCGACGAAGGTGTTTGCGGGTTCGTTATAGATGTCGATCGGGGTACCGATCTGCTGAACGACGCCGTCCGACATGACGACGATCGTATCGGACATCGTAAGCGCTTCTTCCTGGTCGTGTGTGACATAGATGAACGTGATGCCGAGGCGCCTGTGCATCTCCTTGAGTTCGATCTGCATTTCCTTGCGCATCTTGAGATCGAGCGCGCCGAGCGGTTCGTCGAGCAGAAGTATTTCCGGCTCGTTGACGATCGCGCGGGCGATTGCCACGCGCTGCTGCTGTCCGCCCGAGAGCGTGGAAATGGAGCGCTTCTCAAAGCCTTCCAGGTCGACCAGATCGAGCGCTTTTTCTACTTTTTCGCGGATCTCCTTTTTGGAGAGCCGTTCTTTTTTCGTATATTCCTTTCCTTCGTCGTTTTGATATGTATTGAGGACGCGCTTGCATTTGAGGCCGAAGGCAACATTCTCAAAGACATTCAGGTGCGGGAAGAGGGCATAGCGCTGAAACACCGTGTTTACGGGACGTCTGTTGGGGGGGAGCACTGAAATATCCTTTCCGTTCAGAAGGATCTGCCCGCTCGTGGGAAGGTCGAATCCCGCGATCATTCTCAGGGTCGTCGTCTTGCCGCAGCCGGACGGGCCGAGAAAGGTGATGAATTCTCCCTTGTTGACGTAGAAACTCACGTTGTCGATGACAAGCGTGTCATCATAGTACTTGGTGACGTTCTTGAGTTCGATGATGTGTTCTGCCATGTTCTCTCCTGTATATATATGGATATCGATTTGGTGTCTCTAAAAATTGGGGGGCGTGGAGATCCAAAGGAATTTTGCTTTTCCCTTGCCCTTGTTGATGATGTGATGTTCGCGGTTTGCGGTAAAATAGAAACTTTCGCCTTTCTTCGCGGCATGCGATTTTCCGCCGACGACGATTGCGATGCGTCCTTCAAGGATATATCCGAACTCCTCGCCGTCGTGGGGGAAGTCCACGGGGGCGGAGGCGCCCGGTTCAAGCTCCACAAGCACGGGCTCCATCATGTTTTTCTGTGCATTGGGAATGACCCAGTTCCAGACCATGCCGTCGGACTGTTTCTCAATGTATTCGTCCTGCGAAAAGACGATTTTTTCGTCGCTTTCCTCGCGGAAGAAATCGGAAAGATTGCTTCCGAGGGCATTGAGGATATCGTTGAGTGTTGCGATCGAAGGGCTTGTCAGATCGTTTTCGAGCTGAGAGATGTATCCCTTTGTCAGTTCGCATCGGTCGGCAAGCTCTTCCTGGGTGAGGTTGTACTGCTGCCGAAGGTCTCGGATCTTTCTGCCGAGCTGCATAAAATACTCCTTTTGGTTTCGTAACAGTAAACTTTTAGTCATGTTTTACGGAACTCTCGTAAAATTAAACGCAAAGTTTAATAAAAATAAACCAACGGACGCTATGATAATATAAATGAATCAGAATGTCAACTGTTTGAAAGTACTTTTGTCACGGAATTTTCAAAATTTTTCAAAAAATTTTCTGCATGAAAAAACCGCTCCGGGCAGCGGAGCGGCAGGGGAAATACAGATAAAGAAACACCCGCTCCATTACCGGAACGGGTGCCGAATCAGTTGTTACGCAGAAATCGAAGCAAGCTTCTTGGCGAGCTTTGCCTTCTTGTTCGCGGCGTTGTTCTTATGCAGAACGCCCTTGCTTGCTGCGGAATCGATCGCCGAAACGGTTTCGGGATAGAGCGCGTTTGCCGTCTCTTTGTCGCCGGCCTCGACTGCCGCAAGGAACTTTTTGATACTCGTCTTGAGCGCGGACTTGATCATTTTGTTCTCTTTCGTCTTCTTCTCGGTAACCAGCACGCGCTTCTTCGCAGATTTGATATTGGGCACGATATTACTCCTTCCAAATGGCTTTTGTCTTGATAACCTTAGTTATTTTAGCATAAAATAAAGAGCTTGTAAACTGTTTTTCATGGGAGAAGTAATAAAATTTGCAAAAACTTTGCTCTGAAAATTCGATTTTATCCGTCGGTCAGCGGCAGGTGCGGATCGGGATATTTGACAGCGGCGTGGGAGGGCTCAATGTGCTCGGTGCCTGCATGCAGCGCCTGCCGCACGCACTGTTTTACTATTTTGGAGACAATTCGCACGCCCCATACGGGAACCGTCCGCCTGCTGAGATCGGGCGCTATGTCGGAAAAGCGCTTTCCCGCTTCGCGCGCCTGCATGTAAGCGCCGTTGTTCTTGCCTGCAATACCGCGACGGCCGTATGCGCGGAACAGATGCGCGCCCGGTTTTCCTTTCCCGTGATCGGCATGGAGCCTGCCATTGCTCCTGCGGCGCGGGTGTGCCGGAACGTGCTTGTTCTGGCCACGCCGCGCACGGCGGAGAGTGAACGCCTGCAAAGACTGATCTCGCGCTTCCCGCAGTGCCGTTTTACGGTGTGTGCGCTGCCCGCTCTGGCGGGGGCGATCGAGCGTCGGTTTTCGGACGGGGAAAAGCTGACCATTTCCGACCACCTGCCGCCGGGAAGCTATGACGGCGTGGTACTCGGCTGTACCCACTATGCCTTTTACCGGCGGGAAATTGCCGATTTTTACGGGGTTCCTGTCTTTGACGGGGTGCAGGGGACGGCAAATCGCTTGGAACAGGTACTTCGCTTGCAGAAAGAGGGGGCTTTTTGTGGGACAGATGACCACCTGCGACCCAAACAGAATCCGAACAAATGTTTTATAAAAAAGTATAGGAAAAGGCAAAATAGAGGGGTTATTTTCCTTGGAAATGATAAAAAAATAAACAAAACTGTCTTTTTGACGAACATTTGTTTTACAAAAAAGTAAAAATAATTTTGCTGTTTTCAAAAAAAGTAGTCAAAGGTGGTTGACAGTGGTCGATAGTGGTGGTATAATGATGCATGTAGTACATAAAAAGGATACACGGAAGCAAGCGCATGAAACTGCTGAGCGGAAAGGTCGTCCATCAGCTGGACACCAAAAACAGAATACGCATTCCCGCGAAGTACAAGAACGCGTTTCCTGAAAAGGAAAAGCTCTTCTTTGTAGAATATGCGCCCGACTGCATTTCCGTGATGCCGGAATCCGTACTCGGAAGCAGGCTCGCTTCGTTTGATGAGGTCAACCCGGGCGACCCGGTCATGATGAACGCCAAGCGCAGGATCCTCTGTTCCATTGAAGAGGTCACGGAGGACGCACAGGGCCGCACACAGATCCCCAAATCTTTCCGTGAATATGCGGAACTCGGAAAAGATGTTGTGACGGTCGGCATGGGCGATTATGTTGAGATCTGGTCGCAGGAGAAGTTTGAGGCATCTGTCGGCGGCATGACCATTCAGCAGGCCAATGCCGTGGCATACAAAAAGAGCGCGGAGCAATGAGATGAGCACTTACCATCGCCCGATCATGGTTGACGAGGTGCTCGAAGGACTGGACATCAAGGCCGGAGGAATCTATTTCGACGGCACGGCAGGGGGCGGGGGACATTCCTTTGCGATCCTTGCGGCCGACCCGACCGTGCGACTGATCGCAACCGATAAGGACGGCGACGCGATCCGGGAAGTGACAGAGCGGCTCTCTCCGTTTGCAGGACGCTACAAGCTGTATCGCACGGATTTCAAGAATTATGAGAAAGTTCTCGAAGATGCGGGCGTCGGCCGGCTGGACGGATATCTGCTTGACCTGGGGATCTCTTCTCATCAGATCGATACCCGCGAGCGCGGATTTGCCTACATGAGTGACGATGCTCCGCTCGACATGCGCATGGACGACAGGGCCACGCTGACGGCGAAGACGGTTGTCAATGATTATCCCGAAGAAATGCTTTTGCAGATCCTGCGGGAATACGGAGAGGAAACGTTCGCCGCTTCCATCGTGCGGAACATCGTGCGGGAGCGGGAAAAGAGTGAGATCGCAACATGCGGAGCGCTACGCAGGATCATTGAGGCGAGCGTTCCTGCGAAATACCGGTATAATGCATGTGCGCGTAAGACCTTTCAGGCGATCCGGATCGAAGTCAACGGAGAGCTTGCGGGACTGAAAGAGTGTGTAGAAGGGCTGACGCGGAGACTGAAACCGGGCGGAAGAGCGTGCATTCTCACGTTCCATTCGCTGGAAGACAGAATCGTGAAAAATGTTTTCCGGACGATGAGCGAGGGCTGCACCTGTCCGAAGAGCTTCCCCGTGTGTGTCTGCGGGAAGAAAAAGGAAGTGGAACTTGTGGGCAGGAAACCGCTCACGGCAAGCGAAGAAGAACAACGGGAAAACCCGAGAAGCACGAGCGCAAAATTGCGGATTGCCCGAAAAACCGAATGAACGGGAAATTGCGCGAATACGATGATAAGGAGAACGATCATGGCTAACACGGCAATCATGGAAGATACCGTCACCCGACGTGACGAGCGGCGTGCGGCTGCCGAGCAGGAGCACCGTCAGCGCATTTCCGAAAATTACCGCAAACTCCTCTTTGACAACAACGAAGAGTGGGCCGCTGCGGAATCGCATATGGAAACGCGTTCGCCGGCGGCGCCTACGGCGACGGCAACGCTTGAGCGCACGCCCGTTATGCCCGTGCATGAATCGGTTTCTCCTGCGACGGAAGAGACTGCCGACAGCTATTCCGCCAATACGGCACAGCGCATTGCCGATTATGTTGCCTATGCTCCCGCAAAGGGAAAGCATATGCTCTTTGAAGGGATCGCTTATAAGGACGGCGAACTCATCGACACAAGAGCGGCGGCAGCGGCGCCTGCTGTGGCTCCTGCGCCGGTTGCGGCTCCTGCGCCCGTGGAGATCCCCGCAGCGCCCGTTGCAGCGCCTGCGGAAGACGACGCGCTTCCCACGCGCCGCACGCTCGATACGCTTCGCCGCGGTGCGGAGATGACGGAGACGGAAGGGCAGACGGGCCTGTTGTCTTCGCTCTCTTTGAAGACGAAGGTGGTGCTTTGCGCCATTGCGGCGGCGGTGATCCTCATTATCGCGCTGATCTGCGTCAATACGGGGATCCTGAGCTCCGCGAATGCCGATATCATCGTCAAAGAAGCGCAGCTGCGCGATCTGCAGTCGCAGTACGCACAGATGCAGGAAGATCTGGATTACATTCAGTCTGATGAATTTATCGATGGATGGGCTCAGGAGCACGGAATGGTGCGGGGCGAATAATTTGTCCGGAGGAAACTGAATATCAAACAGAGGGATTTCTCCTTATCTGTCTTACGAAAGAGGTTATTTGCCGTTCTTGCGGCGATAGCCTTTCTTTTTTGCATTTTTTTGGCGAGGTTCTTCTATATTCAGGTCATTTGGGAAGACGATCTGAATGCCCGTGCCATCGATCAGTGGACGCGCGAGATACCTGTTTCGGCGGGGCGCGGGAATATCTATGACAGAAACGGAGAACTGCTTGCCGGAAATGTAGCGGCATACAGTATCTATGCGCGCGCCAATGCCGTGACAGACGCAGAAGAAACGGCGGCTCTGCTTGCGGGCGCGCTTTCGCTTTCCTATGATGATCTTCTGTCAAAACTTACGGATCGAAGCCGTTCGGAGATCGTGCTTGTCAAGCGCGCCGAAAAATCCGTTGTGGAACAGATCGAAGGGGCCGACCTTGCGGGGGTCTATTACGCAAGGGACGACAGGCGGTTTTATCCGCACGGATCGCTCGCCTGCCAGGTCCTCGGGTTTACCTCCTATGACGGATCGGGTTCGACCGGTCTCGAACAGTACTATAACGAGTATCTGGCCGGGGAAAAGGGGGAGATCCTGTTTGAAACAGATCTTGTCGGCGTCGATCTTGACGGCGCGACGGCCGCGTATATCCCCGGCAAGGACGGGCTTGATATCCGGCTGACGCTCGATTATCGGATCCAGGCGCTTGCGGAAGAGATCATGTCAAGGGCGCTTGCGGAGTATTCCGCAAAAGCGGCGCGGGCGATCGTTCTCGATGTCACCGATTTTTCCGTGCTCGCTATGGTCAATCTTCCCTCCTATGATCTCAACGAGATCCCGCGCAATGACTTGTCCGCGCTCAATGCGCTTTCTCGCAATGCCCTTGTCAGCGATGTCTATGAGCCGGGCTCCACGTTCAAGATCGTCACGGCGGCTGCGAACATCGAGGAGTATCTGCAGGGCAATCCGAACGCTTACGCCACAAACAAGATCTTTTCTTCTTCGCGCACCCGCACGGTGGACGGAACGATGATCCGCTGCTGGAGCGATCACGCAAACGGAAAACATTCCAATCAGACGCTTGCCGAGGCGCTCAACAACAGCTGCAATCCCTGTTTCGTGGACATTGCGCTCTCCCTCGGGAAGGGGACATTTTACGACTATCTTGCCGCATTCAACTTCGGACGGGCGACGGGGCTGGATTTTTCGGGCGAGGCGATCGGAATGCTTCTGCCGGAGAGCAAGCTCCGGGACTGTGATTTTGCGCGGATCGGATTCGGTCAGACGATAGCCGTCACGCCTCTACAGCTTGCCTGTGCGAGTGCGGCGGCCGTCAACGGCGGGTATTACTATGCACCGAGGCTGGTCGATGCGATCGTTTCCGAAGACGGGGCCGTTGTGGAACAGACACAACCCGTTCTTGTCGGACGGACGGTGAGCGAGGAGGCCTCCCGCATACTTTCTTCTATGCTGGAAGGAGTCGTGCGGGACGGAAGCGGGAAAAAGGCGTACATTGAGGGGTATCGCGTTGCAGGGAAAACGGGAACTGCGCAAAAATACGAGAACGGCCACATTGCACAGGGGAAGTATGTCTCCTCCTTTGTGGGGTATTTCCCTGCCGATCAGCCCAAATATCTGACGCTGGTCATCGTGGACGAACCGCAGGGCGCGTATTACGGCAGTACGGTGGCCGCTCCCTGCGCAAAGGAAATTTTTGAGGGGATCATCGATCTGTTGCATCTTCCCCCGTCGGAGGAATAAATGAAACTTTCAGAACTCGCCCGGGAATTGCCGCAGGCGGAACTTTTCGGAGATGCGCAGGTACGGGGGCTGTGTACGGACAGCCGCGTTGCGGGAGAGGGGGATCTCTTCTTCTGCTTCCGCGGGACAAGAGCCGATGCGCATGCGTTTGCATCGGAGGCGGTCGGCCGCGGAGCGGCGGCGATCGTATGCGAACAGAAGCTTCCGCTCGTATGCGCGCAACTTGTCGTCCGGGACGGGCGGGAGGCGATGGCCCGGCTGGCCGCCGCTTTTTTCGGCCACCCGGAGCGCGCCATGAAGATTATCGGCGTGACGGGAACCAACGGGAAAACCACAACGGCTGCGATGACCGCCAATATTCTGAATGAGGCGGAAATTCCGGCCGGAGTGATCGGCACGCTCGGCGCGGCGTACGCGAACGTCCGCGTGCCGCCCTCATTGACGACGCCGGATCCCGTGTGTCTGTTTTCTCTGTTGCGGGATATGAAGAATGCGGGAATGCGCGCTGTCGTGATGGAGGTCTCTGCCCATGCGCTTGCCCTGAAAAAAGAGGCGCCGATTTTTTATGATGTCGCTGTCTTTACCAACCTGACGCGGGATCATCTGGACTTTTTCGGCGATATGCGCAGGTATGCCGATGCCAAGAGAGGTCTCTTTGCTCCGGATCGGTGCGCCTTTGCAGTGCTCAATGCAGACGATGCTTTTTCAAAGGAGCTTGCAGGGGAGAATGCCGCGCATATCTTTTACGGACTGGAGACGCCGGCAGACGCATTTGCCGTGATCGAGAGCGATACGCTTCGCGGCTGTAAAGCCGTATTGAATCTGCAGGACGAACTGTGCGAAGCGACGATCGGGCTGACGGGACGGCACAATCTCTCCAATGCGCTTGCCGCGGCATGTGCGGCGAGGAGGCTGGGCGCCGGGACGGCCGCGATCGTCCGCGGGCTGGGAAAGACGCGGGTGGACGGCCGGCTCGAATGGGTGGCAAATGTTCACGGCGGCGATGTATTTGTCGATTTTGCGCACACGCCGGACGGTCTGGAAAAATCGCTCACCGCCCTCAGGGAACATTGCGCGGGACGGCTCATCGTACTGTTCGGCTGCGGCGGCAACCGCGATGCGGGAAAACGGGGAAAAATGGGGGAAATCGCGGCGCGCTGTGCTGATGCCGCCGTCATTACATCGGATAATCCGCGCTATGAGGATCCCTATGCGATCATTTCAGCGATCGAAGCGGGTTTTCGCTCCGTTTCTGCCGAATATGTTGCGATCGAGGAACGGGAAAAGGCCATTCGTTATGCCCTCGGACAGCTTTCCGAGGGAGACGTTCTCCTGATCGCGGGAAAGGGCGGGGAAAAATATCAGGAGATCATGGGTATCAAATACGACTACGATGACAAAGATGTGATAAGAAACCTTGTCGGGAAGTCCTGATATGAAAACCATTCTCTGTGCTGTATTTTTCTCGTTTGCGCTCTCGCTTCTCTTCTGTCTGTCTGCGATCCCGCTTCTTAAACGTATGGGCGGACAGCATATTCTTGTCTATGTCAAGGAGCACGAACAAAAGGAGGGCACGCCGACCATGGGCGGGCTCGCCTTTATTCTTGCTGCCGTCATTGCGGCGCTTGTTTTTGTGCGCGGAGCGGACAGGCCCTTTTGGGTCGCGATCGCGGTGGGGCTTGGCTATCTGATCGTCGGCTTTCTGGACGATTTTCTGAAAAAACAGAGGGGAAACAATCTTGGCCTGCGCGCCTATCAGAAGATTTTGTTCCAGCTCGGGGTCGCCGTGATCGCTTCTGTATTCTGCTGCCTTGAAGGGTTTACGGTCGTACGCATTCCGTATACGCAGCTCTCCTTCGATATCGGCTGGTGGATGCTCCCGCTCGGGATCTTCGTGTTTGTTGCAACCGTGAACGGCGTCAATCTGACGGACGGGCTGGACGGGCTCGCCGGCGGAACATCTGCCGTCTTTTTTCTTGTGCTCGCGTTTCTGCTCGGCCTGCAGGAGAGCAGTGACCCGATGTCGCTCCTGTGTCTGTGCCTTGCGGGTGCGCTGGCTGCCTATCTTCTGTTCAATACGAGCCGCGCCTCTCTGTTCATGGGGGACACCGGTTCGCTCTCGCTCGGCGGATTCGCCGCGTCTGTCGCACTCTTCTCCGGAAATGCGCTCGTAATACCCATTCTCGGTCTGATGTTTGTCCTTTCAAGCATATCCGTGATCCTTCAGGTCATATATTACAAAAAAACGGGTAAACGGATCTTTCTGATGGCGCCCATTCACCATCATTTTCAGAAAAAAGGGCACTCTGAAGCCAAGATATCCTATGCGTATGCGATCATTACGGCGATGCTCGGCCTGACGCTCTTTTTTCCGTTTGCCTGATCCCCGTTTGGGGGAGAAGGAGGACGTATGTATTTTCCCACTCAGACATTTCTTGTGGCGGGTATGTCCCGTTCCGGGATCGCGGCTGCGGAATATCTTCTCGGGCAGCATGCCGCGGCCGTGTACCTCTATGACGATCTGGACGATGAAAATGTGCGCGCCGCGACGGAGCGGCTCGTAGCGCTTGGCGGCCCTGCCGTCGCCACGGACGAAGTCTTTTCGTGTGCGGCGGAGTGCGATGTACTCGTTCTGAGTCCGGGAATTCCCATCGATCACCCGTTGCCCGTTGCCTTCCGGAAAGCGGGAAAAGCGATCGTCGGCGAGGCGGAACTGGGGGCGCGCGCCCTTCGCGTTCCGGCGGTTGCCGTCACGGGGACGAACGGCAAGACGACGACCGTCTCCATGATCGGACACATTCTGCGGACGGCTGGGAAACACGCCGTCACCTGCGGCAACATCGGGAAGCCGATCACCGCCTGTCTGAACGAGTTCGCAGAGGACGGAATCGCCGTTGCTGAGATCTCCTCGTTCCAGCTGGAGACGCTCACGTCTCTGCGCCCGCATGTCGCCGTTATTCTCAACATTGCCGAAGATCATCTCAACCGTCACTATACGATGGAAAATTATATCTACCTGAAATCCCGGCTGCTCAAAAACTGCACGGAGAGCGAGTATGCCGTACTCAATATGGACGACCCGGTCGTGCGGTCTTTTGCGGAAAAGACGCGCGCGAAAGTTATCGGGTTCTCCCTTGCGGGGAAGACGGAGGGCGCATACATACAGGACGGCGACATTTACTGGAAAGAGGAGCGCCTTCTGTCCGTCTCCGATCTCCCGCTTGAGGGAAAGCACAACGAAGCCGATGCGCTGGCGGCCGTCTGTGCGTGCAAACTGATGGGGGCAGACAGTTCCGCAATCGCTTCGGCGCTCAAATCGTTCCGCGGCATCGATCACCGTCTGCAGAAGCTCGGCGAAGTGGACGGTGTAAATTTCATCGATGACAGCAAGGCGACCAACGTGGACGCCGCGGTCAAGGCGGTGGAGAGCGTCAAAGGGGAGAGCGTGATCCTGCTCGGCGGCAAGGATAAGGGGTACGCCTACGAGCCGCTCTTTGCCGCGCTCCGGCAATCGGGCGTTGTGCATGCCGTTCTGTACGGGGAAAACGCATTCCGGCTGTTTGATGCGGCGGTGCGCGAAAAGTTCTTTAAGGTGACGTTGTGCCGTCCCTTCGATCTGGCCGTGCGCGTGGCATTTCTCACGGCGCAGAAGGGGCAGAATGTGCTTCTGAGCCCGGCATCGGCAAGTTTTGACAGCTTCAGGAGCTATGAAGAGCGCGGCGAGAGGTTCGCGCAGCTCATGAAGGAACTGCGGGAGGAGCGCATGGCTCTTGACCGTCCCGCGCAGACGGAGGGGTTCGGTGAAGAGGACGAAGCGCGCTGACGCGGCCGGGAAAGGGGATCTGCTGTTTCTCGCTGCCGTGCTTTTGCTGGCGGCCTATGGCGTTGTGTGCGTCTATTCTGCAAGCAGTTACAATGCCGAAGTGCAATACGGCGATTCCCTGTTCTTTTTCCGCAAACAGCTGATCGGGTTTCTGATCGGCGCGGCGGCAATGGTGGGGATCAGCTTTCTTCACTATGAAAAATTTTCAAAATTCGGATTGCCGGCGCTGATCGTATCGGTTGTTCTTCTTGCGCTCGTCTTTATTCCCGGACTCGGAAAGAGCAATTACGGCGCAACACGCTGGATCGGGATCGGCTCGTTCACGATCCAGCCTTCGGAAATCGCAAAACTCGGGTTTGTGCTGTTTGCGGCGGGATATTTTGCCAAAGATCCCGCCCGCATGCGCACGCTGAAGGGAAGTCTCCCCGTGATCGGGGCTGGACTAGCCGTCTGCGTGCTCATTATGCTCGAACCGAACATGTCCGTGACGATGTGCGTCGGCGCGATCATGATCGGCATGCTGTTCCTTGCCGGGATCTCCAAAAAGGCGCTTGCCGCGATCTGCATTCCCGTTCTGCTTGCGGTGCCTGCGCTCATTCTGATGGAACCGTACAGATTGCAGCGCCTCTCCGCCTTTATGGATCCGTGGGCTTCTCCCAAGGAAGAGGGTTATCAGCTCATACAGTCGCTCTACGGACTGTCGAACGGCAATCTTTTCGGGGTGGGCCTGTTTCATTCCCGCCAGAAATACCGCTTTCTGCCCTTTGCGGAGAGCGATTTTATCCTCTCGGTCATTGCGGAAGAGACGGGCTTTTTCGGTGTACTTGCGCTCTTTCTTCTGATCGGCCTGATCGTGTGGCGCGGATTCCGGATTGCGGCGCGCTGCGGCAACTTTTACGGATTTTTGCTTGCGGGAGGGATCACGCTTGCGTTTGCGGTCCAATGTGCGCTCAATGCGCTCGTCGTCAGCGGCTGTATTCCGCCGACGGGACTTCCTCTGCCGCTCGTATCCGCCGGAAATACTTCGCTGATCGTGACGATGGCGGGAATGGGGATCGTGTATGGGGTGTCCAGACACACGCAAACGAAAAAACTCATACAATGAAATGAGAGCGGACGCCAAGTCCGTTTTTTGAAATACGATAGGAGAGAACTTATGGATAAATACGTTATCGACGGAGGGAGGCGCCTGTATGGGACGGTGGCGCTGCAGTCGGCCAAAAATTCCGTACTGCCGCTGCTCGCCGCTTCGATCCTGACGGAAAAGCGCGTTACGATCCGTGAGGCGCCCAATATTTCCGACGTCGCATGTATGGCGCAGATCCTGCGTGAACTCGGTGCGACCGTTCGTTTTTCGGGCGGGAACGTGACCATTGACAGCGCCGATGCCTGCTGCCACGAGATCCCGTCTTCGCTTACGAAGGAACTGCGCTCCTCCGTCTTTATGCTCGGCTCTCTGCTTTCCCGTTTCGGACGTGCGCTCATTGCCTATCCGGGCGGCTGCGATATCGGGCTGCGTCCCATCGATCTGCACCTTTCCGCCCTCAAACGATTGGGTGTTACGATCTCGGAACGGGACGGCTTTATCTTCTGCGAGTGCTCAAGGCTGAAGGGGGCGGAGATCCTTCTCGATTTTCCGAGCGTTGGGGCGACGGAAAATATTCTGCTTGCGGCGGTCAAGGCTGAGGGCAGAACGGTGCTTGCGGGGGCAGCAAAGGAGCCGGAGATCGTCGACCTGCAGAATTTCCTCAATGCGATGGGGGCAAAGGTTACCGGCGCCGGGACGGACGTCATAGAAATAGAGGGTGTGAAAGAGCTTCACGGAGTGACGTACCGCCCGATGAAAGACCGCATCGAGGCGGGAACCTTTTTATTCGCCGCGGCAGCGTGCGGCGGGGAAGTTGAGGTCGTCGGGGTAACTCCTGAGAATATTCGGCTGTTATTACATAAATTGCGTGAAAACGGTTGCAAAATTCATGCGAAAAATGATAAAATAAACATAGAGAGCCGCGGTCGGCTGAAATGCAACCGCCGGATCGAGACCATGCCGTTCCCCGGTTTTCCGACCGATCTTCAGGCGCAGGCAACTGCGCTCAACGCGTCCTGCACGGGTTGTGCGCTCGTTGTGGAGAACCTGTTCGAGACCAGATTCAAGTACGTCCCGGAACTGCAGAAAATGGGGGCGGACATCGAGGTGAAAGGACGCACCGCATTTGTGCGCGGCGTCGGCAGACTGCATGGTGCAAGCGTTACGGCGGGGGACCTGCGCGGGGGAGCTGCACTCGTCATCGCGGCGCTCGGGGCGGAAGGCATTTCCGAAGTGCTCGATCTGTCGCATATCGACAGAGGATATGCAGACTTCCGCAACAAACTCAGGAAACTCGGGGCAGATATCCGGCGCGTCCACATTTGAAGCCCCCGGAGATACCGATGAAGAAGAGAGCGATTCTGACAACTGTCGTTGCGTTTTTGCTCCTCGTTGCAGTGATTGCGGCGGGGCTGAATGCCGTGTTCACAGTCACGTATGTGAATGCGAGATTCCTCACGTACACGGAGGAGGGAGAAACCGCCGCCCGTGAACTGAAAGAAGATCTCAATGAATATCTCGGCAAGAGCACGACATTTCTAGATCTTGAGGAGGTTCGCGCTGCGGCGGAGGCCTATCCGAGATTCCGTGTTGTTTCCGTAGGGAAAGAGTACCCCGCTTCCGTGGTCGTCGAAATCGTGGAGAGGCGCGCGGCATTTGCGCTTGCGGCTTCGGACGGCTGGGATATTCTCGATGCGGACGGCGTCAGGATCGGCA
>ERZ1090868.861-NODE-861-length-16634-cov-7.667471_pt1 | contig 16634 bp, 14 predicted proteins | sample MGYA00478475_ERZ1090868 | MGnify/ENA primary metagenome ERZ1090868 (study PRJEB33644, sample SAMEA5815747) | chicken gut metagenome | biome: Chicken; feature: Gastrointestinal Tract; material: Caecum | place: Ireland | collected 2019-01-01 | study: A study of the...
GTATGGTATCATTAAATCACTTAGTTTTTATAAAGGGTAAGTTTCCGAATGGCACTGTTTACGGGTGAGTATTTCCACCAGCTTGACGCTAAAAACAGAATACGCATCCCCACCAAGCTCAAAGACGGGCTTGGCAAAGAATTTTACTTTGCCTTCGGAACAAATCACTGCATCTTCGTGTTCACCAAGGAGAGAATGGAAAGCATCCTCCAAAAGCTCGAAGAAACTCCTATGTCCGACCTGGCCGCTCAAAAACGCGTAAGGATGTTTGCCCGCAAGTGCGTTCAGGTTACCGAAGACAATCAGGGCAGAATTCTTTTGAGCCCCGAATTCAGGCGCCACGCTCTTTTTGAAAACGACGATAAGGATATCGTAATAATCGGCGCGGTGAGCAGGGTGGAAATCTGGAACAAACGCGTATACGACGAATATACCGCCGATATGGAAACCGATTTCGACGCTATGTTCTCGCAGCTTGAAATATAATGGCAACTTTTTCGCATATCCCCGTAATGCTCGAAGAGTGTATGGAGGGGCTGAACATCCGCGACGGAGGAATTTACTTTGATGGCACGGTGGGCGGCGGAAACCATTCATACGAAATTTTGAAGAGGTCGTCGCCTTCGGGCAGGCTTATCGCTACCGACCTTGACGACGACGCGATTGCGGCGGCGACAAAAAAGCTCAGTCCTTTTCAGGGCAGATTCAACATCCATAAATCCAATTATAAAAACTATGAACAGGTATTCGCCGAAGAGGGCATAGATAAGCTCGACGGCATATTGCTTGACTTCGGGGTATCGAGTTACCAGCTCGACACCGAGGAGAGGGGCTTCGCCTATATGAAAAAGGACGCCCCGCTCGACATGAGGATGGACAGGTCGAACCCGTTGACCGCAGAGGTCATCCTCAATACATATCCGCAGGATCAGATAGAAAAAATTCTCCGCATCTACGGCGAGGAAAAATTTTCCTCCAAAATTGCAGCCCGCGTCGTCGAAAGACGGCAACAAAACCCGATTAAAACGTGCGGCGATTTTGTAGATATAATCGAAAACAGCATACCAAAAAAATTTCAGCAGAACGGACCCGCCGCCCGCAAAAGCTTTCAGGCGATACGCATCGCCGTCAACGGCGAACTCGACGGGTTGTATGACTGCGTTACAGGTCTTACCCGAAGACTTGTAAGCGGCGGAAGAATAGCCATTCTGACATTCCACTCGCTGGAAGACAGAATAGTAAAACAGGCGTTCAATATGCTTGAAACCGATTGCGTTTGCCCCAAAACGCTCCCCGTTTGCGTATGCGGCAAGAAGAAGGAGATAGAGATACTCACGAAAAAACCCGTTACCGCCACAGTTAGAGAAATGGCGATAAATCCGCGCTCTAAGAGCGCAAAATTGCGAATAGCGCAAAAACTATAATAAAGCGATAAGGAGTGAAAGAAAATGGCAGTCGCAACCCCCATTCTCGAAAGACAAACCTCACAAAAGACCGCCGCCATGTCTGACGACGAATTACATAACGCCCAGATAAGCGAAAATTATAAAAGGCTTCTGGATCCCGAATTCCGCAGGGAAAACGTGAGGAACGAGGGGGCTGCAGCGCCCGCTGTAAATCAGCAGAATTATGCCGCCGCGACGGAAATTCTCCGTCCCTCCGCGCCTGTACGCCAGGCGGCTCCCGCGCAGAGCGAATATATCGCTCCCGTACAGCAGGAGTATGTTGCGCCCGCACAGGCAATGCCGGCGCCCCAGGCTCAACAGCGCCCTTATCTCGTTACCAACGCTCGCGCGGATTCCGATCTGTTCCGTGCAGACAGCCCCATCAATCAGCGCTATGCCGCAACGGCTGCCACCGCTGTCGTCGAAGAGGACGAAAATGAAGATCTGCGCCCCACGCAGACGACTATACAGTATAAGACCGCCCGCGAAAACGATGTGATCGAGCCCAAGATTATCAGGGAGAGCGAAACCCACTTGCTCGGCAAGCGTGAAAAAGCCATAATCGCGACCTTTATTAGCGTTGTTGCGGCTCTGTTTATTCTCGTTATAATAAATTCTGCTGTAATCGCCGGTTTGAACAGCGAGGTGGGGCTTATTCAGGACAGTGTAGCTGCCGCGCAGCAGATTCTCGAACAGGTGAACTCGCAGATAAGCGCTTCTACCAGTCTCGAAAGAATCGCCGAATACGCGCTCAGTCACGGTTTGATATTGCCGTAAGGAGATTTAAAAATTAATAAAGGTAAATTTTCTTTAACAGTTTTACAAAAGAGGTTATTGTCGGTCACGCTGACGATAACCTTTATTTTTTTCCTTATAATAGCGCGTTTTTTCTACATACAGGTCATTTGGGGGCAGGAGCTTGTCCTGCGCGCCACCGACCAGTGGAACAGGGAAATACCCGTAATTGCCGCGCGCGGCAATATTCTCGATCGCAACGGACAGCAGCTTGCCGGAAATCTTACGACTTACAGTGTCTTTGTGCGCCCGAATGCCGTTAAAGACAAATCTTATGCGGCTACCTGTCTTTCGGAAATTTTCGGGCTCGAAATGAGCAGTCTGTATGAAAGACTGAACGAAGGCAACGTGTCTGAAATAACCGTTGTGCGGCAGGCTGACGGCGAACTCATAGAGCAGCTAATCGCCTGCGACATCGACGGGGTGTACTACGCCCGCGACAACACGCGCGTGTATTCCTACGGCGAGGCGCTCTGCCAGACTCTCGGCTTTACCTCTACCGACGGGCTGGGGCTTTCGGGTATCGAAAAGATGTACGACGGTGTGCTCGGCGGCACCGACGGCGAAATAATGTATACGACGGACATAGTCGGCAACCAGACCGAAAACACGAACATCGTCTATAAAAGCGCCGTAGACGGCGACGATATTTCGCTGACCATAGATATTGAAATTCAGCTTGCCGCCGAGCAGGCTATCCGCGAAGTTTACGAAAATACGGGCGCGCAGAGCGCCTCGTGCATAGTTCTCGACCCTGGCAGTTTTGAAATTCTCGCCATGGTCAACTATCCTTCATACGACCTCAACGACGTTCCGAGGGACGACGTGCAGACCCTCAACGAACTTTCGCGCAACAGTCTCGTATGCGACATCTACGAGCCCGGTTCAACTTTCAAGGTACTCACTGCCGCCGCAAACTTGCAGGAGTACATAAACGGCAACTCTGCGGCGTTTTCGCCGACCTATGTATTCAACGGCAGTCGCACGCGCTCGGTAGACGGCACGACAATAAAATGCTGGTCGGATCACGCCAACGGCAAACATTCCAACCAGACCCTTTCGCAGGCGCTCAATAACAGTTGTAACCCCTGCTTCACCGACATAGCCCTCGCACTCGGCAAAGACGTGTTTTATAACTATCTTTCGCTGTTCGGGCTGGGCAACGTCACGGGCATAGATTTTGCGGGCGAGGCAGTCGGAATGCTCGTGCCTCAGTCGCTCGTGCGCGACTGCGACCTCGCGCGCATAGGGTTCGGTCAGACGGTAGCCGTCACGGCGTTGCAACTCGCCTGCGCCGTCGCCTCGGCGGTAAACGGCGGCAATTACTATGTGCCGCGGCTGTTGAAGAGCGTCGTTTCCTCCGACGGAAGCGTGGTGGAGGAGAGCGAACCCATTCTTAAAAACAAAACGATAAGCGAACAGGCGTCGTCCATGCTGCGCTCCATGCTCGAAGGAGTTGTTAAGGAAGGCAGCGGCAAAAATGCCTATATTGAAGGTTACCGCGTTGCAGGCAAGACGGGCACCGCGCAGAAGTACGAAAACGGCGCGGTTGCGGCGGGTAAATACGTTTCGTCATTCGTCGGATTTTTCCCTGCGGACGACCCGCAGTATCTTGCCCTCGTCATCGTCGACGAGCCGCAGGGCGCTTATTACGGCAGCGTAGTCGCGGCGCCCGTTGCAAAGAGCATATTTGAGGATATTATTGCTATAAAAAACATTCAACCTTTTGAATGAGAGGAATTTTATGAAACTTTGTCAGCTGCTCGACAGCATATCATACAAAAATATAATAGGCGACGTGCGCGTGGACGTGGCGGGCATATGCACAGACAGCCGCAAACTGCGGCAGGGCGAGCTTTTTGTCTGCTACGAGGGAGGCAACTTTGATTCGCACGATTTCGCCGCCGAAGCCTGCGCAAAGGGCGCGTGCGCCATAATCTGTTCGCGCCCGCTCGGTCTGCCCCTGCCGCAGGTCATAGTCGGGGACGGCAGGGCGGTAGTCGCCCCGCTCGCCCGCGCATTCTACGGCTATGCCGACAAAAAACTTACGCTCGTCGGCGTGACGGGAACAAACGGTAAAACGACGGTCACTTACATGCTCAAAGCCATTTTTGAAGCTTGCGGCAAAAATATTGCGGTAATAGGCACTCTCGGCATATCTTACGGCAACAAATTTATTTCGCCCGAACTGACCACGCCCGATCCCGTCTTTCTGCATTCGGTCTTTGCCGATATGGCCGAAAGCGGCGTAGAATACGTGTTCATGGAGGTTTCCGCCCACGCGCTTTACTTTGGCAAGGTCGACGGGTTACAATTCAGGGCGGCGATATTTACCAACCTCACGCAGGATCACCTCGATTTTTTCGGCGACATGCCGTCTTACGCCGCCGCAAAAGCTAAGCTCTTTGAAAGTTCGCGCTGTTCGCTCGCCATAGTCAATTCCGACGACGATTTTGGCGCGAAACTCATAAAAGAGAGCAAAAACGTGCTCAGCTACGGGCTCGATAATCCGGCCGACACCTTTGCCATCGATCTCAGCGAAAATCTTGCGGGTTCGGATTTCGTAATAAACATAAGCGACGAGCTTTACGACGTGCATCTCAACATGCCCGCAATTCATAATGTGTATAACGCCCTCGCCGCCGCGACGTGCGCCCGCGCGCTCGGCGTGCCGCTCGGCGCCATAGCCGAGGGGCTGGGGAAGTTGAAGGGAGTTGCTGGCAGGCTCGAAAGGGTGGCGGAGCACAACGGCGGCACGATATTTGTCGACTTTGCCCATACGCCCGACGGGCTTGAAAAATCGCTTTCGGGTTTGCGCAAGCTGTGCGACGGCAAGCTTTATTGCCTTTTCGGCTGCGGCGGCAACCGCGACGTGTCAAAGCGCCCCCTCATGGGCGAGGCGGCGGCGCGCAACGCTGATTTTCTGATAGTCACCTCCGATAATCCACGTTTCGAGGACGCCTACGACATAATCACCCAAATAGAACCCGGCATTCAGAAGGTGGGCACGCCCTACGTAACCATAAGCGACAGGGAAATGGCTACAGAATATGCCATAAACCTGCTCGGCGAGGGCGATATTCTGCTCGTTGCAGGCAAGGGCGGCGAAACTTACCAGGAAATTATGGGTATAAAACACAGCTATAACGACAATACGATAATAAAAAAGATTTTAGGCAACTTAGCGTGAATTATCTCGTCTGCATCCTGTCGGCGTTCGCCCTTTCGCTCGCGCTGACCGCCGCGCTGCTGCCCCTTTTAAGAAAGTTGAAGGCGGGGCAGTATATTTTGTCATACGTAAAGCAGCATGCTTCCAAAAGCGGCACGCCCACCATGGGCGGGCTGGCTTTTGTCGCGGCGATAATCGCCGCAAGCTTTATTTTCTGCGGCTTTGGCGACAATAAAATCAATCTCACTATGTCCATAACGGCAGGTTTTGCCGTCGTGGGATTTTTGGACGACTTTTTAAAGATACGCCGCAAAGAGAACGAGGGGTTAAAACCCTACCAGAAGATTGTCTTTCAGCTGGCGATTGCCGTAATTGCGGCTGTCTATTGCTACGTAAACGACATAACGACTGTAAAAATTCCCTTCGGCGGCGGGCTGGAATACGACATAGGGTGGGCAATAATACCGCTCGTCATTTTCGTGTTCATAGCAACGGTCAACTGCGTAAACCTGACCGACGGTTTAGACGGGCTTGCGGGCGGCGTTTCGGCGGCTTACCTTGCTTCGCTGGGAGCAATGCTTGCCGTTACGGGTGAGGGCGGCGGGCTCGTCGCCTTTGCGGGCGTTGGCGCCCTTGCGGCGTTTCTCATCTTCAATACGGGCAAGGCGAGCGTCTTTATGGGCGACACGGGTTCGCTGGCGCTCGGCGGGCTCATCTCATGCCTGTCCGTCTTTTCGGGCAACGTTTTATATATCCCCGCGCTCGGAATAATGTTTGTACTTTCGGGCATATCCGTAATCATTCAGGTAATATACTATAAACGTACGAAGCGCAGGGTATTTTTAATGGCGCCCGTTCATCACCATTTTCAGATGAAGGGGTATTCCGAAAGCAAAATTTCATACGTCTATTTTATAATAACCTCGCTCGTCGGAATAATCTGTATTATTTTTGTGTGAGGTAAAATGTATTTCAAAGGTCAGAAATTTTTGGTGGCGGGCATATCCGGATCGGGTGAAAGCAGTGCCCGCTTTTTGCTTGCGCGCGGCGCGGCAGTCTATCTGTACGACGACATGATAACCCCCGCCGTGCGGGCAGCTATGGATAAACTTACGGCGGCGGGGGCAGAGGAGGTCACCGCCTCGCTCTATCAGGATGCCGTAAGGGGGTGCGACGTTCTCGTCCTCAGCCCCGGCATTCCCATAGACAACGCTCTGCCCGTCGCTTTCAGGCGTATGGGCAAACTCATAATCGGCGAAGAAGAGCTCGCCGCGGCTTACCTGCGCGCGACGGCTGTCGCCGTAACCGGCACAAACGGCAAAACGACGACCGTTTCGATGATAAACAACATGCTCACCGATTGCGGCAAGACGAGCGTGGCTTGCGGCAACATAGGCGAACCGACTTTGAACCTCGTAGAAAAGCTTTCGTTCGACGACTTCGCCGTCATTGAAATTTCCTCTTTCCAGCTCGAAACCCTGTCCAATCTCCGCCCCCACGTCGCCGTGGTCACGAATATAACGGAAGATCACCTCAACCGCCACTACAACATGGAAAACTATGTGTTCTTGAAGAGCAAACTCGTGCGCTCCCTGCGCGAAAGCGAATACGCCGTATTAAACTACGACGACGAGCGGGTCATGGCATTCGCCTCGGTCACCAAGGCGCGGGTTGTCTATTTTTCGGCAAAGAGCAAGGTGGAGGGCGCCTATGTCGAAGGAGGCGAGGTGTATTACATGGGCAAAAAACTGTTCGCTTGCAGTCAGATGTCGCTCGCGGGCGAACACAATTTATACAATGCCCTCGCCTGCGCAGCGGTTGCGGGTATTCTCGGACTGGATGAACAGACGGTTGCACAGTCGATCTGCGCGTTCAGGGGAGTAAAGCACAGGATAGAAAGAGTATGCGAGCGCGGCGGCGTCATTTACATAAACGACAGCAAAGGCACCAACGTCGACGCGACGTTAAAGGCGGTCGCCTCTCTTGCGTCGTCCGCCGTTCTTCTGCTTGGCGGTAAGGATAAGGGGTACGACTACGCGCCCCTCTTTGAAGGGCTCAAAAACAGCAATGTCGTCCATGCCGTGTTTTACGGCGAAAATCGCTATAAACTGCTCGACAGCGCGCTGCAAAGCGGATTTACCGCCTTTTCGCTCTGCCGCAAAATGGAGGAAGCCGTCATGCTCGCCCGCAATTGTGCGCAGCGCGGGCAATGTGTGCTTTTGAGCCCCGCAAGTTCAAGCTTCGATGAGTTTAAAAATTACGAGGAGCGCGGCGACAGCTTTGCCCGTCTCGTTCAGGCATTCCCCGATGATTAAGGCGCTTTTTGAAAGACCAAAAAAAGCCGGCGATATCTCCATTCTTGCCTGCACGGCGGGTATGGCGGTGTTCGGCTGCATAATGATCTATTCGGCGAGCTCTTACATCGGGCAGGTGCAGTACGGCGACGCAATGTATTTTGTCAACAAACAGGTCGTAGGCGTAGTAGTAGGAATGCTCGCCATGGGTTGCGCGGCTTTCGTGCCGTACAAAAAGCTGGCAAAACTCAAAATTCCGCTCGCCGTCATTTCTGTAATCTTGCTCGCGCTCGTGTTCGTGCCGGGCGTGGGCGTGACAAACTACGGCGCTACGCGCTGGATAGGTCTGGGCTCTTTTACCATTCAGCCGTCGGAGATTGCGAAATATGCCTTTGTGCTGTTTGCCGCCGTACACTTTTCGCAGCATTACGGTGCCGCGCGCTCCATAAAGGGCGTTGCGCCCGTCCTCGCGCTCGGTGTAATCTTCTGTCTGCTTATAATTGTCGAACCAAACATGTCTATAACCATGTGCGTGGGCATTCTCATGCTCGCCATGGTCTTTTTAAGCGGCACAAACTTAAAGGCGTTCGCCTTTATGCTCGTGCCCTGCATAATCGCCGTGCCCGTGCTAATCATTCTTGAACCTTACAGGTTGCAGCGGCTGAGCGCGTTCATCGACCCCTGGGCTTCCCCGCGGGACGAGGGGTATCAGCTCATACAGTCGCTCTATGCGCTCGGAAACGGCGGCTGGTTCGGGGTGGGGCTGTTCAATTCGACGCAGAAGTACCGCTTTCTGCCATTCGCCGAAAGCGACTTCATAATGTCTGTCATGGGCGAAGAGCTGGGTTTTTTCGGACTGCTTATATTTTTCGCCGTCTGTCTTTTTATGATCTGGCGGGGCATAACTGTCGCGCGCAGGTGCAGGGACTCGTTCGGCTATCTGCTCTCTGCGGGGATAACGCTCGTCTACGGCATACAGGTTATAGTCAACGCGCTCGTCGTCAGCGGCACGATCCCGCCGACGGGGCTGCCGCTCCCCCTCGTCAGCAGCGGCAACACTTCGCTGATAATTACCATGACCTCCATGGGCGTTTTATATAACGTGTCCGCCAATAATTAAAACGCCGCGATAAAAAGGGCGCGGCGGGTCAATTAACAACGGTTTGTAAAAATCCATATAATAAAGTAAAGCAGCCTGAAAAAAATTAGTTCGGGCTGCTCGGCATTTTACATAAACGGAGCATATATGGATAAGTACATAATAAGCGGAGGTCGCCGCCTCGAAGGGGGCGTGCGCATTCAGACGGCAAAAAACTCCGTGCTGCCCATTCTGGCGGCATCGGTGCTCACAGACGAGCCCGTGACCGTGCTCAACGTGCCGGACATTTCAGATGTGCGCAACATGGTGCGCATACTCGGCTGTCTCGGCTGCCGCGCCCGGTATTCGGGCAACGACATAATAATTGACAGCTCGTCTGCCGACAACTGCGAAATTCCCAGGGCGCTCGCGCACGAGCTGCGCTCTTCTGTTTTTTTGCTCGGTTCCGTCATTTCGCGATTCCGCAAAGCAAAAATCGCCTATCCCGGCGGGTGCGACATAGGTCTGCGCCCCGTCGACCTTCACCTCACGGGGTTGAAGAGACTGGGCGTTGAAATTACCGAAAGCAACGGCTACATAAACTGCGTCTGCGACAAGCTTGCGGGCAATGAAATCATGCTCGACTGTCCCAGCGTGGGCGCAACCGAAAATATCATGCTCGCCGCCGTAAAGGCGGAGGGAGTAACGACTATAAAAAATGCCGCGCGCGAACCCGAAATCGAAGATTTGCAGAATTTTTTAAATTCCATGGGCGCAAAGGTAAGGGGTGCGGGAACGGGGACGGTCGTCATAGAGGGCGTGCAAAAGCTCGGCGGGTCGGTTTATCAGCCCATAGCCGACAGAATAGAGGCGGGCACTTTTCTCATCGCGGCGGCTATGTGCGGCGGCGAGGTGGAGCTGAGCGGCGTAAATGCCGAAAATTTAAGCTCGCTTTTGCATAAACTTCGGGAAAACGGTTGCAAACTGCGCATAAAAAATGATAAAATATATATAAAGAGCGATAAGCGCCCCGTTTCGGTCAAGAGCGTCGAAACGCAGCCTTACCCGGGTTTTCCCACAGATTTGCAGGCGCAGATGACTGCGCTGTGCTGCGTATGCGCGGGCAATTCCATAATTGCCGAAAATCTCTTTGAAACGCGCTTCAAATATGTCCCCGAGCTGCGCAAAATGGGCGCCGACATAACGGTTATCGACAGGTGCGCCTTTGTGCGCGGCGTCGAAAAACTTAAAGGGGCTGCCGTCGTCGCTCACGATTTAAGGGGAGGAGCGGCTCTCGTCATCGCCGCGCTCGCGGCGGAAGGCGACAGCGAAGTTTTAGACATCTCCCACATCGACAGGGGGTATTCGGGCTTTGAATACAAGCTGTCCTCCCTCGGCGCAAAAATCAAACGCGTAGGCATCTGAAAGTATGAATGGTTACATAAGAAAAATTGTCGCGGTAATTTTATCGCTCGTATTCTGCGTTGCGGTAATCGTCGGCGTAGGCGTAATCTTTTCGGTTCGCAACGTCAATATCGAATACATATATTATTCCGAGGATGGTCAGGCGTCGTCTTCGCGCACTTATGCCGACTATGTTACGTCTGCGGACAATTTAAACGCTCTCAAAGGGCAGAGCCTCGTTCTTCTGAGCATGGCGGACGTCGAAAGCTGCGTCAGCGGGCGCTTTATAAGCGTTCAAAGCTGCAACAAAGTTTTTCCCTGTACCCTTGATATTGTACTTAAAGAGAGGGTGGAGCAGTTTTGCCGCCCCAACTCCTCGGGCGGGTTCGATGTTTACGATTCGGAGGGCGTTTACATGCTCTCGCGGCAGGAAAATTTAAATCCCGCCGACGACAGCCCCGACGTGCTCGTATATGCTCAGGATGAAAGTTTCTCTTATGTTGTGCAGATTTGCGGCTATTTCAACCAAAGTTTCGGGTCGCTTCGCAACCTCGTCCGCTCGGCTTCGGTCAGTCACGACGCTATTCTCGGTTCGGACAATATAACTCTTTCGCTTTACAGCGGATTGAGTATCGTCATTTACGACTATGACGAGTATGCCGAACAGAAGATTTCGGCAGTGTACGAAATTTATGACGGGCTCAGCGAGAGCCAGAAGTTGCGCGGCTCGATATACGCTGTCAGCCGCAGCGGTTCATCGTCTGCTCCCTATGCGGCATACTATAATTCCGAGCTCGGTTATTAAAATATATTGTTGTACCAATTTGCATTCAAGGCGGCTCAAAATGTATCGGCGAGCCGCTTTTTTGCGTCATATTTGTTGACATTTACAGAACACTATTATATAATATTATTATAGATTTGCGGGCGCGTCCGCCCGCGCGTAAACGGGATAAAAAAGTGCGGAACAAAAGCGTAGCGGTGTTGGATATCCGTTCGTCGGAGGTGTGTGCTGCCGTCGGCGAAAGGGGGGTAAACAATACCTTTATCATAAAAAGTAAATACAGTTGCGCTTACGACGGCTATGCCGACGGCGAACTTCTGGATGTGGGGTCTTTTAATTCCGCGGTTGCTGAAGTGTTGAAAAATACGATAGCTGCGGCGGGCGGCGGCATCAACCGTTTTTATGTCGGTATTCCCGGCGAATTTTTAAAGACGGCGGTCACCGACGATACAATCTCCTTTGCCGCGCCTCAGCGCATAAGGGAGGCAGACGTCAATAACGTCGCCGCTATGTCACGCCCGTCCGACGGGCACGGTTTTACCGTCATTTACAGCAGTCCCGTCTATTACGTTCTTTCGGATACCCGCAGGGTTGTCAGTCCCGTCGGCTACGTGTCCGACAGTTTAAGGGCAAAAATGAGTTGGTATCTGTGCAAAGATTCATTTGCCGAATGTGTGCGCCTGGCGTTCAAACCTGTCTGTCCGGGCGTGCGGCTCAAATTCATACCTTCGCCTTTTGCCGAAATAAATTATCTTTTTGAACCGCAGATGCGCGACTCATACGTCGCCCTGCTCGATATCGATTACATCTCTTCCACATACACGGTCGCGTGCGGAAACGGCATTGTTTACAGCCAGGCATTTTCCGTCGGCATAGGTCATATCGCCGCGCTAATGATGGACGAGCTCAATATACCCTTCGAGGTCGCAACAAAATTTCTCTCCCGCGTAAATCTCAACGCCAAGGAAATGCTGACCTCTGTTCAGGAAATAAGATACAACAACGTAAATTACAGCTATTCCACGGCGACCCTGCGCGACATAATACGCGAGGGGTTGGACGGAATCTGCCAGATGGTGGAGGAGTGCATACAGACTTTTGCCGAAAAAGATATGACGGGCAGACCGGTCTACGTCACGGGTGAAGGTTTAAAGGTAATCCGCGGCACTGCAGAACATCTGTCGAACCGTCTCGTCTGCTCGGTGGAAGCAATATCGCCGAGGGTTCCTTACTACGATAAACCCAGGTTCTCTTCGCTTTTAAGCCTGCTCGATGCGGCGCTCGGCGACAGCTCAAACTCATAAAATAAACTCATATGTGCGGCGCGCGGTCTGCGCCATTCAGGGAGGTAAAGTTACATGTTCAACGATCAGTATAACGACCAGTACAACGATCAGCCTCTTCCCGTAAACAATATTTCGGGCAAGGCTAAAATAAAGGTAATAGGTGTAGGCGGCGCGGGCAACAACGCCGTCAACCGTATGCTTGAAGCCGGAATCGACAGCGCCGAATATATTGTCGTCAATACCGACAGTCAGATTCTCGCTCTTTCGCCCTGCGCAAACAAAGTGCAGATAGGCGCTCAGCTCACCAAGGGTCTCGGCGCTGGCGCCGATCCCGATATAGGCAGAGCTGCCGCGGAAGAAAGCAAGGATGTCCTTACCGAACTCATCAAGGGCACCGACCTTCTGTTCATAACGGCAGGCATGGGCGGCGGCACGGGTACGGGCGCCGCTCCCGTGATCGCTAAAATTGCGAGGGACATGAAGATCCTTACCGTTGCGGTCGTAACCGAACCTTTTGCCTTTGAAGGCAAAAAGAGAATGGAAAACACGGTAAAGGGACTAGAAAATCTTAAAAAATACGTCGATACCCTCGTGATCATTCCAAACGACAAGATAAAAACGGTAGTGCAGAAGAACACTCCCATGGTGGAAGCTCTGCGCGTCGCCGATGAAATTTTAAAACAGGGCATAAAGGGTATTGCCGAACTCATCGTCAATCCCGCGCTCATCAATCTCGACTTTGCCGACGTAAAAACCGTCCTTAAAGACAAGGGTATTGCTCACCTCGGCGTGGGCGTTGCCAAGGGCGACAACAGAATTATCGAAGCTGTCCGCGTTGCGGTAAACTGCCCGCTGCTTGAAACGACTATCGAGGGCGCGCGCGGCGTCATCCTCAACGTCGTCGGTGGCACCGATCTTACCTTCGACGAAGTTGCCGATGCTGCCGAACTCGTGCGCAGCGTTGTAGACGCCTCGGCAAACATCATCTTCGGTGCGCGCATCGATCCCAACGTTCAGGACGAAGTTGAAATTACCGTCATTGCCACGGGCTTCCCCGGATTTGATAACAAGAGGGAAGAGGAGCAGCAGAGGGCTTACACAACCGGTCAGCTCTATACAAACCAGAGCTATTCTTCGCGTATGCCCATAAACAACGATCCTTATTTCGGTCAGCGCACGCCTTATCAGGCTTCGCCCCTCTATCAGGCGCCCGGTCAGCAGCAATACTATCCTCAGCAGGGTCAGCCTTACGGACAGGCTCCCGCATATCCCCAGCAGGGTCAGCCCGTTCAGCAGCCGCAGACGATGCAGCAGCCCCAGCGCAGCGCACAGCCTTCGCAGGCGGCGCAGAGTTCGCAACAGACTTCTGCTCAGCCCGCTTCTGCGCCCCAAGGCGTTCAGATGCCGCAGGCTCCCCAGATGCCTCAGTCGCCCCGTATTCCCCAGGCGCCTCAGGCTCCGCAGGCACAGCAAAGCCAGTCTCAGCCTGCACAGCCTTCGCAGTCTGCCGGCGGTTATGTGCCCATGCCTTCCATGCCTGCGCAGCCTCATTTTTCGCAGCCTTCCGAGGATGTGACTATCGAGCGCCCCGCCGATAAAAGCGTTCCTAAATTTGCCCGCCTTCTCAAAAATTTAGGGCGTCACGGCGACGAATAATCAATAATCACGGTAATAATTAAATATGAAAATGGTCGTGACGGAGCATTTGCTCCGTCACGATTTTGTGTGCGGCGGCAAAATCCGCCGCAAGCTTTTATAAAAAACGCGCAATATGTCATATTGTGCGTTTTTTTGCAATAAAATGCAGTATGAAAAAAATAATGCTATGCGGCGCGCGCTCCTTTTATTTCGTCGGGATAGGCGGCGTGAGCATGAGCGCGCTCGCAAAAATACTTATATCTATGGGATATACCGTCTGCGGCTACGACCGTTCGGAGAGCAGTTACACCGCAGAGCTCGCCGCGCGCGGCGTTTCTGTAACTTTCGGCGCGGACGATGAAATTATCGACGGCTGCGATGCCCTCGTTTATACTGATGCGATAAAAAAGGACGACCCGCATATTCTGCGCGCCATAAATGGTAACAAAATAATAATACCTCGCGGCAGGCTGCTCGCCGCTGTCGCGCAGCTATACGACTGTACGATAGCTGTGGCGGGTTGTCACGGCAAGACGACGTGTACGTGTATGCTCGCTCACATTTTTGCCTGCGCAGACAAACCTTTTACCGCGCATATCGGAGGGAACGATTTGTCTTTCGGTAATTGCCGTCTTTCGGGAAATCAATTTTTCATAACCGAAGCGTGTGAATACAACAAAAACTTTCTGCTCCTGCAACCGGATATAGGCGTCGTTCTGAACAGCGATGCCGATCACCTCGAATGTTACGGCGACGGCGCTCATGTCATAAAGGCTTACCGTCAGTTTTCTGAGGGATGTAAAAAATGGGCGGGGTTGTACGGCGACCCCTGCGGGCGTGCCGACGTCACTTTCGGCCCTGACGAAAGCGCAGACTACTGCGCCGTCCGACTGCGCTCGGAAGGCGGCAGATATGCCTTTGACGTCTTTGAGTGCGGACGTTTTTTATGTCGGGTCATGTTAAATGTTTACGGCAGACACAATGTATTCAACGCCCTCGCCGCCATCGCGGCGGCGAGGCTGGCGGGAATACGCCCCGAGGCGATAGAAGGGGGACTCGCCCGTTTCTCGGGTGTAGAGCGGCGCTTTGAAAAGATAGGCAACTGCGGCGGTTGCGAGGTCATAGCCGATTATGCCCACCACCCGCGCGAAATTGCGGCGGCGCTGCGCACCGCGGCAGAGATAACGCGCGGTGAAATTTACGTCATCTTTCAGCCGCACACATACAGCCGCACCAAAAATCTGTTCGGCGACTTTGTAGGCGCTCTCTCGGGGATAAAACATTTGCTCATCTATAAAACATTTGCCGCGAGGGAGTATTTCGACGCCGAGGGCAGTGCGCTTACGCTGTCGAATGCCATAAAAAATTCCCGTTACGCGGAGTGCGAACGGGATATAAAACATTTTGTAAAAGATGCAGGAGGCGACGATAAAATTCTCGTACTCGGCGCCGGAAACATATATGATATCGCGAAAAAGTTGTTTAACTGAAATCTAAAAAATAGGGAATTTTTCAGAAATCGACGTCTATTCCGCGCTGTTCGCGCGCATAGATAAAATCTACGAATTGCCGCGCCCGTCTCGGTGATCTTCCGCCCTTTATCAGCGCCCATCTTTCGGCGAGGGCGGCAAGCTTTTGCCTGTCGCAGGCGATGTTTGCGTCGTCCGCGAGCTGCGTTACGATGGAAAGATACTGCGCCTTGTCCGTAGAGGAGAACATTACGGTCAGTCCGAACCTGTCCGAAAGCGAAAGTTGTTCCGCCATAGAGTCGGCGGGATGTACGGAATTTTCTCTGTCCGAAAAGCTCTCTTTGACGATGTGGCGGCGGTTGGATGTGGCTACAATCATTATATTGTCGCATCCTCCGCTCACCGTGCCTTCGAGGGCGGCTTTTAGCGACGAAACCTTGTCGTCATATTCACCGAGCGAAAGGTCGTCTATGAATATTATGAATTTCAGTGGGTTGTCTGCTATAAGCTGACGTATGTCGGGCACGCAGAGAATATTTTCTTTGCTGAGTTCTATCAGCCTTAGTCCGTCGTCGCAGTATTTGTTGAGCATTGCGTGGACGGTTGAAGATTTGCCCGTGCCTCTGTCGCCGTAGAGCAGCATGTTTGCATATGGAAGTCCGCCGAGAAAATTTAGGATGTTTTCGTTTATCCGTTCTTTTTCGTCGCGGTAATCTTTAAGCTCTTCGAGCGTGACGGGCGAGATCTGCGCGATGGGCGCGAGCTTTCCGTCGCGATAAGAAAACGCCTTGTATGTTATAAACTGTCCGTATCCGTGTGCGGCGTAAAATTCGCTCAGGTTGTCGGTGCATCTGTCGCTGTCCATGTCTCCGTCAAAGGGAGGGATGACGTTGCCGAGATTGAAATGTTCGTCGTTTTCAAATTCTTCTGCCGCCGCGAATATCGCGCCGAGGTCTGAGGAGAATGCATCGGTCAGGTAAGCGGACGGAGTATCCCCACGGGCGCAGGTGCGTGCAAAGGCGTTGTCATCGGTGAGAATAAGTGCGCACAGCCGTTCGAGAAAATCGTTTTCCGCTCCGCAGTCGTACAGCTCGAAATAAAATTTTTCAAGGCTTCCGCCCGCGCAGGCATCGGCAAAAGAAGCAAAAAGACGGTCGCCGCTGAGCCTGCGCAGAACAGTCAGTTTATCATCAAAATTATTCATATTTTATTACCCTCTTTCTTTTGATTTTTTCTTTTTTAAGAAAATTTTAAAATCAGTCGGCATGTTCT
>ERZ1090868.865-NODE-865-length-16605-cov-5.586828_pt1 | contig 16605 bp, 11 predicted proteins | sample MGYA00478475_ERZ1090868 | MGnify/ENA primary metagenome ERZ1090868 (study PRJEB33644, sample SAMEA5815747) | chicken gut metagenome | biome: Chicken; feature: Gastrointestinal Tract; material: Caecum | place: Ireland | collected 2019-01-01 | study: A study of the...
GCATCAACGGCTTCACCTATGTGCAGACGAAGTACGATTACTATACCGGCAAAGTCACCATCGTGAAAGAGACCCCCTACTCGACGGGCGAGCGCGCCAAAGTGCGCTGCTACGGCACCGACGACGTGAACGAGGGCGTCGCGATCATGATCATGGAAAAGGTCGACGTTTCCATCACGGGCAACTCCACCAACCCGACGAGGTTCCAGCATCCCGTTGCGGGCACCTATAAGAAGTGGGCGGTGGAAAACGGCAAGAAGTATTTCTCCGTCGCATCCGGCGGCGGCACGGGCAGGACGCTGCACCCCGACAACATGGCAGCCGGCCCCGCCAGCTACGGCATGACGGACACGATGGGCCGCATGCATTCCGACGCGCAGTTCGCGGGCTCTTCCTCCGTTCCCGCGCACGTCGAGATGATGGGTCTGATCGGCATGGGCAACAACCCGATGGTCGGCGCAAGCGTCGCCGTCGCGGTCGCCGTACAGGAAGGCATGACGAAGTAAAGATAATTATCGCGGCGAACGCGACATGGTCATTTTTTCGTGCCGTCGCGGTCGCCGTGCAGGAAGGCATGACGAAGTAAGTTATAGGGCGCACCCGTTCGGGTGCGCCTTTTTGCGGCGAGCGCGACATGGTCACTTTTCCGTGACGTCGCGGTCGCCGTGCAGGAAGGCACCATCATCGCCGCTTCCTTTATCGCAGATTGGGGGAACGAGCCGCTCTCCTTCCTCTTTTCGGCAGGTATGGCGGTCTTTAACCTGTGCGTCCTGTTTTATAACCTGTTCGGAAAGCCGCGCAAATATCCCGCCGCAAAGCGGGGAGCCGCACGAGAGGAAAAGACAGTTACCGAAAAGGAAAGCGACCCCCTGCTGCCGCCGCGGGAAGATGCGGATATGCCCGAAGAGAAAAGCGCCGGGGATGCGGAAGGCGCGGCATGACCGCGCGCGTACGCCCTTTTACACGGAAATATAAAATCCGCCGCGGAACCTGAACGGTTCCGCGGCGGATTTTTTTCAGTTTTCGTCGAACATTCTGAAAAACTCGCGCACGGCGAAGGAAGGCGTCTGATTCTTCGGGAAGGCAATGCCTACCCCGCGCGCGGGAAGCGCGGGCTCGGTGCGGATCTCGAAGAGCGTCTTGTCGTCGGAGAGTTCGCGGCGGACATACTCCCTGGGCACGCAGGCGATGCCGACGCCGTTTTTGGCGAGCTGTATCATCAGCTCGAGGCTGCCGCACTCGATCTCGGGGTGCAGGTGCACGCCGATGGAATGGGAAAAATTGATGATCGCCTTGCGCGTCACCGTGTTCTGGTCGAGCATCAGCAGCGGATAATCGTGCATGGATCTGAGGGGCTGCACGCTCTCGGCGAGCGTCTTGTACCGCTCGTTCGCGACGAAGGTGTCGTGCAGCGGCATGACGACGCTGGAAAGATTGAAATCTTTGTCGTCGACGGGGAGATTGAGGAAGGCGATGTCGCACTTGTTGTTTTTGAGAAGGTCGAGCGTTTCCGTCGTGATGCAGTTGATGAGGCTGAGCTTCACGCCGGGATATTTTTCGTGATAGCGCGCGATCTTGTCGATGAGCACATAGGAAAAGATGGTATCCGAAGCGCTGATGCGGATGGTGCCCGTCGCCGTCGAGTTGATCTCTTTGAGCTTGTTTTCGGCGGCGTCGAGCTCGCCGAGCGCCTTTTCCACGATGTCGAAGATCTGTTTGCCGCCCTGCTCGGAAAGCTCCATGCCGCGGTGCGTGCGGTTGAAGAGAGAGCAGCCGAGCTGCCCCTCGAGCTGTTTGATGGACTGCGAGACGGCGGGCTGGCTGATGAACAGCTCGTCTGCCGCGCGCGTCAGGCTGCCGCAGCGCGCGACCGTGTAGAAAACCCTGTACAGTTCGAGGTTGACCATTGCGTTTCTCCTCCCGTGAAAGCCGCGCCGCTCATTTGCCGACGCAGAACTTTGAAAAAATTTCGTCTATGATGCACTCGTTCGCCGTTTCTCCGCTGATCTCGCCGAGCGCATCCCACGCCGCCTTCAGATGCACGCCGAGAAGGTCGGGCGGGACTTTGCCGCAGACGGCGAGCGCCTCGTTGAGTTCTGCCAGCGCGCGGCGGACGGCGGCGTAGTGGCGCTCTTCGATGAGAAAACCGTCTGCCGAGTACCCCTCCATGCAGAGGGAAAACATCCTTTCGCGCAGGGCGGGGATATTCTCCCCCGTCTTTGCGGAGACGCGGATATCGGCGGGCGGGTCGCTCTCCCCCGCGTCGGATATATCCGCCTTGTTGTATACGATCAGCCGCCGCTTTCCTTCGAGGGAGGAAAAGATCTCCCTGTCTTCCGCGGAGAGCGGCGCGGAGGCGTCCGCCACGAACAGCACGAGGTCTGCCCCGCCGATCAGCTTTTTCGCCCTGCCCACACCGAGGCTCTCCACGGTGTCGGCGCTGTCGCGGATGCCCGCGGTATCATAGAGGCAGAAGCGCACGCCGCCGATCTCGAGCGCGCCCTCCACCACGTCGCGCGTCGTTCCGGCGACGGGAGAGACGATGGCGCGGTCACTGCCCAGAAGGGCGTTCAGAAGAGAGCTCTTGCCCGTGTTCGGCTTGCCCGCCAGCACGACGGAGACCCCTTCCTTGACCTTCTTCCCCGTGCCGTAAGAGGCGGCGAGGGCGGAGAGGCTCTCCGCCGCGCTTCCGATGCGGGCGCGCGCGTCGGAGAGGGCGGTGCGTTCGATGTCCTCTTCCGGAAAGTCGATATCGGCGTCTATCTCCGCGAGCAGGTTTTTGATCGTGTCCTGCACGGAGGCAAGGGCGGCGTTGAGCCGTTCGGCATACAGCAGGCTGCCCGCGCGCACCTCCGCTTCGCTCTGCCCGTTGATCATGTCCGCAAGCCCCTCCGCGGAAGAGAGCGAGAGCTTGCCGTTGAGAAAGGCGCGGCGGGTGAACTCCCCCGCCTCCGCGAGGCGGCAGCCGCACTCCAGCGCGCGGCGCAGCACGCCGCGGGCGATCTCCGTTCCACCGTGGCAGTGAAATTCCACGACGTCTTCCCCCGTGAAGCTGTGCGGCGCTTTGAAATACACGCACAGCCCGAAATCGGAAAAGCCGCCGCAGCCGATATGCCCGGGGTACATCCTGTACGGCTCGAATGCCGCGACCTCTGTTTTGCCCGCCGGCGTGAACATCTTTTCCGCCGCGGCGAGCGGGCTTTCCCCGCTCAGGCGTATGACCGCCACGCCGCCCCTCCCGGGCGGCGTGGAGATCGCCGCGATATTTTCGCTCTTCATGTCGTTCTCCGTTGTTTCCGCATTATACCACAAAATACCCCTTTTGTCAATGCAGGCCGCGCACATCGCTGTGCCGCAAGGAAAAAGCGGGCGGCTCCCGCGGGGAGCCGCCCTGTCCGAGGCCGCCGTCTGCGGCTCACGAAAAGAAATCGTCGTCGTTCTTGTCCTTACTGCCGTCCGCATTGCCGTCCTGCCCCTGCGAAGGCTGCTGCGGGCGCGGGGAGGAAAACTCTCCGAACGGGTCGTCCGGCTCGGAAGGCGCGTTCGCGTTCGGGTTCTGCCCGTACGGGTTCTGACCGTAAGGGTTCTGTCCGTACGGGTTTTGCCCATAGGGGTTCTGCCCGTAAGGGTTTTGCCCGTACGGACCGTAAGGCCCGAACTGCGCTTGCTGCGCGCGGCGGATGCGCTCCGCCCGCTCCTTCATATATGCGTCGAAGTCGATGGGCTTGCGGTTGCGGTAAGCGAATACGAGGAAGGCTTCCACGGGAGGAAGGATCGCGCAGAACAGCACCATCCAGATATAGGAAAGCGGCGCGTACCTGCGGAAAAAGGCGATGTTGAGGAAGATGAACGCGATCAGCTGCACGAAACTGAACACGAGTTCGATGACGCTGAACACGTTCAGGAGCGTTTGCAGCTGCTGCGAAACGCCTTCAAAGACGGTGGTATACCCGATGACGTCGCCCGCATTGTTCAGCACGCGCTCGACGATATAGGAACCGCCCGAAATCAGGTTCGCCTGCCAGCCGATGACGAACACGCCGCTGAACGTATAGATCAGCTCCATGACCATCGCGATGATGCCGAGATGCTTCACCTTCACGCTGCCGAAACGCAGTTCGCCCGCAAGTTCGCCGAGAAGGAAGGTGCTCGCAAAGGGAATGAAAGCACACCAGGCGAGCCCGGTCTTCCCCTGCTTTTTCGCCATGACGAGCAGGCCGATCGCCTTGAACGCATAGACGACGGCGTAAAGCCCGCCGGCAATGGCGAACGCCGTCCAGACGGGCAGCACGTTCAGCCCCGCATACTGCATGGCGGGGTCGCAGAATGTAAAGATCGCTTCCAGAAATAAAAGAAATTCCATGTTTCGTGCTCCTTATGCAGAAGTTGAAAAGAGAGGAAAGGGATACTCCACGCGGAGGAGGGTCAGCCCCTTTGCGGGCAGCGTTTTGCCGAGCAGTTCGCGGTTGCCCGTGCACAGCGCCTCCTCCACGGCGGCGAGGGAAAGTTTCCCCGTGCCGCAGTCGAGCAGCGCGCCAGCCATGATGCGCACCATGTTGTAGAGAAAGCCGCTGCCGCACACGTCGATGTATACGCCGGGCACCCCTTCCGCATATTCGTCTGCCCGGGGCGCGGTTTCCACGGAATACACCGTGCGCACCGTCGTCTTCACCGACGAACCCGTCGAAGAGAACGCCGCAAAGTCATGCTCGCCCTCCAAAAGCCGCGCGCATCCGCTCATGCGCGCGAAATCGGGGCATTCTCCGCTGCGCACCGCGTACCGTTCGAGGAGCGGGTTCTCCCGCCGCGAAAAGTAGACGGAGTAGCGGTAGGTCTTTTTCTTTGCCGAGCGGCAGGCGTCGAACTCTTCGGGCGCGGCGCAGCTTTCCAGCACGCGCACGTCGGGCGGGAGTTTCGCGTTGAGGGCGTCGGCGATCCGGCCGGGCAGGATCTGAATGCCGTCCGCAAGGGAAAAATTGCATATCTGCCCCGCCGCGTGGACGCCCGCGTCCGTCCTGCCGCTGCCCGTCACGCGGGAAAAGCAGCCGAATGCGGAAGAGACCGCCCCTTCCAGCTCGCCCTGCACCGTCCTGCCGTTTTTTTGTATCTGCCAGCCCGAAAAACCGGTACCGTCATAGCAGACTTTGAGAGCGATATTCATAGCATTGTACCTTTTTTCAGTGAAACGTATGCCTTGTTTTGCGTCACTGCGGGAAGAAATGAATGAGAATGGCGAATTTGTCGCCGAAGCCGGAGTTCAGGAACACGATGCCCGTTATCAGCCCCGCGACGAGCAACAGACCGATGAGGTCGCGCCAGGTAAAGGTGAGTTTTTTGTACTTCGTTCTCCCTTTGGCGCCGCTGTAACAGCGGGCGTCCATCGCGTCGCCCAAATCTTCCGCGCGGCGGAAGGCGGATACGAGCAGCGGGATGAGCACGGGGATCATCGCCTTTGCGCGGCTGATCAGCCCGCCCTTTTCAAAGTTCGCTCCGCGCGCCTTCTGCGCGGCGATGATGCGGTTGGTTTCGTCGATGAGGATGGGGATGAAGCGCAGGGCAATGCTCATGATGAGCGCCAGTTCGTGCACGGGGAATTTTATCCATTTGAGCGGCGTGAGCAGGCTCTCGATGCCGTCGGTGAGGGCGACGGGCGTCGTCGTGAGGGTCAGAATAGACGTTCCCATCACGAGCAAAAAGAGGCGCATCGCCAGAAAGATCATGTTGATGACCGATTCCCACGAGAGGGAGAGGAATCTCCATTCCCAGATCATGTGCGCATCCTCCCCCGCGGAATAGAAGAACAGGTTGAGGATGGCGGTGAAGATGATGACGAAGAGGATCATCTTGACCGAGCGCAGCACCCTGCCGAAGGGAACGCGGGAAAAGATGACGGCGATGACGAGAAAGAGAGTGACCGCCGCCAGCGCATAGAAATTGGACGCGAGAAAGATGGCGACGATGTAGGCGATGACCAGCACGAGCTTCGCGCGCGGGTCCATGTTGTGCACGAAGGACTTTGCCGGATAGTATTGCCCGAAGGTGACGTCGTTAAGCATTGCCGCCCTCCTTCCGCCAGAGGGCGAGCACCTTTCCGGCAAAATCGTCGCAGGTGAAGTCTGTATCCACCTCTATGCCCTTTTCTTTGAGAAGAAGGGCGCAGCGCGCCGTGACGGGAACGTCGAGCCCCAGCGCGAACAGCTCGTCGGAGCGGCGGAAAATTTCTGCGGGCGTGCCCTCCATGACCACCTTCCCTTCCGAAAAGACGGCGGCGCGCGTGCAGTTTTCGGCGATCTCGTCCATGTCGTGCGAGACGATGACGACGGTCTTGCACCAGCCCCCGTGTATGGAGTGCAGGAGATCCATCAGCTCTTTTTTGCCGAGGGGGTCGAGCCCCGCGGCGGGTTCGTCGAGGATGAGGATCTCGGGCTTCGTTACGATGACGCCCGCGATGGCGACGCGCTGCTTCTGCCCGCCCGAAAGCTCGAAGGGAGAGGCGTCTTTTACGGCGGCGTAGTCCAGCCCCACCGTTTCCAGCGCCTCCTTTACGGCGGCGGCGACTTCTTCCTCCTTCATCCCCTTGCGGAAATTTTTGAGGCCGAAGGCGACGTCTTTTTCCACCGTTTCGGCAAAGAGCTGGTACTCGGGATACTGAAAGACCATGCCGACCTTGCTGCGCAGCTCGAGAAAGTTGCATTTTTTGTCCGCGAGGTCGTAGCCGGCGGAACCGATGCCGCCGATGCGGAGCTCCCCGCCCGTGAGGCGGATGAGGGCGTTGAGATGCTGCACGAAGGTGGACTTGCCGCTGCCCGTGTGCCCGATGATGCCGAAGAACTCCCCTTCTTCGATGGTGAGGTCTACCCCTTTGAGCGCCTGCGATGCGAAGGGAGATTTCGGATTGTAAGTATAGGTCAGCCCTTTTGCAACGATGCGCATATCGCCTCCGCAAGCTCTTCCGCAGTGAACGAGTCTGCGACGGGCATGCCCGCCGCCTGCAGTTTTTTGCATACATACGCCGCCCGCGGCAGCGTAAGGTTGTACGTTTCGAGTTCGTCGCTGCGCGCGAAGATCTCTTCGGGCGCGCCGTCCATGACCACCTCGCCGCGGTGCATGACGATCGCGCGGTCGGCCTCCAATGCCTCGTCCATGAAATGGGTGATGAGAAGGACTGTCATCTTCTGCTCGCGATTGAGCCTTTTGACGACGTCCATGACTTCCCGCCGCCCTTTGGGGTCGAGCATGGCGGTGGATTCGTCGAGGATGAGGATCTTCGGCATGATGGCGAGCACGCCCGCGATGGCGATGCGCTGCTTCTGCCCGCCCGAAAGGCGCGCGGGCGTCGCGTGGCGGAACGCCTGCATCCCCACGGCATCGAGCGCGAAGTCTATGCGCCTGCCGATCTCTTCCCGCGGGACGCCGATGTTTTCCGGCCCGAAGGCGACGTCGTCTTCCACGACGGAGGCGACGGTCTGGTTATCCGGATTCTGAAAGACCATGCCCGCGTTCCTGCGGATCTCAAACGTCTGCTTGTCGTCCGAGGTGTCCATGCCGAACACCTTTACCGAACCTTCCGTCGGCACGAGCAGGGCGTTGATGAGTTTTGCGAGGGTAGACTTGCCGCTGCCGTTCCTTCCGAGGACGGCGACGAACTCTCCTTCTCCGACGGACAGAGTGACCCCGTTCACCGCAAAATCGGCACCGCCGTCGCGGTAAGAATATTTCACGTTGTCAAAACGTACGGCTTCCATATCCTTTATTATAGCAAAAGCGGAAAATATTCTCAACGATTTTGAAATTGAAAATTGAATTTTCATCTCCCCGTGATCGTCCGTTGCTCAAAACGAACACATTTCACCGCGGAAATGCTCAAAATCTGATTGAAAATTGACGTTCCGCGCCCGTCTTTTTATGTTATAATTTAGGAAAAGACAGTACGGACGGAAGGGCCGGCCCCTTCCGCCGCCCGGAGGACAGACATGAAAAGGACGTTTCTTTCTCTTCTATGCGCCGCCGCGCTCGCAGCCGGGATCGCCGCAGCCGTACCCGTTCCCGTGCAGGCCGACCGCGAGGACTTTGTGAGCAGCGTGACCCTGTTTGAAAGCATCGGCAGCGCCGAAGAACTGTCGCGGACGGAGGCGGACGTGGCGGTCGTCATAATTTCGGACGGCGGGAAGCTCGCCTTCTCCGACGGGGAACAGGACTTCTCCGCCGCGGCGTTCGGCGACGCCGTGCCCTGCCTGTACGCGGAAACGCAGGCCGCGGCGGAAGCCGCCGCACGGATCATAGCGGAACAGTCGCCCTATGCGTACATCGCTTCCGCCGATCCCGCGCTCGTGGCGCTCGTGCGCGAAAGCTGCCCCGCCGCGAACGGCATGATCGACCTGCGGGGCAAAGACATGACGGCGACGGAAATACGCGATACCGTAAACAAAAACGCGGCGAAGAGCGCGCTGCTCACCCTTTCGCTTTCGGACGCCGACGAAGTGCTCGCCCTGCGCAGGCTGCTCGTTACGGTATGCTTTGAAACGGACAGCCGCGAAGAGCGCTATACCGCCCTCTCTTACGGCGCCGACGGACTGCTCGACGACGCGGCCGAAGCCAACGATACTCTCGCAGAACAGGACGCAAAGCTCATCCTGCCCCGCCCGCTCGTCGCCTCGCACCGCGGAAATTCTTCCGCCAGACGCGGCGACGGTTCTCCTTACTACGAAAACACCGTGGCCGCGGCACGCGCCGCCTATGAAAATTTCAGCGTCGACTACGTCGAGATCGACCTGTACCTGACAAAAGACGGCTGCCCCGTCGTCATGCACGATTCCACGATAGACCGCACCACCAACGGGAGCGGAAACGTGGAGGCGATGACGCTCGAAGAGCTCCGCCGTTACAAAGTGGACGGAGGGCAGCCGGGAACGGCCGTACTCGACGAGATACCGACGCTGGACGACTTTTTCAAAGAATTCGCCGACGACGACCTGTACTTCCTCCTCGAGATAAAATCCCCCCGCTTCGCCTGCGTGGACGCGGCACTTGCGGTGATCGAGGAAAACGGCATGGCCGGCCGCGTGAACTTTATTTCTTTCAGCGCCGAACAGCTGAACTACGCCCGTTCGAAAAAACCGGAGATCTCCGTCAGCCTCCTGCGCGGGCTCAACGACCTGACCGACGAAGAAGGCTCTTCGCGCCCGCAGAAAGTCATGGATATCGTGAACCCCATGAACGCTTCCGTGAGCGCCGATTACATGACGGTATACGCGGCGGACGAAGTGAGAGAACTCAACCGGCACGGCGTCAAGGTGAACGCCTGGACGGTGAACGACCTCGGGCGATTCGTCGACAAGGGCTATGCCTCGGTCACGACGGATATGTGCGAACTCATCTCCCGCCAGCCCTATGAGATCGTGCCGGAGGAAGAGGTGATCACGGTCGCGCCCGGCGAACGCTTCCGCTTCGGCGCCACCGCGGCGGCGTGGGACGAAAACTACGACAAACAGATCGGAAACTGTACGGCGATCTGTATCGGAGGGGGATCCCTGTCGCAGGACGACGGCGGCTATTACGCCGAAGAGACGGGTGAGATCCGCTGCCTGCTCCTGTATGAGGGAGATTATTATGCCCTGCTTTCCCGCCCGGTAACGGTGCGCGTCGAAGAACCTGCCGGCGGATGCGGCGGCGGGATCGGCGCCGGCGGGGCGCTCTTTGCCCTTCCCCTGCTCGCGGCGGCGGGTATCCTTCTCCTCAAAAAGCGCAAAACAGAAAGATGACGCCCCGCGCTTTTGACGGCGGCATGACAAAAAATCGGGAAAGCCGAGCGATTTATATTGACTATTTTCACGAAAACATTTATAATAGATAAGGACCTGCGGGCAGGCAGGAACGACGTTTTCCGCCCGCAGCCGTACAAATCTGAAATTCAATGTAATCGGAGGTTGTTTTTTCTTATGAAGAAGATGACGATCGACGGCAATACCGCCGCCAGCCACGTCGCCTATGCCTTCTCGGAAGTAGCGGCGATCTACCCCATCACCCCCTCCTCCCCGATGGCGGAGGTCGCGGACGAATGGGCGACCGCGGGCAGAGTGAACATGTTCGGGCAGAAGCTGCGCCTCGCCGAAATGCAGAGCGAAGGCGGCGCCGCGGGCGCCGTGCACGGCTCTCTTTCCGCCGGCGCGCTGACGACGACGTATACCGCCAGCCAGGGCCTGCTGCTCATGATCCCCAACATGTACAAGATCGCGGGCGAACTGCTGCCCACCGTCTTCCATGTTTCCGCGCGCGCGATCGCGGCGCATTCGCTGAACATCTTCGGCGACCATCAGGACGTGATGGCCTGCCGCCAGACCGGCTTTGCGATGCTCGCTTCCGGCTCCGTTCAGGAAGTTATGGACCTCGCCCTCGTGGCGCACCTCTCCACCCTCAAGGCGAAGGTGCCCTTCCTGCACTTCTTTGACGGCTTCCGCACCTCGCACGAGGTTTCCAAGATCGACGTCATCGACTACGACGAGATGAAAGCGCTCGTCGACATGAAGGACATCGACGACTTCAAGAGCCGCGCGCTCAACCCCGAACATCCTATCCAGAAGGGCACCGCGCAGAACGGCGACACCTACTTCCAGAACCGCGAGACGGCGAACAAGTATTACAACGCCTGCCCCGCCATCGTCGAAGAGATGATGGAGAAGGTGAACAAGCTCACCGGGCGCAGCTACCACCTGTTCGACTACTGCGGCGCGCCCGACGCGGAAAACGTCGTCGTCATCATGGGCAGCGGCGCGGACGCGATGGAAGAGACCATCAACCGCATGAACAAAGAGGGTCATAAGGTCGGCCTCGTGAAAGTGCGCCTGTACCGCCCCTTCGTCGCGGACAAGTTCGTGGCGGCGCTCCCCAAGACCTGCAAGAAGATCGCCGTGCTCGACCGCACGAAAGAGCCCGGTTCCCTCGGCGAACCGCTCTATCTCGACGTGTGCTCCGCGCTCTTCGAGAAAGGCATCTCCAAGATCAAAGTGGTCGGCGGCAGATACGGGCTCGGCTCCAAAGAGTTCAACCCCTCCATGTGCTACGCGGTTTATAAGAACCTCGAGCAGAAGGAGCCGAAGAACCACTTCACCGTCGGTATCTACGACGACCTCACCAATACTTCCCTCGACTTCTCCGAGAAGTACGACGCCGCACCCGAGGGCGCGATCTCGTGCAAGTTCTACGGGCTCGGCTCGGACGGCACCGTCGGCGCGAACAAAGATTCCATCAAGATCATCGGCGACCACACCGATATGTACGCGCAGGCTTACTTCTTCTACGATTCCAAGAAGTCCGGCGGCATCACCGTTTCGCACCTGCGCTTCGGCAAGACCCCTATCCAGAGCTCTTACCTGATCGACAGCGCGGACTTCATCGCCTGCCACAACCCTTCTTACATCACCCGCTACGATATGCTCACCGATGCGAAGGAAGGCGGCAAGTTCCTGCTCAACTCCCCGTGGACGACGATGGAAGAGCTGGAAAAGAACCTGCCCGCGAAGGTCAAGCAGCAGATCGCGAAAAAGCACCTCAAATTCTACAACATCGACGCCATCAAGATCGCGATGGATATCGGCCTGAACGGCAAGACCAGCACCATCATGCAGTCTGCGTTCTTCTACATCAACGATTCCATCATGCCCTATGAGCAGGCTTCCGATTACATGAAGAAGGCGGTTTACAAGAAGTTCTCCCGCAAGGGCGACGCCGTCGTCAACATGAACTACGCCGCCATCGACTCCGCGAAGAGCGGTTTGCAGGAGATCAATTACCCCGCAAGCTGGGCGACCGCGACGGACGGCGCTCCGATGGTGAAAGTTGCGGACGACGAGTACTTCAAGAACGTCGTGCATCCCATCCTCGTGCTCGAAGGCGACAAGCTGCCCACCTCCGCGTTCAATGCGGACGGCTCCGTACCCGTCGGCACGACCAAGTTTGAAAAGCGCGGCGTTGCGGTCAAGGTTCCGAAGTGGATCCCCGAAAACTGCATCCAGTGCAACCAGTGCTCGTTCGTCTGCCCGCACGCGTGCATCCGCCCGGCGGTCATCGACGATGCGACCGAAAAACCCGAAACGTTCGTCACCAAACCCACGACCGGCCTGAAGGGAACGCAGTTCCGCATGCAGGTTTCGCCCCTCGATTGCATGGGCTGCGGCGTGTGCGCGAACGTCTGCCCCGGCATGAAGGGCAACAAGGCGCTCGTCATGGTGCCTCTGGAAGAGGTCGCCGACGCAGATGCGAAGAACTGGGAGTTCTCGCAGGAAGTGAAGCAGGCGGATACCTCCGCGATCAAGCGCACGACCGTCAAGGGAAGCCAGTTCAACCAGCCGCTGTTCGAGTTCTCGGGCGCGTGCGCGGGCTGCGGCGAGACGCCTTACGTCAAGGTCGTTACCCAGATGTTCGGCGACCGCATGATCATCGCCAACGCGACGGGCTGCTCCTCCATCTACGGCGGTTCCTCCCCTACATGCCCTTATACCGTGAACAAGGAAGGCCACGGCCCCGCATGGGCGAACAGCCTGTTCGAGGACAATGCGGAATTCGGCTACGGCATCAACCTCGCTTATAAGGCGCGCCGCACCAAGCTCGAGGCGGAAGTCAAAGAGCTGATGGAGAACGGCTGGAAAGACTATGCGGAAGGCAAAGCCGCCTGCGAAGAATGGCTCGCCAACATGGACGACGCCGAGGGCAGCAAGGCTGCCGCCGCCAAGCTCGTCAAGGCGCTGGAAAGCTGCAAGGACTGCGGCTGCGAGAGCGACGCGCTCTGCAAAGAGATCTATAAGGCGAAAGACTGCCTCGTCAAGAAGTCCATCTGGATCTTCGGCGGCGATGGCTGGGCTTACGATATCGGCTACGGCGGCCTCGACCACGTTCTTGCGCAGAACGAGAACGTAAACGTGCTCGTGCTCGACACCGAGGTGTATTCCAATACGGGCGGCCAGGCTTCCAAGTCTACCCCTACCGGGTCGGTGGCGAAGTTCGCTTCCTCCGGCAAGCGCGTCAAGAAAAAGGATCTCGGCATGATGGCGATGAGCTACGGCTATGTGTACGTTGCACAGGTTTCCATGGGCGCGAACAAACAGCAGTTCCTCAACGCGCTCATCGAAGCGGAGAAGTACGACGGGCCGTCCCTCATCATCGCATACGCGCCCTGCATCAACCACGGCATCAACATGAGCAAGAGCCAGGACGAAGAGAAGCGCGCGGTCGACTGCGGTTACTGGCAGCTGTACAGGTACAACCCGACCCTCAAAGAGGAAGGCAAGAATCCCTTCACGCTGGACAGCAAGGAGCCGACGGGCGACTATCAGCAGTTCATCCTCGGCGAGACCCGCTATTCCTCCCTCAAGAAGACGCAGCCCGAAGCTGCAGAAAAGCTCTTCAAGGAGAACGAGGAAGAGAGCAAAGCCCGCTACGAGGGTTACAAAAAACTTGCGGAAGAAGAATAATTTCTCTTTTGCATAACAAAAGGGAGCAGGTAAAGCGCAGTTCCCATAGGGAATTAAATCAAATTAAATTTTAATAGGGATTGCACTTTCAAGCGAGAAAATAAGAAGTCCGAAATTTACGGGCTTCTTATTTTTTTAGCAAATACCTGTGGCGCTGCTCTTGCAAAATCCGCCCGCTTGTGATATACTGTACTTGCGACACAATTTCATATTTCACTCGTAAGGTACGATAAGGCATTTCGTATCTCTTTTTCCTTACGAGTGGAAATTGTGTCGCAACAATCGGAGATACTTTATGCAGGGCGTGTCTTCGGTTAGAGGCACGCTTTTTTAATGCCCTGCTCAATAAAATTTGTAACTGGAGGGCAAAATGAAAAAAAGACTTTTGATGACTCTAATGACTTTGCTCATGCTTATCACCTGCGCAATTGGACTTGCTGCCTGCAGCGAAGATCAGTCAAGCGATCATACTCATTCGATGACTCACCACGCGGCAATTGCCGCGACGTGTACGGAGAACGGTGCCGCGGAATATTGGTCTTGCTCTGAATGCAACAAAAACTTTTCCGATGCGGATGGGAAAAACGAAATCGAAGATATTGTTATTCCCGCGCTCGGCCATGATTGGAGCGAATGGGAAATCCTCACGCCCGCAACTTGCACGGAGGATGGTTCCCGCGAACACGTCTGCAATCGCTGTCACGCCGAAGAGAACGAGAGCATCCCCGCAGCGGGACATACATATGTCAATACACCGGGAAAAGAGGCGACCTGCACGGAGGACGGCGTGACCGCAGGCAAATACTGCTCCGTCTGCGAGGAAGTTTTCGAAGAAGTGACCGTTCTCCCCGCTCTCGGACATAATTTCGTTGACGGCAAATGTACCCGCTGCGGCGAAAAACAGCCCGTTACCGAGGGATTGGACTTTACGCTTTCCTCCGATAAAACTTATTATACATTGACGGGCATCGGGAACACAACGGAGACAGATATTTATATTCCCGCGCAATATCAGAATCTGCCCGTCAAAGCCATTTCCAAAAGCGCGTTTGAAAAGAATACAAAGATCGCCTCCGTCTCCATTCCGGATAGCGTGATCTCGATCGGCGAAAAGGCTTTTTACTATTGCAGCAACCTTGCAAAAGTACAGTTAGGCGCAGGAGTAGAGAGTATCGGAGAATATGCTTTCTATGCTTGCACGGGACTGACAGAATTGCACATTCCCGCATCGGTTACGGATATCGCCGCCCAAGCCTTTTCCTACTGCTATAACGTCGCAGAGATCACGGCGGACGCAGATAATTCAGTGTATGCCGTTGCCGGCAACTGCCTGTACACAAAGGCGGACAAAACGCTGGTGTACGGTTGCAAAGCGAGCGTGATACCTGCCGACGGCACTGTTACTTCGATTGGCGATTATGCCTTTTACGGTTGCGGGTATCTTAAATCGATCAACATTCCCGACAGTGTCGAGAGTATCGGCGACTATGCCTTTTACAGTTGCACCAATCTTGCGGAAGTGACGTTGGGAGAGGGTGTGCTGTATATCAACAACCATTCTTTCCGCAAATGCACTAATCTGAAAACCATCTCCATGCCCGGCGTTAAGAGCATCGGAAGTTATGCATTTCAGGGCTGTACCAAACTTGCCGAGGCAAATTTGCCCGCCATCGAAAAGTTGTTCTTTGATTGTTTCGACGGCTGTTCCGCATTGAAAAAACTTACGATTGGAAAAAATATGCAGCAGTGGTATGATTGTTTGGGCGGCTGCAATTCTCTCAACGAGATCGTATTCCTCGGTAGCATCACCGACTGGTGTTCCGTTGATTTCAGACTTGCCCCTTTCCAATACGCTGATGTGGAGATTGGCGGCGCAAAACTCGGCAGTTCTCTCGTAATTCCCGAAGGCGTGACGAATATTCCTTCCGACGCCTTTGCATATGCGCGCACGCTGAACTCGGTCACTCTCCCCTCGTCACTGACGAAGATTGAGAGCGGTGCCTTCGGCGACTGCTTCCATATTTTGGAGATATGCAACAAATCGAGCCTTAATATCACGGCAGGCTCTTCCGACTTCGGCGGTATAGCATCCTATGCGCTGTACGTCGGCAGCACGCCGTCGGGCAATCTCTCCGTCACGGAGGACGGATATATCGTTTACAGCGACGGCACACTAAACGTCATCGGCGGCTATACGGGCGCGCGTTCGACGCTCGTTTTGCCGGATACAATTAAGGGAAAGACGTATACCATCAATAAATTCGCCTTTTCTGATGTTCCCGTTCTGTCGGTGACGATCCCGTCGGGATGTACGGAGATCGGCAAAAACGCCTTTATCAACAACACATATCTCAAAACGGCGGTCATCAACGGCGTAAAAGTCATCGGGGAAAGTGCGTTCAGCGGCTGTACGCAGCTTACTTCGTTGACGCTGGGAGAAGGTATAGTTACTATTGAGCGGTATGCTTTCGACTGCTATTCGATGATGGCGGGGGCGGAAAAGGGAAAACTGACGTCGCTCGTTATTCCCGACAGTGTGCAGGAGATAGGTATCGGCGCCTTCGAGGGGCATATTAACCTTACGACGGTCACGATCGGTAGCGGCGTGACGCATATCGGCAAAAACGCTTTCAGAAAATGCACCGCCCTCGCGCAGGTCACCTTTAAAAATACGAGAGGCTGGAAAGTAGAGGAAAACGACGTGCCTGCAAACTATACGTCCGTCACGCTCGGCAACGCTGCGCAAAACGCAACATTGCTCCGCGATACCTATATGGCGTACCATTGGAGACGAGGATAAGCACCATAAGAAAAAAAAACAATGAAAATACAGGAGGAAAACACATGGCTCTGGTCAATGCAAAGTGCACCAACTGCGGCGGCGCGCTGCAAGTAGATGATAATAAGGAGGCGGCAGTCTGCCCCTTCTGTGGCTCTGCGTTTATCGTGGAAAAGGCGGTACAGAATTTCAATATCGTCAATAATATCAGCGCGGGCGTCGTACATATTCACGGCAAAACGGAGAGCGACTTCGCTATCGAGGGAAATGTTCTGAAACAGTACAAGGGAAACGAGGCGGAAATTGTCATCCCCGATACGGTCCGCGAGATCGCGCGCGACGCCTTCCGTGACAAGCGGT
>ERZ1090868.870-NODE-870-length-16562-cov-11.874114_pt1 | contig 16562 bp, 15 predicted proteins | sample MGYA00478475_ERZ1090868 | MGnify/ENA primary metagenome ERZ1090868 (study PRJEB33644, sample SAMEA5815747) | chicken gut metagenome | biome: Chicken; feature: Gastrointestinal Tract; material: Caecum | place: Ireland | collected 2019-01-01 | study: A study of the...
TTTTCATCTTTTTCAAACTTTTTCCTCCATCCTTTTATAAATTTATGGAGTCATAAAAGTATATTTATTCATCTCACACTAATTATAACAATATCGTCTTAAAATACAATTAGTAAAATACACGATTTTTTCACCGTCTGCGGCATCCGTTTTTATAAATCAGAAAATCATAGCGATTCCGCTGTCTGAATAGCAACAAAAGGTCAGCCATACACACGGATCAGTGAGGAAATATTCCGGATCAGCGACATTCCTTCGAGGATCCGGATCGCATCCATAAAATGTCTCTCCTGAACCGTCTCTGTGATCACAACGATCTCAGCAAGCTCGCTTCTTTTTCTTTTCTGCATAACTTGAGCGATCGAAACATCATTATTTCCGAACACCGCCGCGACAGAAGCGAGAACTCCCGAACGGTCTTCCACTTCCATACGGACGAAATATTTACTTTTGATATCGCTGATCTTGCGGACAGGAAGATCCTTATAGCAAGTGCATCCGATCCTTCCGCAGCAGTCCGCCAGAATATTCCGCACACAGTCAAAAATATCTCCAACCACTGCGCTGGCGGTCGGCAGTTCCCCTGCACCGCGTCCGTAAAACATGGTGTCCTGCACCGCATCGCCGCGGACGAACACGGCATTGTAGGAATCCTGCACGGAAGCAAGGGGATGATCACTGTCGATCAGCATCGGATGTACGCGGGCCTCAATGCCTTCCGGCGTCAGCCGTGCCACTCCAAGCAGTTTGATCTCACAGCCCATCTCTTTCGCATAGAGGATATCTCTCGCGGTGATCCTTGCAATGCCTTCCGTGTAGACATTCTCAAAGACAACACGGGAGTTAAATGCGGCAGAGGCAAGGATCGCCACTTTTCTTCCCGCATCCAGACCCTCGATATCAGCTGTCGGATCTGCTTCCGCATACCCGAGATCCTGTGCCAACTGGAGTGCTTCGTCAAACTCCATCCCTTCCTTCGACATTTTGGTCAGGATAAAATTGGTCGTACCGTTGAAAATACCGATCACTTCCGTGATATGATTGCCGGCCAGGCACTGCTTCAGCGGACGGATGATCGGGATTCCCCCGGCCACAGACGCCTCATACAGAAAATCTCTTCCGTTTGCCCTCGCCGCTTCCAGAAGCTTCTTTCCCTCGGAAGCGACCACATCCTTATTGGCCGTCACCACGCTTTTTCCGGCATTCAGCGCATCCAGCATATAGGCCAGCGCCGGCTGGATCCCGCCCATGACCTCGACGACAATCTCAATCTCCGGATCCTCCAGGATCTCTCTCACATCATTGGTCAGGATCGACGGATCCTCCACCTTTGCGGCCGCTTTTTCCAGATTGCGGACCAGGATCTTTTTCAATTCCACCTTCGCGCCCAGTTTCGCTTCCATCTCGGCTTCCTGCCGCTTCAGCACCTTGTAGACGCCGGTTCCCACCGTGCCGAGTCCCAGCATTCCGGCCTTGATTACTCTGTTTTCCATCGTTCTGTCTCTCTTCTTCTGTTCAGGCAAGCGCTACAATACACTCGATCTCTACTTTTCCGTCCTTCGGCAGAGCAGCCACAGCAACACAGGAACGTGCCGGCTTGTCCTCTCCGAAATACTCTCCGTATACTTCGTTTACCTTTGCGAAATCATTCATGTCGGTCAGGAAAATCGTTGTCTTTACAACATTCTTTTTGCTGGTGCCTGCCTCTGCCATGATCGCATCCAGATTTTTCAGAGACATGGCAGCCTGCTCCTCCACCGTCTCCTGGATAACATTTCCATTTGCAACGTCAAAACCAAGCTGGCCGGAGATAAATAAAAAGCCATTGCTCTTGATCGCCTGTACGTACGGTCCAATCGCCGCCGGCGCTTTCTCAGTGTTTACAACTTCTTTTGCAGTTAATACTTCTTTCATCATCTCAATACTTCCTTTCTTTTTTTCGGTAAGAGGGACGCCAGCTCGCAGCTGCGCTGTTCGCTGTCCGTTGCCCGGCAAATGGTGCTGCGTGCCAGTGGCACGCGTTTAGCACGGACCGCAGCGGAGCGAAGACCTGCTCGTGCAAGCACGGCAGGCGCTTGCCGGGTGTATCGCACAGAATGTGCAGAAAACGTCCGTCTTTTTCTGTTTTTCCCATCCATATCGCTTTCTTATAGAAAATGATACGGGACAGGAAATCAGATCTCCAAAGACGGACGTCTGTCTTCTTACTTTTTTATTCGGTCTGATTATTTCTTATAATTTACAATATCGCCAAATTCCGGTTTCAGGGATGCACCGCCTACCAAGCCGCCGTCAATATCCGGCTGAGCAAACAGTTCCGGAGCTGTCTTGGCATTGACAGAACCGCCGTACTGGATACGGATCTCTGCCGCTGTCGCATCATCATAAATCTCAGCGATGCAGTCACGGATCCCTTTACACACTTCCTGGGCCTGCTCGGTGGTAGCAGTCTTTCCGGTTCCGATCGCCCAGATCGGCTCGTATGCAATCACCGCTTTCTTTGCCTGCTCCGCACTCACATTCCGGAATCCGACTTTTACCTGCTGGCGGATGAAATCCATGGTCACACCCTGCTCTCTCTGCTCCAGAGATTCTCCGCAGCACATGATCGGTGTGATCCCATGTTCAAACGCTTTCAGCATCTTCTTGTTTACGCTCTCGGAAGTCTCCGCAAAGTACTCTCTTCTTTCAGAATGTCCAAGAACAACATATTTTACGCCTGCATCGGTCAGCATTGCCGGGGAAATCTCACCGGTATATGCACCTTTTTCCTCAAAGTACATATTTTCGGCGCCTACCTGAATATTGCTTTCCTTTGTCGCCTCGACAACCGGAAGGATATCAATCGCCGGAACGCAGAATACTACATCCACTTCCTCGTTGTTTACCAGCGGTTTCAGTGTATTTACCAGCTCCACAGCCTCGCTGGGAGTCATATTCATCTTCCAGTTTCCAGCAATAATTTTCTTTCTTGCCATGATTCTATACCCCTTTATTTATCGTTTGCAGCCGCTACGCCCGGCAGTTCTTTTCCTTCCAGGAATTCCAGAGAAGCTCCGCCACCGGTAGAAATATGTGTCATCTTGTCGCCGTAACCCAGCTGGTTAACAGCCGCTGCGGAATCTCCGCCGCCGATGATCGTAACGGCATCTGTCTCAGCCAGAGCAGCCGCAACTGCCTTAGTGCCATGTGCAAAATTCGGCATCTCGAAGCAGCCCATCGGTCCGTTCCATACTACCGTCTTTGCGTCTTTGACAGCGTCACAGAACAGTTTTTCCGTTTCCGGTCCGATATCCATACCTTCCCAGCCATCCGGGATCTCGCCGCTCTTGACGATCGCAGTGTTGCAGTCATTTGAGAACGCATCGCCGATCTTGTGGTCGATCGGGAGAAGCAGTTTTACACCTTTCTCCTTTGCTTTTTTCAGCATATCCAGTGCATACTCCAGATAGTCATCCTCGCAGAGAGAGGTTCCGATCTTTCCGCCCTGTGCTTTGGAGAATGTATAGGCCATACCACCGCCGATGATCAATGTGTCAACCTTGTCCAGCAGACGGTTGATCACGGAAATCTTACTGGAAACCTTTGCGCCGCCCAGGATCGCAACAAACGGGCGCTCCGGATGATCAACAGCGTTTCCGAGAAAATCGATCTCTTTCTGCATCAGGTAACCTACCACACAAGTATCCACATATTTTGTCACGCCGACATTGGAGCAGTGCGCGCGGTGCGCGGTTCCAAAAGCGTCGTCAACATATACGTCGCAGAGAGAAGCCAGTTCCTGGCTGAAGTTATCTTCGTTTTTCGTTTCTTCTGCACGATAACGAGTGTTCTCAAGGAGAATCACATCGCCGTCTTTCATCGCCGCAACAGCGGCCTTTGCGTTCGGTCCGACAACCTCAGGATCCGCCGCAAATTTCACTTCCTGACCAAGCAGTTCGGAAAGGCGGACAGCAACAGGAGCCAGAGACAGTTCCGGCTTCGGCTCTCCCTTCGGTTTTCCGAGATGAGAACAAAGAATTACTTTTCCGCCGTCTGCGATCAGTTTTTTGATCGTCGGCAGAGCGGCTACCAGACGGTTTTCATCTGTGATCTTTCCGTCGATCAGCGGAACGTTGAAATCACATCTTACCAGGACTCTCTGGCCCTTCACATTAATATCATCGACTGATTTTTTGTTTAACATGAGTGTTTCCTCCAATCTCTTATTATCATCGGATAAGGAAGATCCCTTTCCTATCCGCCGCGATACTCACGTCCTGCTCATGCAAGCACGGCAGCCACTGTCAGATGTATCGCACAAAAAGGGTCCGGTCCTTGAAAAGACCGGACCCTTGGGGTTCACAATTCAGGAATATTCTGTTCAGATTACCGCCTGATTATGCCAGTTCGCTAAAGTATTTGATTGTACGAACCATCTGGCTTGTGTAAGAGTTCTCATTGTCATACCAGGATACAACCTGTACCTCAGTAGTTCCGTTATCCAGCGGCAGAACCATAGTCTGAGTTGCATCGAACAGAGAACCATATCTCATACCAACGATATCGCTGGATACGATTTCATCTGTGTTATATCCGAAGGACTCTGTAGCGGAAGCTTTCATCTTAGCGTTGATTTCATCAACAGTTACGTTTCCTTCAACAACTGCGGTCAGGATCGTGGTGGAACCTGTCGGAGTCGGAACACGCTGAGCAGAACCGATCAGCTTTCCGTTCAGTTCCGGAATAACCAGACCAATTGCTTTTGCAGCACCGGTGCTGTTCGGAACGATGTTAATAGCTGCTGCACGAGATCTTCTCAGATCGCCTTTTCTCTGCGGTCCGTCCAGGGTCATCTGGTCACCTGTGTATGCATGGATGGTACACATGATACCGCTCTTGATCGGAGCCAGCTCGTTCAGTGCTTTCGCCATCGGTGCCAAGCAGTTAGTGGTACAGGAAGCTGCGGAGATGATAGTATCTTCCGGTTTCAGTGTCTCATGGTTTACATTATAAACGATTGTCGGAAGGTCATTTCCTGCCGGAGCAGAGATAACAACTTTACGAGCACCTGCGTTGATATGTGCCTGAGCTTTTTCTTTGGAGGTATAGAATCCGGAACACTCCAGAACTACGTCTACGCCAAGCTCTCCCCATGGGCAGTTGTTTGCATCCGGGAATGCATAGATTTTGATGTTTTTGCCGTCTACAGTAATGGAATCTTCATCAGAGGTTACAGTATCAGCCAGAGCGTATTTACCCTGAGATGAATCATACTTCAACAGATGAGCCAACATCTTAGGGGATGTAAGATCGTTGATTGCTACTACTTCATAACCTTCTGCACCAAACATCTGTCTGAATGCCAGACGTCCGATACGGCCAAAACCATTGATTGCTACTTTTACTGCCATGATTTTAATTCCTCCTAAAAAGTGTTTTTTGGATGTTTTAAAAGTCTCAGTACTTTGTTAAAGAAACATCAACCTTAATTCGTATTTTACCTAATTCCCGGAGAAAATTCAACCCCATTTTGCTTAAAAGCATATAAAAATTTTTTTATATCCTGTCAAAAAGAAAAAAACAGGTACCGACAGGGCAGATCGCCGAGCTTTCCGGGCTATCGGGAGCTGTCCCCTTCCGTGAGCGGCGGTCTGCCCTGAATTTCTGCCGGCCGATACGTGAAGTTGAGCGGTTGTGAAAATCTGGCCATACCCCTTTGGTTTGCAGCAATTCCGCCGGGTCTGCGCATTAAAAGCACGGACCCGGCGGAACTGTTTCTGATATTTTATAATTTGCGGAAAACCGGTTTCCGTCCGACGTACAGAGTATAGTAGCGGAAACCTGCCTCTTTCAGCAACGCGGAAGCGGTGTCAAAAGAGTAGGCCACATGGCGCGGTTCGTGGGCATCGGAGCCGATGGTGATCAGTTCTCCGCCAAGCTCACGGTAGCGGCGGATGATATCCGGATGGGGATTGGGATATCCAAGACCGTATTTCAGCCCTCCTGTATTGACTTCCAGGGCGATCTGATATTCGATCAGAAGCTGCAGAATTTCATCGATCTCCTGCCGGTATTCGCCGCAGTTGTATCCCGCCGCTTTCCGTTTCCCGTAACGCGTCGCATAGTCCAGGTGTCCAAGCGTCTGGAAATCATGAAAACTGCGAAGGTTCTCAGCTGTCGCCCGAAAATACAAGCGGTACATTTCTTCGTCGCTCATATCAGGAAAAGAATCTGTATAATAGGGATCTTTCCCGTCCAGAAGATGCATGGAACCGATCACAAAATCGAAAGGCCATTGGCGGACATAGGTGCGAAGCCGGTCTTTCAGATGCGTCTGCAGGCCAAGCTCCACGCCAAAACGGATGGCGATGCGGCCGCGGTACTGCTCCTGTAAGGCCCGAATCTTTTCCCGATACGTCAATGTATCCAGCTGAAACTCCATTTCTCCCGTCTCCGGATTTACCGGATAATCCATATCGTAATGGTCTGTAATGCACAGTTCCGTCATGCCTAGACGGACCGCCTGTTCAATCATCTCTTCCGGACGTGTCACGCTGTCCGAAGAAAACCATGTGTGCATGTGGCAGTCAGCGATCATCCTATTTCCTCCTGTGTCTGATATGATCAAATCTCCCGGATCTTCTCTGTGATGGTTCCGCCCCCGGCCACATAGCCGTCCCTGTAAAAAACGACAGCCTGCCCCGGCGTAACGGCACGGACTTTCTCCGGGAATACACACTGTATTTCGTCTTCTCCGGTACGCGTTACGATACAGGGAGAACCCTTGTGCCCGTAGCGGATCTTCGCCGTACAGGGAAATTCTTCCCCGACAGCCAGCGGCGGGATCCCCATGTAATTGACATGACTGGCTTTCAATCCGCCGGCAAATACTTCTTCGTTCTCTCCGATCACGACCTCATTGGTCTCCGGCCGAATCTCCAGTACAAAAACCCGATGTCCCATCGGAAGATTCAGCCCGCGGCGCTGGCCAACCGTATAGTGGGTGATCCCCTCATGGGTCCCAAGGATCTCTCCCCTGGTATTGACAAAGTTTCCGACGGGCGGCTTTTCTCCGGTCTCTCTCTCAATAAACGAAGCATAATCGTTATCCGGAACGAAACAGATTTCCTGGGAATCTTTTTTGTGGGCTACCGGAAGCCCTATTTCTTCGGCGATCGCCCGGATCTCGTCCTTTGTGTACTCTCCCACAGGCATCAGCGTCCTGGAAAGCTGTTCCTGGGTAAGGCTGTACAGTGCATACGTCTGATCCTTTGCCGCGGTAACGGAATTCCGAACTGCATATCTTCCGTTGGGGAGGTGTATGATCCTGGCGTAATGGCCTGTGGCGATATAGTCGGCTCCGATGGCCAGACTCCTCTGCAGCAGGGATTCCCACTTGACATATCGATTGCAGGCAATGCAGGGATTCGGAGTTCTTCCGCAGCGGTATTCGTTCACGAAATAATCCATCACATGCTGACGGAACTCTTTTTTGAAATTCATCACATAATAGGGTATCTCCAGGTGCTGCGCGACTCTCCTCGCATCATCGACAGCCGAGAGGCCGCAACAGCCGCCGTTTTCCTCGACGGCCGTCCCGGCCTCATCCTGCCAAATCTGCATGGTCACTCCGATCACCTCATAGCCCGCCTCCCTGAGAAGGTAGGCGGCCACCGAGGAATCTACGCCGCCGGACATCCCGACAACTACTTTTTTCTTTGCCATGGCTTAATATTCTTCCTCTTCTTCCTCTTCGCTGATATCCGACTTCGGTTTCTCCAACCCTTCGATCTTGATGCCATGTTTCTCTGCATAGTCCCACAAAGCTGCATGGATCGCTTCCTCTGCCAGCAGAGAACAGTGTACTTTCACCGGCGGCAATCCATCCAGTGCATCCATCACCGCTTTATTGGTAACTTCCAGTGCTTCCTGGATCGTCTTTCCCTTTACCAATTCTGTCGCCATACTGCTTGTCGCGACTGCAGCGCCGCAGCCGAAGGTTTTAAACTTGCAGTCCTGGATCACACCGTTATCATCGATATCCAGGTACATTCTCATGATGTCTCCGCATTTCGCGTTTCCTACAGTGCCTACGCCGCTGGCGTTTTCGATCTCTCCTACATTTCTCGGATTCTGAAAATGATCCATCACTTTATCGCTGTACATAATTTTGTTCCTCCTGTATTTCTTTTATAACAGCTCAGTCGGCTGAACTGCCGCATTATTTCCCCTGTTTTTTCAGGAAATCTTCATAGAGCGGCGACATACTGCGCAGCCTTGCCACGATTTCTTTGATCTGGTCCACAGTGTAATCAATATCTTCCCTGGTGGTTTCTGCGCTGAGTGTCAGCCGCAGAGAACCGTGTGCGATCTCATGGGGAAGTCCGATCGCCAGCAGAACATGAGAGGGGTCCAGAGATCCGGAAGTACAGGCGGAGCCGCTGGACGCCGCGATCCCCTTCATATCAAGCATGATCAGCAGGGATTCGCCCTCGATAAACTCGAAACTGATATTGCAGTTGTTGGGCAGACGTTTCGCCGCATCTCCGTTCAGACGGCTGTGGGGAACTTCTGTGAGGATTCTGTGGATCAGATGATCCCGCAGTTCTTTTTCCTTCTCCGTTCTCTCTTTCATCGTATCCGCCGCCAGTTTTGCCGCCGCGCCGTATCCGACGATCCCCGGCACATTCTCTGTTCCCGCCCGGCGTTTTCTCTCCTGTGCTCCGCCATGGATAAAGGAGCGAATCTTCACGCCTTTTCGGATATAAAGGAATCCGATTCCCTTCGGTCCATTGATCTTATGTCCGCTGGAACTGAGCATATCGATATGGCATTCATCCACATTCAGCGGGATCTGGCCTAAAGCCTGTACCGCATCGGTGTGGAAAAAGATATTGTGCTCTCTGGCGATCCTTCCGATCTCTTCCACCGGCTGGATCGTTCCGATCTCATTGTTTGCAGTCATCACGGAGATCAGGATTGTTTCCGGGGTGATCGCTTTCTGAAGATCATCCAGTTTGACAATCCCGTTCTCATCCACATCCACATAAGTGATCCGCGCCCCGCGCTGCTTTTCCAGATATTCACAGGTGTGCAGAATCGCATGGTGTTCGATCTTTGTCGTAATGATATGATTCCCCTTGGACGCATACGCCTCGTAGGTCGCTACAAGCGCCCAGTTGTCTGCCTCCGTTCCTCCGGCCGTAAAGTAGATCTCTTCCGGACGTGCTCCAATCACCTCCGCAATCTGCTCTCTGGCCTTTGTGATCGCCTCTTTGCTCTTTCCTGCTATTTCATAAATGCTGGACGGGTTTCCGTAATATTCGCTGAAGTAGGGAAGCATCGCCTCCACAACCTCCGGCGCTGTTCTCGTTGTCGCTGCATTATCCAGATAAATCATTTTCTGCCTCCTTCTGCTTATTCGCTGCTGTTCACTGCTGTGTTTTTTATTTTTGAAACGGGACGATGGTTCCTATACATCCGATCCGTCAGCCTCTGCCGCAGGCTCTTCCCGATCTGCTCTCTCCGTCGGCCTGTGAATCATCCGTGGAGTTGAGCTGGTTGCTTTCCTGCACCAGTTCGCCGAGAGTGATCGTATCCACTGCCTGGGTAATACTGTCGTTGATCCGCTTCCACACAAACCGCGCTACGCAGCAATCCGCTTCCTCACAGTTTCCGCTTCCCTCATTGACCGGACAGGTGACTGCATCCAGATTTCCTTCCAGTGCACGCAGGATATCCCCAACAGAAATTTCTTCCGCAGGCCGCCCCAGCTGGTATCCGCCCTTTGCTCCCCGGACACTGCTGATGATCCCGGCTCTCTTCAGCAGCCTTGCCAGCTGCTCCAGATAACTCTCCGAAATTTTCTGCCGTTCGGCGATACTCTGCACAGAGACCGCACCTTCCTCCCCGTGAACCGCCAGGTCGATCAACGCCCGCAGACCGTATCTTCCCTTCGTCGATAATTTCATCCTTTCCTCCCGTTCTTACTTCCTGATCCTCTGCAGTCTGCCACGGTTCCTGTCACAAAATCTCCCCGGCAGATCCTCTGCAGTTTTTAATTCCGACAAAACTGATCGGAATTATTTCTTTCTTAGGATAGCACCGGCCTTTTGTTCTGTCAAGCATGTTTTTCACATATTCTGTAATAATCGATCCGATCCAATTCCGGAGGTCTCTATTGTCACGCAAAAAAACTTTACTCATCGGTGCTTTCATCCTCACCCTGACGGGGATGATCAGCAGAATCATAGGCTTCTTCTACAGAATATTCCTCTCCCACGCCATTGGTGCGGAACAACTCGGGATTTTTCAGCTGGTCTCTCCGGTCTACTCCATGGCGCTATCCGTCTGTTCCGCCGGGATCCAGACGAGCCTTTCGCGCTTCATTGCCGCAAAAACCGCAGAAAAGGACTCCTCCAGTGCTCTCCATTTTCTTGTGACCGGGACGGTATTTTCCTTCCTTCTGTCGCTGCTCTCCGCGGCAATCCTCTACTTTTTTGCCGCTCCTATCGGGGAAGGATTCCTGGGCGAAAGCCGCACCGTTCCGCTTCTTCAGGTTCTGGCCTTTTCCCTTCCTCTGTCCGTGGTCCACTTCTGCATTGCCGGATGGTATTACGGCAGGAACAAAACTGCCATCCCCTCGCTCGGTCAGCTTCTGGAGCAGATCATACGGGTCATGGCTTCCTATATCATTTACCTGATCTTCCTGTCGGAAGAACGAACTCCCTCCGCGCTGCTGGCTGTTCTGGGCACCTTGGCAGGGGATCTGGTCTCCTGCCTTTTCTCGCTGATCATGATCCGGCTTGAAACTCTGCATCTCAGCTATCGGATCCGGACCCTGACAAAGCCGTTTGCATATCTGAAACTGCTGCTTCTCATGTCCTATCCGCTGATGGCAAACAGAGTTTGTATGAGCCTTCTTCACAGCCTGGAGACGACTCTGATCCCCGGCCGCCTGCTCGCCAATGGCATGGAAACCGCTGAAGCGCTGAGCATCTACGGCGTCCTGACGGGGATGGCGATGCCGTTGATTTTCTTCCCGTCCACCATCACCAACTCTGTCTCCGTCGTACTTATGCCGGACGTAGCGAGAAATCAGGCGGCAGGAAACCGCTCCTCCATTGCTTCCACCACAGCACAGACGATCCGCTTCTGTCTCTATCTCGGGATCTTCTCCCTGGGGATCTTTTTCTTCTTCGGTAATTCCATGGGGACCATTCTGTTTCACAACGATGATGCAGGAGCCTTTCTCCGGATCCTGGCTTTTCTCTGCCCGTTTCTGTACCTGGACGCCACACTGTCCAGCATCCTGACGGGGCTGGGGAAAACGCGGCAGGTTTTTTTCCAGAACGTTGCCGGTCACAGCATACGGATCGTCTTTGTCTGGTTTGCCGTCCCGATCCAGGGCATCCGAGGATACCTGATCGGTATGCTAGTCAGCGAAATCCTGACCACTTTTCTGCGGCTCGCATCGCTTTACCGGGAAGTTTTCTTTTCGTTCCATGCATGGTCAGATCTGCTGATCCCTTCTGGGGCAATGGCCGCGGCTGCGGGCTGTACACTGTTCCTGGGACAGTTTCTGCAGCCACTTCCGCTGTCGTCCCTCACCGTACTGTTTTTGGAAGTGGGAACCGCCGCCTGTGTCTATCTGCTCCTCTTAAGACCTTTGCTGCCCCGGAACATTCTGCGAAGGAAACGGTAACCCCATTTTTCGTGAAACTCCGAAAAGAATATCGACAGCCGTACTTTTTTGTATTATAATGGGAATGCTGTATTTCCGGCTGAAACGCCGGCTCAGCGTGTACGATAAACCATTTCTGATACTATAAAGAGAAGGAGATTACCATGAGTTTCAATTTCGAAAAACGGCTTCCAACGCCTTCGGAAATCCGTGAACAGTATCCGCTCAGTCCCCATGCAGTCTCTGTAAAAACTGCGCGTGACAAAGAGATCGCCAAAGTTTTCACCGGAGAATCCGATAAATTCCTTGTGATCGTCGGTCCCTGTTCCGCCGACAACGAAGATGCTGTTTGCGAATACGTCGGCCGTCTGGCAAAAGTCGCCGATAAAGTTTCCGACAAGCTGATCATCATTCCTCGTGTCTACACAAACAAACCTCGGACGACCGGAGAGGGATACAAGGGAATCGTTCATCAGCCGGATCCTGAGAAAAAGCCGGACCTGCTCCATGGACTGATCGCGATGCGCAAAATGCATATGCGTGTCATCGAGGAGAGCGGTCTGACTTCCGCAGACGAGATGCTGTATCCGGACAACTGGAGTTATCTGTCAGACATCCTCTCCTACGTTGCGGTCGGCGCCCGTTCCGTGGAAAACCAGCAGCACCGCCTGACAGTCTCCGGCCTGGATATACCGGCCGGCATGAAAAATCCGACCAGCGGAGATTTTTCCGTTATGCTGAATTCCGTCATTGCCGCGCAGGGATCCCATACCTTTATCTACCGGAACTGGGAAGTCAAAACCACCGGCAACCCGCTGACCCACACGATCCTCCGCGGCGCGGTCAACAAACACGGAAACGCCATTCCGAACTATCACTACGAAGATATTCAGCTTCTGCTGGAAAAATATCGCGAAACCCACCTAAAAAACCCGGCGGTGATCATTGACGCCAATCATTCCAACTCCAACAAACAGTACGAACAACAGATCCGTATTGTGCGCGAGGTAATGCATAACCGCCAGTACTCCGACGATATCCGCGGACTGGTGAAAGGTGTGATGATCGAGAGTTATCTGGAGCCCGGCAATCAGAAGATCGGCTGCGGCACCCATATCTACGGAAAATCTATCACAGATCCCTGCCTCGGATGGGAGGATACGGAAGCGCTCATTTATACGATCGCAGATCTGGTATAAACGGCTGCCGAATAGAAAACCGAAAGCAAAGCGCCTGCCGTGCTTGCACGGACAGGCGCCTTACAGAAAACTGCCGTAACAGTTCAGTTGACTGGACTGTTACGGCAGTTTCTTAACCTTTTCTATTTTCGCGGATGGGATTTGTCATACACTTCCCGCATCTGATAAATTCCCATATTCAGATACATCTGTGTTGTGGAAATGTCGGAATGGCCCAGCATTTCCTGCACGCTTTTCAGATCTGCTCCGTTCTGAAGCAGATGCGCAGCAAACGAATGGCGCAGGATATGCGGAGTGATGTCCGATGTGATGCCGGCTTCTTTTCCATAGACCTTGAGTACCTTCCAGAATCCCTGGCGGCTCATGGGTTTCCCGGAACAGTTGACAAACACGTACTCACAGTCATTCTCCCGCAGCAGTTTTTTTCTTCCTTGCTGCAGATAGAGTTCCAAAGCAGCCCTTGCCGCGCTTCCGAACGGGATCACACGTCCCCGCTCCTGCTCCGCGCAGTTGATATACCCCAACCGGATGTTCAGGTCGTTCCTCTTTAAATGGATCAGTTCACTGACCCTGATCCCGGTTGCATAGAGGAGCTCCAGCATCGCCTTGTCGCGCATCCCTTTCGGCGTCGAACTGTCCGGCTGGCTGAGCAGCAGATCCACTTCTTCCACCGACAGCACCTCCGGTATTTTCCGTTCCACCTTCGGCGGCCTCAGATTTTCCGACGGATCCTCTGTCACATAATGCTGCCGCAGCACATATTGATAAAACTTTCGGATCGCAGCCACATTTCTTGAAACAGTTGCCGGAGCCATCTGTTCCCGCTCCAGGTACAGCATATAGGAATTCAGAAATGTTTCCGTTACCGCGTTCAGTTCCGTTACCTGCTGTTCGGCCAGGTAACGTTCCATTTTTCTGAGATCGTGTTCATAGGACACCTCCGTATTATGGGGAGTCTTCTTCACCGTGTGCAGGTAACTGATAAATTCCCAGATCGCATCTTTGATTTTCCAGCTTTCTTCTTTTTCCAGCATCATATTACAGCAGACAGACCTGTCTCATAAAATGCAGCCATGTCTTTTTACCTTTCCAAAAATTCTGTGAATTATTATATACATATTTTTTTCAAATTGCAATTCAGTTTTTCTCCACAGAATCCCTTCAAAAAAATGCTGAACCCATCAAATTCTAATATCTTGTGGATATCGTCGAATTATGTCTACCACATATGGTAATTTTGAATTTGTAAATTTTTTGTTAACTTTTCAGGAGCCGCTGCAGGAGCAGCGGATTGACGTATGCTTCCAACAAAATCCCCCACAGGACGACCGTCAGGAACAGAACGCACCACAGACAGTACTGCACCGCTTTCCTTCCAAAAAAGGCAGTTCTCCATTTCACTTGTCCCGACATACTGCAGATCACCGTAAACATTCCCAGAAACGCAGGCACATAGATCAGATACTGAGGCAAAAGCGCCGCCGCAAACAGCAGTATTCCGCGAATCCCATTCTGCAGCAGAACGATCCCGAGAAACGTCCCGCAGAAAAAACCATACATCAGAAGCTCCGCGATCACAAGCGGTGTTCCGAGAACCGTTGCACCGATCACCTGTACACCTGCCATCCCCATCAGCCGCCGCGGAAGAAGATAAAAGAAATAATCTTTATTATAAAACTGTGAAGAGCTGAAGTTTTCCAGTGAAAATAACTGCAGTTCTATCACATTCTGTCCCCTGCTCCGGTACGCCACGTTCGCAAAGACTGTACCCAGCGCAAACCCCACTGCAAACAAGAGTAAGAACAACTTCCAATATGGAAAAAATTCACGTCTGATAAATTTTCTCACAGAACCCTCCGCCGCCTTCTTCATTTTTCTGTAACCGTCCGGCTATAACCGCGGCTGCACTTCACAGATCACTCAAATCGTTACCGTCCCTTTCAATATATGAGAGAAGAGCAAAAAAAAGAAGCCGAGGACCATCGGTTTTCCCGACGGCCTCAGCCTCTCATCGTCTTTCTGTCTAATCCTCACGCTTTGATCAGATGTTACTTCGCGTAGTCAGTTACGCGGCTTTCACGAATTACATTCACTTTGATCTGTCCCGGATATTCCAGTTCCGCTTCGATCTGTTTTGCGATATCTCTCGCTACCAGTACCATATCAGAATCTGTCACCTGATCCGGAACTACCATAACACGAATTTCTCTACCTGCCTGAATTGCAAAAGATTTTTCCACTCCCTTGAAGGAGTTTGCGATGTCCTCTAACTGTTTTAATCTGTTTGTATATGTTTCCAATGTCTCTCTTCTCGCGCCCGGACGTGCAGCGGAAATCGCGTCTGCCGCCTGTACCAGACATGCAATCAGAGACTGTGGTTCCACATCGCCATGATGTGCTTCCACTGCATTGATCACAAGCGCGGACTCTTTGTATTTCTTACAGAGAGTTACGCCGATCTGAATGTGGGAACCTTCCACCTCATGGTCGATGGATTTTCCAATGTCATGAAGGAGGCCTGCACGTTTCGCCATGCGGACGTCACAGCCCACCTCACCTGCCAGAAGTCCTGACAGCTGTGCAACCTCTATCGAGTGCTTCAAAGCATTCTGTCCATAGCTGGAACGGAATTTCATTCTTCCTAAAAGCCGAATCAGTTCCGGATGGAGTCCGTGAACTCCCACTTCCAGAGCAGCTGCTTCGCCTTCTTCCCGGATATTCTGTTCAACTTCTTTCTTGGCTTTCTCCACCATTTCTTCGATACGAGCCGGATGGATACGACCGTCAACTATCAGTTTTTCCAGAGCGATCCTTGCAATTTCGCGCCGAATCGGGTCGAACGCGGACAACACAACCGCTTCCGGAGTATCGTCAATAATTAAATCTACGCCTGTCAGTGTCTCAAGGGTCCGGATATTTCGTCCTTCACGTCCGATGATCCTTCCCTTCATCTCATCGCTGGGAAGCTGTACCACAGAGATCGTACTTTCCGCCACGTGGTCCACCGCGCATTTCTGAATCGCCGTAACCACGTATTCTTTCGCTTTTCGTCCTGCTTCCTCTTTGGCTTTGCTTTCCATTTCCTTGATCAGTTTTGCCGTGTCGATCTTTACTTCGTCTTCTACAGATTTCAACAGATAATCTTTTGCTTCTTCGGAGGTCAAACCGGAAATTCTTTCCAGTTCCTGTACTCCTTTTGCGTGTAATTCGTCTACTTCCTTTTCTTTCTTTCTGACGTTTGCCTCTTTTGCTGTAAGTTCATTCTCACGACGCTCTAATACGTCCGCCTTCTTGTCCACGGATTCCTCCTTGGAAAGGACGCGCTTTTCGTACTTCTGCAGTTCTGCTCTGCGCTCTTTGGTCTCTCTTTCCACTTCATTTTTCGTTTTCAGAGATTCCTCTTTCGCTTCCAGCAGGGCCTCCCATTTCTTAGTTTCCGCTGTTTTTAATGCTTCGTCTATGATACTTCTTGCCTTAGCTTCTGCCGTGCCAACCGTCTCCGCATCGTCACGGATTTTCTTGTCCACAGCACGTTTTCTTACAATCGGAACTGCGATAAGCAACGTGATCACTACAGCAATGACTGCGACAATAACACATGATATGATTGTAGTAGTCATCACCGGAGCACCTCCTTATTTAATTTTCATTGTACAATTTCTACAACACTACAATTTTATAATGTTTTAACAAATTTG
>ERZ1090868.873-NODE-873-length-16535-cov-7.070510_pt1 | contig 16535 bp, 10 predicted proteins | sample MGYA00478475_ERZ1090868 | MGnify/ENA primary metagenome ERZ1090868 (study PRJEB33644, sample SAMEA5815747) | chicken gut metagenome | biome: Chicken; feature: Gastrointestinal Tract; material: Caecum | place: Ireland | collected 2019-01-01 | study: A study of the...
CTTCCTCATTTTGTATGTATTTGATTTTACAGTTGACATTCGGTACACTCATTTATTCCCGAATTTTTGTTCGAGCGTGAGAATGATTTTCGCAAAGCGCACGGGCAAATCGTCAAAAAATCCGTCCTCTACTTTGCGCGGCAAAGGCGGAGAACCCGAAAGTTCGCCCAAGTTCATGTTATAGAGCGATGCGAGCAACTTTTCCATTACCGCGATATGTATATCCACTTTCTGCCCCTGTACTTTCAGGAATTTACCCGTTTCGTCGGTGATGCTTTCGATCTTCCGCATCTCCTCGTACAGTTTATCCAAAGCCATAGCGGGCGGAACCGCAGCGGCGGCAGGCGCAGTGGGCGGCGTTGCTTTCAGCGCGTCCACGCCGAGGCGGATCAGGCAGGTCATAAATTCGTTCTTATTTCTGAATTCCTTTGAATGGGCCTTGTAGAGATTCCCGATTTCGACCACAAGGTCCGGATCATAGAGCCGGATTGTGTACTTCATTTCAAAATTGCTCATGCCGCGTCCTCCCCTTCTGTTTCGCTTTCTTCTTCCGTATAGGAATCTTCTGATTCTTCCGCAAGAGGATTTTCCGCTTCTGTGGCTTCCCAGTCGATATAGTGCTGTGCGATCACGCCTTGAAAGTAATAGATAAACTTCCTTGCCGTATCGTAACCGACACGTTCGCCCGCAAGCAACTTGTCCGCCTCGCTTTGCTCAACGCCCAAACGCCGCGCGAAGTCCTGCGCCGTCAGATTCTCCGATTCCAGATAGGAACGGAGCTTTTCTTTGTTTGCTACCATTTTTTGACCTCCGGATTATTGAGAAGTTTTCCCTCTCATATATCCGTGGACAAAATCGCATCAAAATCGGCTATTTTTCAAAAAATTTTTTGAAATTCTTTTTTTCGCCCATTCCAAACGCCGGCGAACCGACCGCTCGTCGATATGTAACATGGCGGCGATCTGCACTTTCTTGTAGCCTTGGATATGAAACAAAATATAGACTTGACGTTGTTTTTCGGTCAGACACGAAAGAATCTTCTGATACCATTCGCGCCGCTCTTCTTTCGCTATGAGTGTTTCCAGCGGGTCAGGAACCTCCGCCAGAAGATCGTAGCCATCCTCCCCAAATTTTTCCAGCGATAAATTCTTCACGCAGCGAAAGCCTGCCCGTTCTTTTTGTTTCATCTCTTTCCAATGCAGAGCCTGCTCCCGCACAAGTAAGAATTCATATTCACGCTTGAATTCCTCCGTGACCTCCACTTCTTCCGAATGTCCGTCTGCAAACACATACTTGATTTTCGCCATCTACCCTGTCCTCCTGTTTCAAATTTTGAAATTTATGTTTTTCAAAATCCGAACAGGGGGCGCTCGTATTGGCATTAAACTACATTTTTCGAAAGCGTAAGAAAAAAGGCACCTGTCAAGCGAGCTCTCACATCGCTTTACAAGTGCCTTATATACTACTATATATTTTCTATTTCCTTGCGCCGCTTTTTGCTTTATTTTCTGTCGCTGCTTTTGATCAGCAGCGATACGCAGTCATTTCTCCAACGCATTTTTTCACTTCCCTCCCTTTCTATGTCGCACTGCATATGCTATTTAAACATGGAATTCTTAATCTATTTAATTCCTGCCGAAAACATCTCCTTTCATAATTTACAAATTATCTCCGTTTGTCTTGATAATATCGCGGAACGTATAAGCAGAATCTTTGATAATTCTTTTTTGCGTACGGTAATCGACATAGACAAGTCCGAAGCGTTTTCCGTACCCTTCCGCCCACTCAAAGTTGTCCATAAAACTCCAACACGAATATCCGATTACGGGTATCCCCTCATCTGCCGCGCGCTTTAAGTTTTTAATATGCGTGCGCAGATATTCGCTGCGCTGCGGATCGTGTACCTTGCCGTCCTCATACACGAAATCGGTATTCGCCATGCCGTTTTCCGTTATCATGATCGGCAACCCATAACGACGGTACATGAATTTTGCCGAATAATACATACATTCGGGCGTAATCGTCCATTCCATCGTCGTAAACGGATTTCCGGTATATCTGTAATCGAATCCTTCCGCAACGTCCGCACGATAGATATTGTAAGCGCAAAAATCGAGCGGTTCGTAAATCTCTTTCAAATCCTCTTCCGAAAGCCATTCGCAACCGTTCGGCGCTTTGCCCGAAAGCATGGGATCGCACCACCATGAGGGCGTATATACTCCGTTGCGCGTACTATCAAACGTAGCAAGATACGCCTTTTCTTCGTCGCCGTCCACAGGTAACAGCATATCACAGGTGGAAGCAAATCCGACTTTCGGCGGCAACTTGGCATATTTATGAATGTTACGAACGGCTTTACCGTGCGCAAGCATAACGTTGCGCGAAATGTTTTGTATTTCCTTTTGGGATAACTTTTCAAACGGAGCGTGTTCCCCGATCTGATAACCGTGTCCCACGAAAATCTGCGGCTCGTTGAATGTCAGCCAATACTTAACCTTATCCGAAATCGCGTCCACGATTGTTTTTGTAAACCGCTCAAACCACTCCACTGCCAAAGAAGTTTTCCAACCGCCTCTTTCATGCAGCCAAAGCGGCAGATCCCAATGATAAAGCGTGCAGATCGGCTCGATTCCGAGCCGATCGAGTTCAGCGACCAAATCCATATAAAATTTAACCCCTTCTTCGTTGACGGTAAATTCGTCTTCGGGATAAATTCTTGCAAGGGAGATAGAAAAGCGATAACTGTTTACGCCCAATTCTTTCAAAAGCCGCAAATCCTCTTTCCACCGATGAAAATGATCGCACGCAACGTGGCAGACGTCACCGTTTTTCACACGTCCGTCCGAGAGAGCGTCCCAAATATTCAAGCCCTTACCGCCGTCCAAGTATCCGCCGTCCTGTTGTGCTGCCGCACCGCCTACACACCATAAAAAATCTTTTTGAAATGACATATAAAAAGCTCCTGTTTTATTATTTTTTTACCGAAATACCGTTAATTTTTATCCCCGAAGGCGCATTGACGATAATTTTGTATTCTCCGTTTTCTTGCAAAAGGTACTCTGCTTCTATATTCCCGTATGTCGTGGGATACGCGCCTTTTACGTGTTTCAAATGCGACAAATGCGCGTCGATGGCAAAAACCGTACCGTCATTCCCGATTTCTTTAATACCCAATACCATTTCCGCCAAATACGGAATCACACCGCTCGACCAACCGTGGCACAAACTATGGCGAAAACCCTTGTAACAAAACTTTCCGAACGTTCTATGAAAATCTTTTTCTTGCGTTGCGGGTAATTTGTCGATCCCGCACACATTTTCAGCCGCAGCAATGTCAAAATCTTCCCAAAACGTAGTTGCGCCCAATTCGAGCATTTTTCCGTAGTATTCTTTTATGTTTCGCAAGTTGAAATCGTATTCCGCATATGCCGTCAGCGCAGTAAAAATCGGATACGACATAAATGTGGAAACGCCTTTTGCTCCGCCGTCTTTAAGCACAGTACGCATCCCTTCGCTTTTCGCCCCCGATAAAACGGAAAGCGCCGCCGCTTGTTTGTACGAATGAACGGAAAGCGCTTTACGGTTGAGCCGCGCAAGAATTTGCTCGCACAACGAAAAATCCTCTCCGAGCGTTTTTAATAATAGTTCGGTTTTCGTAAGCGCGATACGCAGTAATGCGTTTACGCCGACAAGCTCGTCTTGTTTTTTTTCTACGGATTCGCCGTCTTGATGGTGCATCACCCAATCGATAAAATTAAAATCAAAATGCGTTTCGCCGTTTTCGTTTACATATTTTTCCGTTTCGTTCAGAATTGCGCGAATAAACGGAAGTTTGTCGCGCGCAAATTCCTTATCGCCTGTATGAAAACAATTTTCGGCAAGATTGATAAGCCACCAAAAGGAATACATCGGAATATTATTCATCCATTTTGGCGGTATCCCTTCTTGCTGCGCAAACGAAAGGGAATTTCTGATTTCCGGCAAATCACCGTACAAACAGTATGCGGCACGAATCATCGGATATAAATCCCCTACCCATACAAGACGGTCGCGCTTAACTCCGTCCCATAAATAACCGTTTTGAATGCACAGCCTCAGCGTATATGCCGCTGTATCCCAAATTTCGTTTAACAAAGGATCGTCACATTCAAACCGCCCGATTTGCTCCCGCGAGTCGATATTCGTCGCGGCGACGATTGCTTGAAACCGTATGACGCTTTCCGGCGCCGTATCGATGCGAACAAACCGAAAGCCCGTATTCCCGAACATCATATCCGACCAATCGGTAAGCTCGACATAAAAATCACGGAGTGCGTGGTCATTCGTCGCATTATCCTCTCCGAGATCGGCACAGCATTCGCTTACCGATTCTCCGAAACGCAACCGTATTTTTTTATTTCCGATTGTATCGCGCGTCAATATTCTGACACCGCCCGATAATTCTTTTCCGAAATCCAAAATCAGATAAGCGTTTCCCTCCGTAACGGCGGCTACGCTCTCTGCAAACCCGATTTGCAACGTCCGATTTTGCATAAGCGATTCCGCAGTTTTGACGGTATCGCTTTTATCGATAATTTTTTTGGGAAAAATATAATTCGTCACAACAACTTTTTCCTTTTGTTTTTCAACCTTAATTTACGTTTGTCCAAACCGTGATACGATTGCGAGACGATGCCCAATTCTTTCCGCATGAGGCGTAATCGGTCAATAAAATATCGCCGTTCTTCGTTTTTAAGTTCAAACGCAGCTGTTCTCCTCGTACAGGTGCAACGCGCTTATACAACAATTTGTTTTCTTCCAAAACAATCCTTTCCGTTATATCACCGTTTTCTTTTGCCTCGTCGCGCGCAAGCACGAGCGCGCCGTATGTAAACGCCGTTTTTCCGTTCAAAACGATTTTTTGTAAATCGATCGGAAACGATAAAACAACCTCGTCGCCGTCATTCCATTCCTTTTCCAAGCGTGCATAACCGTTTTTCGCAGGAAACGTTTTTCCACCGCAAGTTACCGTAGCTTTTTCACACCATCTCGGAATATGCACGGCAAGCGTGAACTTTTCCGCTTGTTCGATATGCACAATCAGTTTTATATTTCCGTCGGCGGGATATTCTGATACACATTCCACGCGAACTTTATATCCGCCGTCCAAAATTATTTCCGCCGCTCCGTTCAAAAAGAAATTGCAATAAACGGTATTCTCGCCTCCGACAAACGCATAAAGCGGATATAAAGCAGTACCCGCCGCGCCGATACAGGCGCAACAACCGTAATTTCCGCCTTGTGCAAATTCTTTGAACCCGCCCACGCCGCGTCCGCGCACGTTGTTATAGAGCGGAGAATAGCTATCGAACGGCAGCGGCGGCACTTCCTTTTGTTTCTCGAAGCTGAACATTTTCAAACGCCCCGTATTGATGCTGCCGTAAAGCGCATTGAGCGCGGACTGTTCGATATAATCGAGATAACGCGCATTGTGCGTATTCTCCCAAAGTCGGGCGAGCAAGCGCATCCACGTTACCGTTACGCACGTTTCCTGCATAATCGTTTCGGAATACTCCGTCTGCTTTTCCGCCGAATGATCGAACAGCTCATGCGTACACCCCGCGCAACCGATAATCGTAATATCGCTCTCGATTACCGCCTGCGCAAATTTTACAACCGTATCGAGATATTTTTTCTTTTTCGTTGTTTCGTAATAGGCAAGCAATCCCTCAAAAAACGACATCAATTCATAGGCTTTCGTTACGGGAAATTCAAACGGTTTTTTCCCTTGCGCCACAAGCTCGATTAAATCTGCATTCCTGCATCCGCCCGTGGAAATGATATACTCCGCAAAGGAAAGATATTCGGGGGTATCCGTCAAACGATAAAGCGTAACGATCGGCTCTAAAATCGAACAGGAATTAACCCCGCCCCACCATTCGCTCGTTTCCGTAATCGCGATTTGTCCTTTTTCCGTTCCGATTTTTTGCACCAAATAATCGGCGTGGCGGCACATAGCGCCTACTATCTTCGTTTTCAACGCCACGTCGCGGCAAATATCGTAAAAGTATTCCAGTCCGACAAGAACATACTTTCTGCCCCAGATATCCCAACCGTGAAATTCGTGCTCTATATCGTAAGAGGAAAATCTTCCGTATTCGTCTTGCACTGAAAGTAAATTTTTCACCGCAGTTTCCAAAACCGCATAAAGCGCCTCGTTTCGCGTATAGGAATACGTCATGCACGCGCCGCGCATCATCTTACCCCAATACTCGCTTCTCCACCCTTCGTCCGCAACGTCGGCACAATCGGGAAAAACCCGCACAAATTTTTTCCAAAGCGATTCGTCTAAAAGCTGTTCTTGCTCGATAAAACGCGCGTAGTCGTCGGCAAGTCCGTAAAATCTGAGTTTATTTTTCATATCTGCCTCGTGTTTAAGGTTAGGCACGCAATACAACCGCATCGCGTGCCTTTCCCTTTTTTTGTAATCTGTTTATGCCGTTGCTTCCGTCTGCGTAAGAGATACCGCATACAACGTCACGCCGCCGCTGTCGTGATTCGCAAGAACGTTTACGGGACCGGACAGAGTCAAGTCTTTGAACAGATCTTTGTTTGCCGTACTATAAACTTCGGTAGCGCCGTCCCCGATGTAGAGCTTCAACACGCCGCCCGTGCGCACGACCTTAAACGTAACACCCGTTTCTGCTATCGCCGATCCAAGCGAATCATTCGTCGGAACGGTATAGAGCGTAGGCCAATCAGTAATCAAACTATTCGGCGCATTGCCTTTAATATCCAAACGGAAAGCACCGTCATTGTTATCATCGACATTCGTCAAGTTAAATTCGATGCAACCACCTTTGTACACCAACCGAACGCCGCCGCGGAAATCATTGATATTGCTGACTTTTACGGAAAATTCCGCCGTGAAATCGCCCGCTACACCCTCTGCGATGGATACATCCGTCCAACCCGCAAGCGCAACCTTGGAAAACTCTGTAATATTTTCGTCGATTTTCGGGCAAACGGTTGCGCCGTCTACCGTATTGTTAAACGTGCAAGAAGTAAAATCACCCGTAATATTTTCGAAGGTATTAATCAAAACCCCGTCCAAAATCAACCTGACTTGACTTCCCACTCTTACGATTTGCAGATATACGCCGTTTTTCAAATCGGGCGAATAGGAAACATTCAATCCTTGTTTGCCGCCGTTGCCGCTCATATAAATATACTTTTCAAAGCCACTGCCTTTTAGAAGGTTATTCAAATCCCAATGCGGCGTATCCAACCGCCAACCCTTATCTTGTTCCCTGTGAATGCGAAGGCTGAGATACTTTCCGTCCGCCATCGTCAACGTCATGGTAAACGCCGTCAGATGACTCGAATTGTCATCCAGATTGATGTCTTTGGGAAGCTGATAGAATGCACCGAAGTCGAAGTTTCCGCTCAATCCTTTGTAATATGCCTTCGTCGCTCCCTGTCCGAGATTCAGCGTTCCGTCAAACGTGATTTCCTGCCCGTTGATCGTTTTTTCCACGACGGTATTTGCGGCAACCGCGTCGGCATACGAATCGCCCGGATACGCCGACCATGCGGCGTTCAATGCTGCATCTTCAATCGGTTCCGTTCCGACGGTTACAGTCGCATTTTCAAAAACATAACGTTCTTCGCCTTTTACCGTAACGGTATAAACGCCCGTATAAAGTTCTCCCTTTAACTGCGAATCCTTGAAATCTATTTCGTAACAAGTCCCCGTCGCATCGGTGAATACAAGCGTGCCGTTTGCACTCTCTTGCCCATGTTTCAAAAGGTTCACGCTCGCGGAATAGCCGTATTTTTTCGCTTCTTCAAACGTAGCTGCAATCATAAGCGTTTCCGACATATATTTGTCGGCAAGCTTCAGCGAACCGCCGCTCAAATCGTCTTTTCTTTCGATTCCGTTGATCAACAACGACGTCAAGTTATAATGTTTGTTCGGATTACTATTATCGAGCGTAACGGTGATCGTAATTTCGTCGCCAATGTTCTCTCCTTTAACCGTTACCGTTCCGTGAACCTTATCAACATCATTCGCCGTCGCGTTGTTGGTAATTGTAATCGCTCCGTCGGATAATCCAAAGGCTTCCGCGAGCGTTGTTCCGTAACGGATATCCGAGAAGTTTACGCTGTACGCGGTATTACCTTCGCCCTCTTTATAAACGCCGAATTTGCATATCGACTGCGTATTGGTCTCTCCGCCATATTGCTTTTTCGAGGTAAACTTGGCAACCTGCATCAAATTTTCGGGGGTCGTTCCGAGATATACCGTAATCGTTCCGTCCACGCTCCGATGCAGCGCAAAGTAAACGTCGTTCCAATCTTTCGCGATCGGAAGCGAACCTTGATCCCACGAACCGCCGACTTCTTGCAATATCCATCCGCTGTCTTTCTTCCAATCGATTGCGACGGCGCGATTTCCTGCTATTCCTTCGTATTCGAAATAGAACCCGAACCGAGCGGAATCGTCGAGATTTTTGTCCCAACCAGACACGCCGCTCAATTTTACGGCAAACCAACCATCGCTAATATTCACGTTACAGGCAACCGACTGCATGCCGCTGGTCGCAGGCACATTCCAAACGCCGCTTACAAAGACGTCTGCATTCTCTATCGTACAAGTAACTTCCGCGCCGTTGCCGTCCACTGCGAAAATTGAATCGGTGTCCGCCCATACCCCGAACGCTTTCATCTGAATCCGATACCAACCCAAATTGAGATTTTGGAAAACAACTTTTCCGTCGGCAACCGTTTTCGTTGAATTTTCAACGACTGTCCCGCCTTTTACAAGTCTGACTTCCAAACCGTCCGCATCCGGGAAATTGACAGTTTTATCTTCTGTTTTCGAGTTTTCGTCGATGAACACCGCCGTGATATTCAAAACTTTTCGATCGAAGTTAACCGTCAACCGATCGTTTACAATCTCCGAACCGTAGCTTACGCCGTTAATTATAATATCGATGCAAACGTAACCGCTATCCGGATTCGCCGTGATAACGACCGAATCATCAAGCTGATAACTATCTTGATCCACGGAAATCATTCCGTGTTCGAGATCCTTATCGAGCTTCACGTAACCCGTATTCCACTCGTCTTTATTTAAGACCGTCGTAAACGACCAATCGAAGAAACGCGCGGATTGTTTGCTGTCGTCAACGAAGACGAACGCAGGGAATACCTTTGCCGTATCCGCACCGTCAATGCTGACAGTATAATCGGCAACGGGAATTCCGTTCAGGAACATCGTAAATTTTTTGCCGTCGCGGGCAATAGCGATTTCGATTCCTTCTTCCGATCTTACGGAGTTGATTTGGGACTCGTTTAAGGTATATACATCGATCCAATTTCCTGCGACGCAATTGTCGTTTCGGTTGGGAATTTGAACTTTCCAAACAACGTCGTTTCCGCTATGTGTGCGGTATAAATCAAACCCGAAATATTTTCCCGCCAAAGATCCGGACTCCGCGTCGTAAATCGCCCACAGTTCATAGCGCAAATCGCCGTTCCTGCGATCGAGGCGTTCTTCCGCTTCCAGCGAAATACTTACTTTCGTCTTCAAAATAAAGTTATTCTGCGACTCTTTCATCTGCAATGGCGTTTCTCCGCTTGCAATCATAAAGCCCTCGTTTACGTCGGTTAAATCCCAATCGGCATTGCCAACAAACGTCTCCGCCTCGAAAAGCAGTGTCTTGTTGCGGTCGCGGTTGACTAAAACCGTCTCCGATAACTCGCCGCAACCTTCCAAGCTGCCACTAAGCACGTAAAAACCCTGCGGCAAATTTTCTATGGAGAATTTACCTTGACCGTCGGTCGTAACCTTTTGTATCGTTTCGTCCGATTGCGTCAATGTAAGGGTTACACTACTCGCCGGAGTTTTTTTGGCGTCTTTATGCAAATATACCGTACCGGAAAGCGTTTTATTTCCCTCGGAAATCGACTCGGTCGTAACGGTAAAATTCAAATCTTCCGAAACCGCGCTCAAATCAAGCCGAACGCCGTTTTCCGTATCCTTTACCCGATTGTCGATATTCTGCCCGTTGCAAGAAACAGCCGTGATCGCATACCCCTCTTCCGCCGCAATGAGCGCGGTATAATTGGAGTTTTTAATGCCCATAGGCTTGCTTTCGAGCACTGCGTGATCGCCCGTAACTTTTACCTGAAAACCGCTCGCGAAACCGTTTCCGTCAAACACAAACCACGTAACGGGTTCCATCCAAACGCCGCCGTATTCTTTCCACGCGAACGGATACCACTCGCGGCTTCCGTCTGCTTCGGCGTCCGTCGTCGTAATTACCGCGACGTCGGCATAAACAGATTCGGGCGCGCTTCCGCCGAACAAATGATTGGGTAAAAATGCTTCGATTACATATCCTTTACATTCGGTCGTGTTTACCGCGCCGCCTTTCGTCTTAACGCCGCTCGCAACGCGCGCCTGCCACTCCACCTACTCGCCCCTTACGTTGTACACTTTTACGCCACACCTTCCGTCGGCTGTAAAATCGATTTCGTAAGCATTGTTTCGCGCGTCGGCATACGCGCTGATATACAGTTCGATTGCGCTGTTCAACGCCGTATATTTAGGATTGAGACAAGTAACGGCGGTATCGTCCACGTCGAACGCCATATATACGCCTTTTTCACCGATATAAGAAGTCGCCCGCACGTTTACGGTGGGATCGGTTGCTTTGGCTGCGTCGAACCATCTGCGGTCGGCATCCTGCCAGATAGTCTCGTCGAGTATTCCGTCGAGTGTGATTTCCGCATCCGTTACAAGAGGTTCTTCGTTTCGATCGGGATTCTCGTACGAATACGGCGGGAATTTATAAGGATTCCCGCCGCAGGCGACAGCGAGCATTGTGAATACCGCCATAATAATGGCAAACGGGATGATTAACTTTATCTTTCTTTTCATATTTTCACCTCATCCTTTTCTTATTTTCCGATCACTTTGATTTCGCTGAACGCTACCGAACTTTGGTAAATATAGTACCCCTCATCGTCTTGATCAATCGCTCGCTTATCCGGAACGCTTACCGTTACTTCGATTTTATTTACATAGACGGGCTCAAATACGGCAATCGCCGCACCGCCCGGTCGCATTCCGCCCTCATAAGCATATTTTTCCATATCGAATGGAATATCTTTCAGCTGCCCCGTATATTGTTTTTCGCCGTCTTTGAAATAAATTTTCACCGAAGCAATCTTGTCGAACGCCAGCGTATAATCCTTACTGTTGTAAATCATAACGCCCGTAATTTCCCGATAATCTTCAAACGACAGCGTAATCGTAACCTGCTTTTCCGTCTTGAATTCTTTTACGTAATCGATATAGGAATACAAAGATACGAGTCTGTCGTTTAATATGCTTGCATCTTGCTTGTCGGAAGAAGCAATCGTTGCTTCGGGCGCGATATTCTTATATTCGCTCACAAACGAAGGCAGGAGCTGGACGGAATCTCTCGTAGGCCCGTTGACGTACAGCACTTCCTGTCCTTGATTATTTTTCGTAAACTCCACTTCGTCCAAAGAAACCGCTCGATCGTCGCCCGCCAAGATCACGTCCATGTGTTGATGATATAAAATATAAAGTTCGCCGTTCTCTTCCACAAAGCAGTGATGTCCGGGCCCGGAAATATGATCCCAAGTTTGGTCGTCCGTTCCGATTAAAATTCCGCCTTCCGCTTTCTGCAACTTCGTAAACGGTCCCATAGGCGAATCGCCGATCGCCTGCACAACGGAATACGTTTTATCCTTAGAGTCATTTACGGAAAGCGTCAAATAATACTTATAGCTTCCGTCCGCCTGCTTTCTCGGATAGACAAACGGGCCTTCGTTGATCCAATTGCCGTTCGTTTCGCAGTCGCATTGCTCCGTTCCGTCAACGGTTGTATAACCCGCAGTCGTAAGCCGCGTGACCGTTTCGTATTTGGGCGTAACCCAATCTTCCATTTCCATTACGAAAATAGCGCTTGCGCCGCCCTCGTCGGTGTACGTTCCCAAAGACGTCCAATAGAGATATTTTTTATGTTTTCCCGTTGCCGAATCGGCGACGGGATCTACGAACGGGTGCGGATCGATTGCCGAAACGTACTTATAATTTTTGCCGAATCGATCGGGATATTTTTCGCGTAAAACGGGCGCAAGCTCCTTCATATCGAAAAAGTAATTCTCCGCTCCGAATGTAAGCTTATCCTGCACGGAAGCATCCGGATCGCTCGGCAGCGGATTGCCTTCCGGCGCGGGACGAACGTTTACGAACGGACCGTAAGGATTTTCCGATTTCGCGCAGATTATGGTGGGATTCAGTCCGTCTCCGTTCCGCGGCTCCATCGAAAAATACATATAATACATTTGATCCTCGTTGTTATACAATACCTCGGGCGCCCACCAGCAGTATGCGTTTCCGTTTCCGAAATCGTTCTCGGTGAGCGTATAGGCGTTGTACCCCACTTTGCGCGACATATTTTCCCAATGGCTCAAATCTTTACTGCGATACACGGTCAAACTGTTCGTCGCATACAGATAATAATATCCCGCTTCTTCGCCTTCCGTGATTTTCAATACCTGACAGTCGGGCGCAAGAATTTCGCAATCGTTGCGGTAAAAAATATTTTCGTCGTAACTTCCGTCCTCGTGAATCATATCGTCGTAAGGAACGGTTACGGCTTGTTCTCCGCCGCAAGCCGTAAGCCCCGTTCCCGCTAAACAAACACAACAGGCAAGAACAATGCCTATCCATCTTTTTTTCATTACTACCTCCTTATCGGCATCAATCGTTTATTGATTATTTTAATCCCGTCACCGCAACGCCTTGAATAAAAAACTTTTGACATACAAGGAAAACCGCAATCGGCGGCAACAGGCCGAGTACCGCAAACGCGCAAATAACGGGCGAACCCAAACTTGCAAACTGTTTTTGCAAATTCGTCATCACGAGCTGCATCGGATACATTTCTTCCACGCCGTTCAAAAACAAAAGCGGCGTTGCGTAATTGTTGTAACCGTTCACAAACAAAAAGATAAACTGCGCCAAGAATGCGGGAACGGTAAGCGGCAGCATAATTTGGATATACATTCTGAAATGCCCCATACCGTCAAGCTTTCCCGCCTCAAACAGTTCTTTGGGAATGCCCGAGAAAAACTGTCGTAAAAAGAACATCGTCGCTGCGCTGCCGAACAAACCCGGAATGATCAGCGGCAACGCCGTACCCGTCCATTGCAGTTTATCGTACATCAAATATCCTACGACGTTCAGACACGCGCCGGGAATCAACATCGTTGCAAGCGTAACATAGAATAACACATTCTTGCCCCAAAAGTTCATTTGGCAAAACGCATAAGCAGAAAGTCCCGATACAAACAGTCCGACGCAGGCAGTAGGAATTACCTGCCACAGCGTATTGCCGAATCCGAGCAAAATTTTTAACGAATGGCTTTGCAACGTATAGGAAAGCGGATTGGTAAACGCTTCGGTATATGCTTGCCCCGTAAACTCCTTCGGCCACCAAATAAATTTCATGCTGCTCATGATTTCGGTGTTGGGCGTTAAAGAAGTGATGACTATGACGTAAAACGGAATGATCAGCGCCAACGTAAAAAGCGTCAGCCAGACTGCGGCAATCACGCTGAAAACGATCGACCGCTTTTTCGCCTTTCCGCTCTTCGTTCCCTTTGCATGCGCAAATAAGCTTTCTTTTGCTTTAATCATAACTCACCCACTTATCCTGTAATTTGAAATTGACAATCGCCACGATTAACATCACTGCAAATAAGCCGTAACTCATGATTGCCGCAACGGGCATACCCCGCGTCGGATCGTAAGTCGCAATACCTATCTGATAAATATAAACCGACGTCGTCAAACCGATATTGTCGGGACCGAACTCGGACGTCCAACTGTCGCCGCCTCCTCCGAGAATATGCGGCAAGTCGAATGTTTGCATACCCGCATTGATGCCTGCAATCACGAGGAAAAACGTCGTGGGCGAAATCGCCGGCAGCGTAATATGAAGAAACTGCCGAAATCGATTCGCGCCGTCAAGGCTTGACGCCTCATATAAGCTTTTATTCACGTTAGTGAAAGCCGCCTTATACATTAAAATACCGTATCCCGGACCTTGCCAGACGGTAATAAAAAACATTACTGCCAAGAACGAACCCTGCTCGTTCAGCCAATTTACCCGCGCTTCTTCGCCGAATACTGCCGTAAGGACGGAATTGATAATGCCGAAATTCGTATCGAACATATTCTGCCACATCAACGTAATCGCAACCGAAGAACAAATCTGCGGCACGAAAAACAGTACCGTAAATATTTTACCCGCTTTCGGCAACTGCGCCAAAATCGCCGCCGTAATAATCGCAACCAAAAGAGAGGCAAATTGTGATGCAACAAAGAACAAATCGATTCCGAACGACTTCCAAAACAACGGATCGGAAAACACCGTATTAAACGAAGCAAAATTGTTCCACGTCATCGTGCCCAAATCAAATCCGTCCATCGCTGTAAACTGCGCGGCAAACGCAATAAGCGCCGGCGTCAGCGTAAACAAACAAAACCCGATAAGCGGCAGACAGGCAAAGCATAACCCTTGAATATTTTCGACGGCATTCAGCTTTTTCTTGTTGTTTGGTTGTTTGGCTTTTTTGTGAACAGGTGCGGAATTTTCCGCAAGAACTATCGTTTCCTCTTGCATAATTACACCCTGATTATCTGCCCGTATATTTTTCTTTCGCTTTATAGTCTTTCAGTATCGTATCCGTCGCCAAAACTTTTTTGTCTTGAAAAAATTGCGTAAGCGTCATGTTTCCGTCGCGAACGGACGAATTAAGGATATTAGACCAATCTTTGATCCAATTTCCGTTTTCCACATAGCTCCAATCGCCGGGCGTATTGAACGCCATAGACTGCAACACGATATCCTTGTTCGGAACGCTGAACTCGACTTCCGTTTTGCCCGATTGAATGATGATCGGCAACAACGCCTTATAGCTTTCCGTATGCGTCGTATAAATCGGCACATAACCCGTCGCTTGCATATATGCTTCGCGCGCCGCTTTTCCTTCATAATATTTAATGAAATCGACGGCCAGCTGTTTTCTCTTGTCGCTCTTTACCTTTTTCGGAACTGCCAGACATTGGCTTAAACTGTGCCCTGCTTCTTTTCCGACAACGGGCGTGCCGTTTTTGATTAAAACGTCACCCTTATCGTCGTATGCTCTCCACTGATACAGCGGAGCAATGCCCCATTCGACGCCGGTCACATTCATAGTCGTGCTGAACGTATTGCGCATCACGTTATATTCGTCAACAAGCATTGCTACGCTTTGCGCCGTGAAATACTTTGTCTTACCCGTTTTAGAAAGCGTGGTCGGACTGGGTGAAATTCCGTAGCCGACCTTATCGCCGTCCACGGTCTTCCCCTTTACTTGCGAAAGCTGACAAAATTCGGTAAACGCATCACGCGTGGAAGGAAGTTCGTATAATTTTTCGCTTTGCAGATATGCCGCGACGTCGGCATCCTTCTTATGTTCGAGTACATAGTGCTTCCCCTCATAATCGAGTACATCGCCCTCGGCATAAGTACGAGTTCCCAACGTTACACCCTCCGATCCCGTTACAAGATAACCGGGCGCGGTATCGCCGAGAGCGAAAAAAAATTGCCCTTCGCCGCCGTTCATTTCATCGCTCCATTCCAGACAGTCGCCGCCGACAGACCAACCGTGCGAGAACCACCATTCGTTCATAAAGCCGTATTTCGGATTGCTTTTATCGGACAAATCGGTCAAGAGTTCGGATAGAGTAACAAGTTCTTCCCAATTCATGGGAATACGGTCGTTAAATACGTGATATTTCCCGTCGCGCCGCAAAGTTGCTTCCGCCGTAGGCGCGGTATCGTAAACATAATATCCGTGCGGTTTCACGCTTGCATTCGCACCCTTTCCGCAGTCGGATTCATCCACGGAGATTACGTTGATATTTTCGCGCTTGAACCAGCTCTTATTATAAAAAAGATGCGTCGTCGCGGCGCCGTCCGGAATGCCGAGTATGGGTTTTCCGGGACCGCCCGCGCCGGTCGAAATATCAAGACGATACCGATTTACCAAAGTAGGATACATGTCGGCAAGCGAAAAATCGCCGTGTCCCGTAATATCTTCTTCCGTCAAAAAAGGCGTCAGATCCGTCAATAAATTTTGGAAAGCATATCCCTTAAAATATTTTTCCCCGATCTGCAATATGTCGGGAACGCGGCTGCCTTGCAATGTCGAAGCAAGATTATCGGCATAACCCGCACTTTGCCCGATGTAGTCGATATAAACGGAACCCTTATGGGCCGCATTATAATCATCTACGATTTTTTGATTGATTTCGCTGTTTACCACGTCGGCCGTCGTCCAAAAGGTTAATTTTATTGCACCTTTTTCGCCGCCGCCTCCGCCGCACCCCACCGCCACAAAGAGCAGCATCGTCACGCACAGCCCCAATGCCAAAATGCCTTTTATTCTCTTCATAAAGTTCC
>ERZ1090868.874-NODE-874-length-16525-cov-10.632058_pt1 | contig 16525 bp, 16 predicted proteins | sample MGYA00478475_ERZ1090868 | MGnify/ENA primary metagenome ERZ1090868 (study PRJEB33644, sample SAMEA5815747) | chicken gut metagenome | biome: Chicken; feature: Gastrointestinal Tract; material: Caecum | place: Ireland | collected 2019-01-01 | study: A study of the...
AGAATTATGAAATGCGTGCTCACTCCGACATTCGGACAGAGCGGAGTGATTTGTTCGCGGCGGCCCAGAGCGGCTTTGGCCCTTGGCCGGTTTTTGGTTTTTTCCGCTCTGTGCTCCGCGGACAAATCGCTCCGCTCTGTCCGCCTGTAGTCGCAAGCACTGCATTTTCATAATTCTCCCCCGCCGCCGGCGCCAGAGTTCTCTCTGCTGCGGAGCGCCCGCCCCGGGCAGCCCTCTGACGGACCCCTTTCTCCGGCGCTCTTCGCCTGTTCGTGGAGTGGGCGTGGCGGAAATACGACAAAACCGCCGCAATGGAATCTGGGATGCGGCGGTTTGTGTTTTTTCTGTTCTGATTTTCTGTTTTATTTTGTCGTGCTTTTTTGTCTTTTCGGTCGGTTTTGTGTTATTGTACCCAGCGGCCGTCGGAGTCTAAGGTGTAGCCGTCTATGACGGTGTCGTGGGCCATGCTTCCGTCTGGGTTCAGGTAGTACCAGGAGTCTCCTTCTTGATACCAGCCGTTGCTGCGCATGTAGCCGTTTTCATCGAAGGAGTACCATTCTCCGTTGATCTTTCTCCAGCAGGAGACGGGGTAGCTTCCGTCGTCGTATCGGTACCACCAGCCAGTGTCGTCCTGGATCCATTCGCCGGCGGCAAGGATCTGTACTTCAATAGTGCTGCTTGTGGTCTTGGCCATGGAGTGATCCAGGGTGTTTGTCGCTACAACGTAGTAGTAGAAGATCCCTTCTTCTGTCAGTTCGGGTGTGCAGGAGGGTCCGGTCGCGCCTTCGATGGGGGTTCCGCCTCCGTTGACGTTTACGGTGTTGACATACCACTGGTAGGTGATGGTGCCACCGTCGTTTACAGCCGCCTCTACGTTCAGCGGGGAGGCTTCCTCATTCAGATGGAAGGATACGCTTCCGCTGAGATCGGTGGTAAATGTCGGTTTCTCCAGAGAATCATCTGCAACGATCGCATCCGGATCGTCCATCTCGGCTACCTGGGAGGCAGTGGAAACGGTCGCAGCCTGTCCTTCTGTATCCTCTGTTGAACTGCAGCCGTTCAGCGCGGAAAGTCCCAGCGCGCACACCGCCGCAAATACAACTATTTTTTTTCTCATATTTTAACCCCTTTTCGTTCGTTGTCTCTTTTCTGATTTACTGCAATTTGCGACTATTATACCATAGGCTTTTTGTACCCGTCAATTCTTTCACTTATTTTTCACATTCCGTTCCGCGGTTCTTCCGTTTTGCCTGGTTCAGTCCTTTGGACATGTGGGAATACGGACTATCCAGAAAACTGGTTCGCTTGATCGCGTCTTCCCCGTATTTTCCACGAATTTTATCTATCGCCGCGTCCAGTTTTCTCTGTTTTTCATTTTCTTCTTCGCCGAACAGGGAAAGCTGATGATATTCCTCTTTCGCAGCTTTTGATACCTGTACGCCGATCAGGCGGATCGGATGATTGTTCCACATCTCCCGCAGCAGGCGGCAGGCAGCCGCATAGATTTCATTGGTGCTGTCTGTCATCCGTCCCAGCTGTTCCTGATGGGAACGCCGCCGGAAGCTGCTGTCCACCAACTGTACTGTCACCACAGATCCTTTCATCTGATCCATGCGCAGCCGGGCGCCTACCGTCTCACACAGGGACAGGATGACCAGCCGGGCATCCTCCACGGTTAGAAGATCTCTCGGAAGTGTTACGCTGTTCCCGTAGCCTTTGTTCTCCACTTCTCTTCCAACCATAGGCGATGACTCGATTCCATTGGCGTAATCCCAGAGTACTTTTCCCTGGGATTTCAGATTTCTGGCCAGATAATCCCGGTCGCTTTTTGCCAGATCCCCGATCGTATGGATCCCCAGTTTCTCCAGTTTTTTCTCTGTGGATCCGCCGACGCCGAACAGTTCCCGGACCGGCAGCGGCCACATTTTTCTCGGAATCTCATCGGGAAAGAGGGTATGTACTTTATCCGGTTTCTCAAAATCCGAAGCCATCTTTGCCAGCAGCCGGTTGACAGAAATTCCTACATTTACAGTAAATCCCAGTTCCTCACGGATGCGGACGCGGATCTTCTGCGCGCAGTCCAGCGGCTCCCCAAACAACTTCTCCATCCCCGTCATGTCGACAAAAGCCTCGTCAATGCTGTACTGCTCGACAGTGGGAGAATATTCCGACAGAAGTTTCATCAGCTTTCTGCTACACTTGACATACTGGTCATAGTCCGGCGGGAATACCAGCAGTTCCGGACATTTTTCCCTTGCCCTGGCCAGCGGCTCGCCTGTCTGAACACCAAAGCGCTTCGCCGCAACACTCTTCGCCAGCACGATCCCGTGCCGGTTCTCTTCGTTTCCTCCGATAGCCGCCGGAATCTCCTGGATTCTATCCGGATATCCCGATTCCCCTCTGTGCAGAAGACTTGACCAGCTGAGAAACGCGCTGTTCACATCTATATGAAAATAAATCTGCTGCTTTTTCATCTGCACCTCCGAACAACCGTTTACGGACCGGCAAACCGATCCAGATCCATCTCGTCTTTCTGGCGGATCTTATCCAGAACCCAGCGTCCGTCTTCCAGGATAAACTGCCAGTACTCATAGAAATCCTCCTGCTTTGTGCTGCCGCGGACGATCACGCTGGTCTCTGTGTTGATATAATATCCGACCATGCTGCCATGGATCAGGTACCAGATACCGTCCTTCTCACTCCCGTCTTCATTGTGAACGTCCACCAGCACTGCGCTGAGAAGGCGTACGTTTCTCTGCACCGGAGCCTCATTCTTCAGCTTCATCCAGGACAGCTTCATCTGAAATTCTTCCAGCAGTGACCGGCTCAGATATTCCTGCGCATAGGAGGCATCCTGTATTCTCCAGCATTCCTGGATCTTATAGTATGCCTTTTTCACACGTCTCTGGATCTTTCGATAATTCCAGTGATTTTCCTCCCGGGCAAACCGGTCCATCCGGTCTCTCGATTTCTTCCTGGCTTTTTCTGCTTTCCAACGGATCACGATCCTTCCGCTATAGGCGATCACTCCCACAGAAAGAAACCAGACAACCGCTTCCAAGGGCGTGCCCCGGTTCCCTCCGTAGGAATTTCCGTGAGAACGGGTATGAGAACTGCCTCCCCCACTGCTTCCACCTCCGCCACCGGAACTTCCTCCGCCGCCTGCCCGTGCGGACACAGTCGCCGCTGAGCAGGCGATGCAAATCGCCAGGAACAATACAGTCAATAGTATTTTACCTTTTTTCATAACTTCTTATATGCAAAACGGGGCTCTGAGATTTCTCTCAAAGCCCCGCTTGATTTTCGGGATCAATCCACAGCAACAACTTCTTTTTTGTTGTAAGAGCCACAAGCTTTGCAGACTCTGTGCGGCATCATAAGAGCACCACATTTGCTGCATTTTACCAGGTTCGGAGCAGACATTTTCCAGTTTGCTCTTCTCTTATCGCGTCTTGCTTTGGAAGATTTATTCTTTGGACAGATGGACATGTTTACACCTCCTTAAATTTGCTGAATATATCACGGATAGCAGCCATTCGCGGGTCCGGGACTGTAGTATCACAGTCACAGGTCTGAAAATTCAGATTTGCACCACATCGGCTGCAGATTCCTTTACAGTCATCTTTACACAGCACTCGAATCGGCCATTGGACTAAAAGTTCGTTGCGGATCAGCGCTTCCACATTCAGAACATCCTTGTCCACAAAGGCAGAATCCTCCTCAAGATCTTCCCGTTCCTCTTCGGTCAGATTAAAATCAATCTTCCGGTCGAAATCAAGAAGAAACTCTTTTTCCACTGGGCACAGACATCTGGCGCAGGATAACTCCAGTTTCAGTTTCGTACCGCCGGTGATCTTCAGGACGTGATCTCCTTCATGTGTCAGAGTAATCTCCACAGGCTGGCTTTCCAATACCGGATACGCCGTACCGCCAATCTCTATCTCAGAAATTTCCAGCGGAAGACGGTGTGTTTCCGACGCTCGATCCCGCGATAATAACTTTACAAGGCTGATTTCCATAACAATCTCCTAATCACACATTAATAGATTATAACTTCGAAGGTAATGTTTGTCAACTGTTTTTTTGACAAATAGCAATCCTTCAATGTAACAATTCTGCCAGCCGAACGGTCCCGGCCTCCAGTCATTGAAAACCGCTTCGCGACAGGCTGGATGCCAGGGACACAAGGTCATGCTTTTCATGATCGCATGAAAAACATGACCTTGCGACGCTGTCTCATATTATTTCTGATTCTTAACCAGTTCCACAGTCTCCTCACAGATCGCGATCTCTTCATTGGTCGGGATGACACATGCGGTGATCTTGGATTCCGGTTTTGTGATGATCACTTCTTTTCCACGGCAGTTATTTGCCTCATCGTCAAATACCAGACCCATGAACTGGAAGGCTTCACAGATCTCTTTCCGAAGCGGAACGGCATTCTCGCCCAGACCTGCCGTAAAGGTGATCACGTCTACGCCGCCCATCGCTGCAATGTAGGAACCGATGTATTTGATGATACGGTAAGCGTATGCTTCCAGGCAGTTGATGGCATCCTGATTTCCCGCCTCTGCTGCTGCGGAGACGTCGCGGTAATCACTGGAAATTCCTGTCATACCCAGCATACCGGATTTCTTGTTCAGGATGTTCAGAACTTCCGATACATCCAGGTTCTCTTTGTGGCACAGATACTCTACGACTGCCGGATCGACATCTCCCGAACGGGTTCCCATGATCACACCTTCCAGCGGCGTCAGGCCCATGGAGGTATCCACACATTTTCCGTTTTTCACTGCGGACAGAGAGGCTCCATTGCCCATGTGGCAGACAATAATCTTCAGATCCTTGATATCTTTGCCAAGGAAATCTGCAGTTCTCTTGGATACATATTTGTGGGAAGTTCCGTGGAAGCCGTATTTACGGATCGCGTATTTCTCATAGTATTCCTTCGGAAGTCCGTACATATACGCTTTCGGCGGCATCGTCTGATGGAACGCGGTATCAAATACTGCTACGTTCGGAACACCCGGCATCAGTTTCATGCAGGCATTGATTCCCATCAGGTTTGCCGGATTGTGGAGAGGTCCGAGATCTGCGCACTCCTCGATCACTTTGATCACTTCATCGTCAATGATGACCGGCTGTGTGATCTTCATTCCGCCGTGCAGGACACGGTGTCCGATCGCATCGATCTCTTTCAGGGATTTGATCACACCTGTCTTCTCGTTAACCAGAGCGTCCAGAACCATCTGGATCGCCTCGGTGTGGCTCGGCATCGCCGCCTCTGTCACTTCTTTCTCTCCGTTTTCCGGCTCGTAAACCAGACGTCCGTCGATTCCGATCCTCTCGCAAAGGCCTTTTGCCATCACTTCACGATTGTCATAATTGATCAGCTGGAACTTCAGGGAAGAACTTCCGCAGTTTACTACTAATACGTTCATTTCAATTTTCCTCCGACTTTTTTATTTTTTCACGGCCGAACCGCCAGATAGCACGGAACAGACTCCGGCCTGCGCCGGGGCAGCCGGCGGATAGGACCGGATATGGCTTTCCCCGCCTTTTGCAGCAGAGAAAGCCATATGCTTCTCACGGATTTTCGCAACAGTTCCTTCTTTCGGACTGCTGCTGGCAGCCGGCCGTATCTTTCTAACAGCTCAGATGGCCGAGCTGTTACCTATCATTATAAATGAATCACTGATTCTGGCACTGTACTGCTGTGATCGCCACAACGCCTACGATATCCTCTGCAGAGCATCCGCGGGACAGATCGTTGACCGGAGCGGCAATACCCTGTGTCATCGGGCCGTAAGCCTCTGCCTTTGCAAGACGCTGTACCAGCTTGTATCCGATATTTCCGGCATCCAGATCCGGGAAGATCAGTACGTTAGCATGTCCGGCTACTTTGCTGTCAGGAGCCTTGGACGCGCCTACACTCGGAACGATCGCTGCGTCAAGCTGCAGTTCTCCGTCCAGAGCCAGATCCGGGTTTGCCTCTTTTGCGATTCTGGTAGCTTCTACTACTTTGTCTACATCTGCATGTTTTGCGCTTCCTTTGGTAGAATGGGAAAGCATAGCCACACGCGGCTCATTTCCGGTCAGCAGTTTGTAGGACTCTGCGGAAGATTCTGCGATCGCAGCCAGCTCTTCCGGATTCGGATTCTGGTTCAGTCCGCAGTCACCGAATACGAATACTCCGTCATCACCGTACTCACAGTCTGGAACAACCATCAGGAAGAACGCAGATACCAGCTTTGTGCCCGGTTTTGTCTTCAATACCTGCAGACACGGACGAAGGGTGTTTGCGGTAGAATGGCATGCGCCGGAAACCAGTCCGTCGGCATCTCCCATTTTAACCATCATAACGCCATAGTAGGTGTAATCGTTCATCAGAGTCTCTTTTGCTTTTTCCGGGGTCATACCCTTTTTCTCGCGAAGTTCTACCAGTTTGTCAATATATGCCTGAGTCTTTTCGCAGGTTTCCGGGTTTACGATTTTTGCTTTGGATACGTCCAGTCCCTCGCTGCCTTTCTTTACTGCTTCCTCAGAGCCGATGATGATCAGATTCGCAAGATCCTCAGCGAGAATCTGTGCTGCTGCCTCATATGTTCTTCTGTCTTCTGATTCCGGCAGAACAATTGTTTTTTTGTCTGCTCTTGCTCTTGCTTTAATTGTGTCAATAAATCCCATGATTCTTTGACTCCTTTCGCTAAATTTGCTCATTAATTTCATTATAGTACGTTCTTCTGTTACCGGCAAGGGTAGTTATATTTTTAACAATATTAAGAAGACCAGACTTCCTTATGGACACGATCCGCCTCATAGCGCGTGTCTCTCGGGGCGGTTGTATCTTCGGCGGGATAGCCGGGGGCTATGATGGAGTGCGGGATAATCGTTTCGGGAAGTCGGAAAATCCGGCGCTGTTTTTCCACGCGGTCATCCTGCCGCCGAACCGCCACAGGCACCGCGGCATTCCCGGGCTTCCGGCCCTGCGGTGTTTTCAGACTTCCGCCTTGAATTTTGCGCAGTCCTAGTATATGATGAGACAAGCGAAAAAAAGCGATGCATTTTCATGCCTGTACAAAAATGCATCATCAAGTCTTTGAAAGGAATAGACATTTATGAAAATCACAGGAATCATCGCCGAATATAATCCTTTCCACAACGGACACGCATATCAGCTTTCCAAAGCCCGCGAACTCACCAACGCAGATTATCTGATCGTCGTCATGAGCGGAGATTACGTCCAGAGGGGAACTCCTGCGATCCTCGAGAAACATTTGAGAGCGCGCTTTGCGCTGGAAAACGGCGCCGATCTTGTCCTGGAATTGCCTGTCCGTTTTTCCACCGCCAGCGCTATGGATTTTGCGGCGGGAGCGGTCCGTATGCTGGACGCCCTAAACGCTGTCACGCATCTTTGTTTCGGCAGCGAGTCCGGAAATCTGGATGCGCTGGATGCGGCCGCCGGGATCCTGGAAGAGGAACCGGAGATCTACCGTTCGACGCTCCGGTCTGTTCTGAAAAGCGGCGCTTCCTATCCGGCAGCCCGGCAGAAAGCGTTTGACATCTGCCGGAAAGATCCTCTTTTTTCAGCGGTCCCTTCTGATCTCCTGGAGGCACCGAATAATATTCTCGGGATCGAATATCTCCGTGCTATACGCCGGCTGCACAGTCCGATCCGTCCGGTCACGCTGACCAGAACCAGCGATAATTACCATTCCGCCAGACTGGAACACGGCTTCGCCTCCGCCACTGCGGTCCGGGAAACCCTGACCGGACCGGAACCGGAGAGGATCTCCGGTTTCGTCCCGGAAAATGTTCTTTCCCCGCTGCTGGAGGCCGCCCGCGAGAATATGCTGCTGAGCGAGGAGGATCTTTCTCTTCCATTGAAATATCAGCTGCTCAAAAGTACACCGGAAAGTCTCGCCGGTTATCTGGATGTCCCGGAAGCGCTGGCCAACCGTATCCACCGGCAATTAAGCGAATATACCGGTTTCCGTCAGTTTGCAGAACTTCTCAAAACCAGAGAGACCACCAGGACGAAGATCAATCGCTCTCTGCTTCACATTCTCCTGCAGCTGGACCGGAAACCGCAGCCCCTCAGTCATCTGCGGATCCTCGGATTCAGAAAAAGTTCGGCTCCTCTGCTGAATCATCTGAAGCAGCACACTGATCTTCCGCTGGTCTCCCGCCTGGCCGTACTTCCGGCGGATGCGGTCCGGGAGGATCTCTTTGCCTCAAACCTGTACCACTCTGTCCTCGCATGCAAAACAGGGATTCCTCAGCCGGACGAGCGCAGCCTCCCAATCGTCCTTGTCTGATCTTTTTGCGGAGTCAAAACCTCTCTCGTGCAAGCACGGCAGGTGCTTGCCGGGTGTATCGCACGCCCTGCTCACAGCACAGCTGTTCGCTGTCCGTTACCCGGCAAATACCTGCTCGTGCAAGCACGGCAGGTGCTTGCCGGGTGTATCGCACAAAATACCGCACGTGGTCGCTGTTTTCTACGTGCGGTATTTTTGTAGCAATTCAATCATCTGAACGGCTGCGTTTTTTTAATTTTTAAAACTGTGGATTGGCGCCGGAATTCTTCCTTTTCTGTTCACAAACGCCTCACAGGAAAAATTGTTTACCGGCATCACCGGCGCGTATCCGAGCAGTCCGCCGAATTCCACCGTATCTCCGACGCCTTTCCCGATCACTGGGATCAGGCGCACTGCCGTCGTCTTCTGATTCACCATACCGATCGCCATCTCGTCAGCGATGATCCCAGAGATCGTGGATGCTTTTGTATCCCCAGGAATCGCAATCATATCGAGGCCTACCGAGCAGACACAGGTCATCGCTTCCAGCTTTTCCAAAGTCAGCGCGCCTTCGTTCACCGCATCGATCATTCCCTGATCCTCCGAAACGGGGATAAACGCGCCGCTCAGACCGCCAACGTAAGAGGAAGCCATCACACCGCCTTTTTTCACCTGATCATTGAGCATTGCCAGCGCTGCCGTCGTTCCCGGCGCTCCCGCAGACTCCAGACCGATCTCTTCCAGAATCTCCGCTACAGAATCTCCGATGGCCGGAGTCGGCGCCAGGGAGAGATCAATGATCCCAAACGGGACGCCCAGCCTTCTGGATGCTTCCTGAGCCACCAATTGTCCCACACGGGTAATCTTGAACGCGGTTTTCTTGATTGTCTCGCACAGTACCTCAAAATCTGCGCCGCGGACTTTTTCCAGCGCACACTTTACAACGCCGGGGCCGGAAACGCCTACATTGATGATTGCGTCCGCCTCCGTCACTCCATGGAACGCACCCGCCATGAAAGGATTATCGTCCGGCGCGTTGCAGAACACTACCAGTTTTGCACATCCCATACAGCTGTCCTCCCTGGTCGCCTCCGCCGTCGCCTTGATGATCTCACCCATCAGTTTAACAGCATCCATGTTGATACCGGTCTTGGTCGATCCGAGATTGATGGAACTGCAGACTCTCTCCGTCCGCGCCATCGCCTGGGGAATGGAGCGGATCAGCAGTTCGTCTGCTTTTGTCATTCCCTTGCTCACCAGCGCAGAATATCCGCCGAGAAAATTTACTCCCACCTCTTTTGCCGCGCGGTCCAGCGTCTCGGCGATCGTCACAAAATCTTCCGGTGTTTTGCAGGCGGAACCGCCCACCAGAGCAATCGGAGTCACGGAGATTCTCTTGTTTACGATTGGAACACCGTATTCCGCCTCGATCTCTTCGCCGGTAACCACCAGATTCCGCGCCATGGTTGTGATCTTATCGTATATTTTACGGTTCAATTTATCCAGATTGGAATCGATACAGTCCATCAGGCTGATCCCAAGGGTAATGGTACGTACGTCCAGGTTCTCCTTAGTGATCATCTCGTTGGTTTCTTTTACTTCAAACAGGTTAATCATCTATCTCTCTCCTTTGGCTCAGATCCGGTGCATCATGTTGAAAATGTCTTCATGCTGGCAGCGAATGACAACGCCGATCTCTTCCCCGACCTTTTCCAGTTCCTTTGCCATCTCTGCATTGGATTTCGGACTTTCAGAGATATCCGCCACAATGATCATGTTAAAGTATCCCTGCACGATCGTCTGGGAAATATCCTCGATGTTTACCTGGTTTTCCGCCAGATAATTGCAGACTTTTGCGATAATTCCAACGGCGTCTTTTCCTACAACAGTGATAATGGTTTTCTTCATTTCGTTCTCCTTTTCTCAATTCCCGCCGGACTCCTGTCCGCAGCAGTTTTTCCGGCTGAGTTGCTGCCTCTGGTACGGCAGATTTCATTCAGACTTCGATCATCGGCGACACTTCGCTTCGTTTTGCAACGGAAAGATGGAAATCCGTAGAGCGGTAAGGATTGTCCCCGGTTGTCACTTCCGCTGCCACCGTCTCATAAGCCAGCGCTTCATAATTGTTTTCCTTGCTCAGATGCCCAAGGAGCACTTCTTTCAGGTTATCATGCAAAATCTCGCAGAGCAGCTGTCCCGCCATCGTATTGGAGAGATGCCCCTTTGCTCCTGCGATCCTGCGCTTCAACGGGTAAGGATAAGACCCCACCTCCAGCAGCTTTTCATCGTGATTTGCCTCCAACAGCACCGCATCCAGTCCTCTCAGATGTTCCACAATATATGAATCATAGATCCCAAGATCGGTAGCCACCGCGACTGCATGGCCGTCATGTTCCATCCGGTATCCCACCGGCTGCGCCGCATCGTGGGAGATCGCAAACGGGAAAATATCCATATCCCCCAGGGTAAATGCTTCGTCTTCCCGGATCTCATGGAAAATCCCCTCCGGAAATTTCCCCAGTTTTCCGCATTCCACGATCGCACGGATCGTCCCCTGTGTCGCGTAAATCGGTATCTGATATCTTCTGGCAAGAACCCCCAGTCCCTGCACATGGTCAATGTGTTCATGAGTGATCAGAATTCCATCCAGTTCCTTCGCCGTCCGGTCCAGACTGTTCAGTCCCATCTCCACACGTTTTCCGCTGATCCCGGCGTCGATCAGGAGACTCGTCCGCTCACTTCCCGCAAAAATACAGTTCCCGCTGGAACCGCTGGCAATACTACAAAGTTTCATATTTTCCCCTTTTCTGCCGCACTTGCTGCGTCATCATAACAGATCCGGAAGCTCACTTTCATACTTACTCATCCTCCGGTCAATCTGTTTTATCGTATCCTCAAACTCCCCGCTGTTGTCCACCTCAAAATCACAGTGTTCGGAAAACTCTTCCTCGGAAAGCTGATTTTCCATAATTCCGTCGATCCGTTCATCGGTATATTTTCTATCGTTACGCAGACGTTCTCTGCGCACCCGCTCATCCGCGTAAATATACCAGAGTTCATCGCAGATTTCATCGTAATGGTCTTCGATCAGCAGCGCTGCCTCGATAAAGACAAAAGACGTACCCGCTTTTTCCTCTTCAGCGATCGCCCGGCGGATATACGTTTTTACCGCAGGATGTACGATCTTGTTCATCTGCTGAAGCTTTTCCTGATCTTCGAAGATCAGTTCCGCGATCCGCTTCCTGTTCAGATTTCCGGCCTCATCGGTGATCTGCCGACCAAACAGGCGGACGATCGGCGCATAGCAGTCCTTTCCAGGCTCCATCAGCAGATATCCGACTTCATCCGCTTTGATCACCGCGGCATCATAATGCTGTCCGATGTATGTCATAACTTCCGTTTTTCCGGCTCCAACGCCGCCAGTAATCCCGATAATCTTCATTTGTACCATCCCCCTTTATTCCCGCGAGCAGCGGGCCAAACGGACAAGCCTGCATGTCCGTCTGGCCAATACCGCGAAGGTCCGTTTCCCCGCTGCGCTGCCGCTATTTTGCTTCGTACCAGCTGTTTCCGGTATGCATATCGATCTCCAGTCTGACTTTCAGATCCGCTGCGTGTGTCATCTCTTCTGCGAGAATCTTCTGTGCCTGTTCGACTTCGTCCAACGGCGCCTCAATCAGAAGTTCGTCATGAACCTGCAGCAGCAAACGGGACTCCATTCCCTCTCGTTTCAGCCGCTCATTGACACGGATCATCGCAATCTTGATGATGTCGGCCGCCGTTCCCTGGATCGGTGCATTCATCGCCACCCGTTCGCCAAAAGAACGCTGCATAAAGTTACTGGACTTCAATTCGGGCACAGGCCTCCGCCGCCCGAACATAGTCACGGAGTATCCCTGCTCCTTCGCCTTTTTCACACATTCGTCCAGGAATCCCTTGATCCCCGGGTAAGTCTCGAAATACTTCTCAATATACTGCTGGGCTTCCTTCCTGGAAATACTCAGGTCCTGGCTCAAGCCAAAGGAACTGATGCCGTAGATGATCCCAAAATTGACGGCTTTCGCATTCCGTCTCTGGAGAGGCGTCACCTCGTCAAAAGGGACATGAAATACTTCCGAAGCCGTGATCCTGTGAATATCCTCCGCCTGCTGATAGGCGGCGATCAGTTTTTCATCTCCCGACATATGCGCCAGCACACGCAGTTCGATCTGGGAATAATCCGCATCGATAAACACACATCCGTCCTTCGGCAAGAATACCTTGCGGATCATCCGTCCCAACTCCATCCGCACCGGAATATTCTGAAGATTCGGCTCCGTACTGCTGATCCGGCCTGTGGCTGTGATCGTCTGGTTAAAGGTGGAATGAATCCTTCCGTCGGAACCGATAAACGCCGACAGACCGTCTGCATAGGTAGATTTCAGTTTCGCCAGCTGGCGGTACTCCAGGATATCTGAGACGATCGGATGGTCCGGTGCCAGTTTTTCCAGCACGTCCGCCGCCGTAGAATAGCCGCTTTTCGTCTTGCGTCCGCCCGGCAGCTTCAGTTTTTTGAACAGAATCACACCGAGCTGCTTGGGCGAATTAATATTAAACGTTTCTCCGGCCTCCTGATAAATCTTCTCCTCCAGTTCCCGGATCCGTACCTGAAGACGTTCTCCGTACTCCTTCAGTTTCTCTGCCTCCACACGTATCCCCGCCTCTTCCATATCGGCAAGAGTAAATGCCAGCGGGATCTCAATCTCTTTATACAAACGGAGCATTTGTTCCTCGTCCAGTCTCTGCTCCATCGACTCTCTTGCCCGGTATACCGCATACGCCATATTTCCGGCATAAGTCCCCGCAAGATCTTCGGAAACAGACGCCAGATCCGGGAGCTTCGCCGTGCCAAAGATCTCCTCGGCAGAAGGTACATAAAGCTGCAGATATTCCTTCGCGAGATCATCGTACGTGTACGTATTTTTCAGAGGATTGAGAAGATATGCGGCGATCCCCGCGTCAAACACTTTTTCCGGTTCCGCATTTTTTACCGATTTCAGATGCTTCTTGATATCCATCACGCAGATCCTGCTCACCTGGCGGAACAATTCTCCCGCCATATCCGTAAGATCTTCCGCTGTGATTTTTTCGGATATCTCAATATAGCAAACGACCGCTTCCCCGTCTTCCTCCCAGGCCAACGCCAGTCCCAGGATCTCGTGGCCGGCGCTTTCCAAAAGCTCCAAACCTATCGATGGCTGCTGCACCGCCTGCTCCAGAATTTTTCTCACCTCGCCGGGATCGTTCTCCGTCCGGATCATCAGGCTGTCCTGTTCGTTCTCTGCCTGGGAATCAAATCTTCCCAACAGATTTTTGAAATCCAGCCTGCGGAAAATCTCATACGCCTCTTTCGTATATAAATTTCCGATCCGCGCGTGCTCCAGATCGCAGGACACCGGCGCCTGTGTATCGATCGTCGCCAGCTTCTTGCTCATAACCGCCAGATCGTAGTGATTTTTCAGAGATTCTTTCGCCTTGTTCGGCTTGATCTCCTCCACATGCTCATAGGCGTTTTCTATATTTCCGTAGGCGACGATCAGTTTCGTCGCCGTCTTTTCTCCCACGCCGGGGATCCCCGGAATATTGTCGGAAGAGTCCCCCATCAGCGCCTTCAGCTCAATGATCTGCTTCGGCTGCACCTGATAACGCTCCACCACATCGCCGGCATGGTAAGTTTCGATCGTCGTCTTTCCGCGAACCGTTTTCGGCATACGGATCATGACCTTATCCGTGGCAAGCTGCAGGATATCTCTGTCTCCGGAAACGATCGTCACTTCCATTCCCCGGCTTTCACAGCGCCCCGCTATGGTTCCGAGAATGTCATCCGCCTCATAGCCTTCCTGTTCCACCAGCTCGATATCCATCGCTCTCAGCACTTCCTTCAGCAGCGGAACCTGTTCCCGCAGTTCCGAAGGCATCGGCTTTCTCGTTCCTTTATACTCCTCGTACATCTTATGCCGGAAGGTAGGCGCATGAACGTCAAACGCAACCGCCAGATACTCCGGCTTCTCATCCTCCAGAGTCCGGAACAGAATATTCAGAAATCCGTAAACCGCATTTGTGTGCCGGCCCTCGGAATTTGTCAGATCCGGAAGTCCGTAAAAAGCACGGTTCAAAATACTATGCCCGTCTATCAAAACAATTTTTTCACTCATATTTAAAATAATCCTTTCAGCCAGGGTATCTCAACAAAATCCAGATAATGCAGGGTAAACAAGATCAGCAGAATGGTCAGCACAAAAATCAACACAGAGAAAAAAATGTTTCTGTGCTTCTTTCTCTGAATCCGACGTTCCTTCTCCCTCATATCCTGTGCAAGGAGGCCTTTCAAATTGTAGGACTGTTTTTCGTCATCATCCAGATAGCGGGCAGCCTGGCGAATGATGAAATACGTCTCCAGTTCATCATAGCAGGCCGGACAGTTCCGCACATGATGGATGAAATCCTCCATTTCATTTTCCGGCATCTTGTCCTGCACATAAGGCTGTATCAGCTTTTCTGCTCTTTCGCAATCCATTGCCGGCACCCCTTTCTGTCGCTGTCCCTCCGCCGCGCGGGTGAAAAGCGCCCGGCGGATCTTGGCTTATTTTTTCTGTTACTTACTATACACTATTTTCCATTATTTTAAAAGCATTTTCTTTTTTCCGAAAACTTCAGGCAAAACACAAGGACAGACAAAAACAAGCAAAGGCCGTTGGCATGTCACCGTACACGCATACCAACGGCCTTCACCTGCCTCACAATTTTCAGGCAGAAATATTTTCAGGCTCCTGAAAGAAAACCTTTCGTTACAGTTCCGCAGACCGAACCGTTACAGCCTTTACGCTTTCACAATATTCGGAGTTTCTTTTCCTGCTTCAAAGTCCAGTGCATTCTGGAGCGTTGTCTGAGCGATGGCAGCCAGCGCTTCCTGAGTGAAGAATCCCTGATGGGAGGTGATCATCACATTCGGGAAGGAGAGAAGACGCGCGGTCGTAGAGTGCTCCAGGATCTCGTCGGAGCGGTCCTCGAAGACATTCGGAGTCTCCTCCTCATATACGTCCAGCCCCACACCGAAGAACTTACGGGCACGAATCCCCTCGATCAGATCATCCGTCTTAACCAGACCGCCGCGGGACGTATTGACCAGGATCACGCCGTCTTTCATCTTTGCGATCGTATCCCGGTTAATGATATGATACGTACTGTCCATCAGCGGGCAATGCAGCGAGATCAGATCACTCTGCGCCAGCAGTTCATCCAGCGTCACATACGTGACAAAATCTTTCAGCGATTCGTTTTCATACACATCATAAGCGATCACTTTCATTCCGAATCCGCGGCAGATCCGCGCCATCGCCGCACCGATCTTTCCGGTTCCGATGATGCCGGCAGTTTTCTGGTAAAAATTAAATCCCATCAGGCCGCCAAGGCTGAAGTCATTCTCCCGGACCTTCGTATAAGCCTTATGCATTCTCCGGTTTACCGTCAGCGCCAGCGCCATCGCATGTTCCGCGACCGCCTCCGGGGAATATCCCGGCACCCGGCGCACCTCGATGCCATATTTCTGTGCCAGTTCCAGATCCACATTATTATAGCCGGCACAGCGCATCAGGATCAGACGGACGCCAGCTTTATGAAGCTCCTCCACCGTACCGGTTCCCACATCCGAATTAACAAACGCGCAAACCGCGTCATGTCCTTTCGCCAGCGCGGCAGTACGGGGCGCCAGGGAAGTCTTCAGAAACTCCATCTCCACTCCCGGAAAATTCTTCGCCTCCCGGCTGAAAGATTCCTTATCATAAGACTGTGTATCATAAAATAAAATCCGCATATACAAGTTTCCTCCTCGTCAAAAAATTCACTGATTCCGATCACCCGATCAGATTCAGTATTTCCCTGTTTCGCCCTTACTATACGCTATTGTTAATTATTTGTCAATATCTTTTTGTTAAATTTTTATCATTTTTAATTCTTTTCAACTCTCCCTGCTAACCAAACAACAAATATCATAACCTTCTGTCTATTTCCATCTTCCACCTCAAACCTCGAACTCACAGCAGCACCACGTCCCTCCCACCCCAAACAGCCAGACGCCGGGGGGGGGGGGGGGGGGGGGGGGGCGGGGGGGGGGCGCGGGGGCGGGGGGGGGGGCGGGGGGGGGGGGGGGGGCCGGGGGCGGGGGGGGGGGGGGGGGGGGGGGGGGGGGG
>ERZ1090868.875-NODE-875-length-16515-cov-7.682260_pt1 | contig 16515 bp, 13 predicted proteins | sample MGYA00478475_ERZ1090868 | MGnify/ENA primary metagenome ERZ1090868 (study PRJEB33644, sample SAMEA5815747) | chicken gut metagenome | biome: Chicken; feature: Gastrointestinal Tract; material: Caecum | place: Ireland | collected 2019-01-01 | study: A study of the...
ATGCAAGAACGTGATAAGGTGAAAGGACTGGATATGCCGGAGGCAGTCCGTGAAGTACGTGTCAAGATGCTGTGCCGCCTGTATCAGCGGCATTCTGAGTTCCAAAATCATCCCCTGCCCCATAGGATAATAGGAAAGGAGATGAGAATATGATCACTCTCAGTCTGTGTATGATCGTGAGGGATGAAGAAGATGTACTGGGCAGATGCCTGGACAGTGTGAAAGATGCGGTGGATGAGATCATTATCATCGATACAGGATCTGAGGACCGAACGAAAGAGACCGCACTGAAATATACCCAAAATGTCTATGATTTTCCTTGGAGGGATGACTTTTCCGCTGCGAGAAACTTTGCTCTGGAGCATGGGACGATGGATTATCTGATGTGGATGGACGCAGACGACGTGCTCCCGGCGGAGAGCAGAAGAAAACTGATCAGGCTCAAGGAGACTCTTGGGGCGGATGTGGATATGGTCATGATGCCCTACGCAGCTGCGTTTGAGCCGTCCGGGAAGACTGCCTTTTCCTACTATAGAGAAAGGATCGTGAAAAATCGAAGGGGATTCCGGTTCTTCGGAAGAGTGCATGAAGTGATTCCGCCGTCCGGCAGGATCTGTTATGAGGAGATCCCGGTGGAGCACAGAAAGCTGAAAGAGGGGGACAGTGAAAGGAATCTGAGAATTTATCAGGACATGGAGAAGGCTGGAGAAATGTTTGACAGCCGGGCTCTTTACTATTATGGAAGAGAACTGTATTTTCACGGAAAATACAGAAAGGGGCGAGAAGTCCTGGAGCAGTTTCTGGAACGGCCGGACGGGTGGGTGGAAAACAAGATTGATGCGACGAGGCAGCTCGCGGGATGTCTGTACGGAATCGGAGATGACATGGGAGCGCTGAAGGCGCTCCTGCAGGCTCTGGAGTATGATGTGCCAAGAGGGGAGACCTGTTGTGATCTTGGAAGGCATTTTCAGGACAGAGAGCAGTATGAGCAGGCTGTCTACTGGTACAGAAAGGCGTTTGGGGCGAAGAAAGACATGACATCAGGAGCATTTATCTCAGAAGAGTGTTACGGTTTTCTTCCGGCAATTTCCTTGTGTGTGTGTTATGACCGGCTGGGTGACAGAAAGAAGGCGGAACAGTATAATGAACTGGCAGGAAGCTACAGGCCGGATTCTCGATATTATCTGAAAAATAAGGAATATTTCGCAGCGCAGAGAATGAAAAAAGGTCTCTGAGGCGGCAGGACAGAAAGACAGCGCAGTGGAAAAACAGGCAAAAAAAGGATTGTGTCATATAGTAATAGAGAAAACAGAAATAAGGAGATACAGATATGCTGTGGTTTAAAGAAAGAAAAGAACCGGAAGAGCATAAATCTGAGATCCAGGCGCAGTCATTGAGCTGCCCGGGCTGTCCGCAGCCATGCGGACAGAGAGGACCGAGGGGAAAGATGGGGCCGATGGGCCCGGCCGGCCCGACCGGTCCCACGGGTCCCACGGGACCCTCCGGAGGCCCAGCGGGTCCGACAGGTGCAACGGGTCCGACCGGTCCATCGGGTCCGACAGGTCCAACAGGACCGACCGGACCAACGGGTTCGACAGGTGCAGCGGGGCCCACAGGTCCGACGGGTCCGACAGGCCCAGCGGGTCCGACAGGTCCAGCGGGTTCGACAGGTGCAGCGGGTCCGACAGGCCCAACTGGTCCCACAGGTCCGACGGGTCCGACAGGCCCAACTGGCCCCACAGGTCCGACGGGTCTGACAGGACCGACCGGACCAACGGGTTCAACGGGCCCAACTGGTCCGACAGGTGCAACGGGTCCAACCGGCCCGACGGGGCCGACCGGTACAGACGGAGAAGATGGAGCGGCAGGAGAAGCGGCCACACTGCGGGTCGGTTCAGTGACAACCGGAAATCCGGATGAAGCCGCACAGGTGACAAACAGCGGAGATGAAAATAATGCGATTTTTGATTTTGTGATACCGCAGGGGCATACCGGGACAGACGGAACACGGGGACCGACAGGTGCGACCGGTCCGACCGGAGCAGCCGGCCCGGCCGGCCCGACAGGAGCGCCAGGTATGAGGGGAGCAACGGGCCCGACAGGTCCGAAAGGAAGCACTGGCCCGACAGGTGCGACCGGCCCCAGAGGAACTACCGGAGCGACAGGTGCGACGGGCCCGAAGGGAGCTACCGGCGCGACCGGCGCGGCAGGCGGAACCTCTTCCCCGGAACTGCTGTCAGCTTACTCTACGCCCCCGCAGACCGGAACAGCCGGAGGAGCATTGGTCTTTGACCGGAATGCCGTCGTAAACGGGACGGCGGTCAGCCATGCGCAGAACAGTGCGTCCATTGTGATCCAGCAGACGGGCTTTTTCCAGGTTTCCTTCCATGGGACAATCGGTCCGACAAGCGGTGCAGACTTCCCGATGACTGTGTCCATGTATCTGGAACAGCAGGGAACAGAAGTGCCTGGGACTGCGGTACAGCATACCTTCCACACGACAGCGGATACAAGCAATGTAGCATTTACACAGATCATTCAGGCCGCCACTGTGCCGACAACGATCGAGGTGATCGGACAGGGGAAGAATTACTTTTACGGTCCGGTATCGCTGGTGGTAAACAGACTGGGAAATCTTAACTGATGAGACGAAAACAGGCCGCCCCGGAAAGAGGCGGCCTGTATTTCTGACATTACCTGCGGTCAGGATAGATTTTCCCGAAAAGCCAGTGTGTAAACGGCGCGGCTGCGAACATGTTCCAGAAGAACGCCATCGGAAAGTTCTTCAGCAGAGTGCCGATCCAGATCGCGGGAAGCTGTGCGAGCGGCGCTCCCGCCAGGATAACGTTGAACAGAATGGAAGCTGCAAGGCTCATCGTCGGACACATTATGGCGACTGTTCCGGCCTGACGCAGCAGCTGGCATATGTAAGGATTGTCTTTTTCAGGATCGCAGTGTCTTGCAGCAAATGCTGCACCGATCCGATTTCCCCAGAGATTGGAGAAAATAAAAACGAAAACCCCCATGTAGAGTGCTTCGATCAGTGCGTCCCGGAATACGATATTCGTCATGTTGCTGAATCCGCCTGCAGCTAGATCCACTCCCTCCTTGATCGCGACATTGTAGACCTCCATGCCGTACGCCATGGCATAGGACATGATGATCCCGAAAATAATTCCCTGTGTTTTGTTTTTTGGCATTTTATCTGCTCCTTCTCCTTTGCGAGGAGGCCGGACCGGAAATATTTCGGCTGCGGCATCCTCCTTTCTTACAATAAAAAAAGTGCGGCCTTCAACTGGATTTACGCAGTAAAATGCCACACGTCAGATGATATTTTATCCGATTTTTCAGTATTATTTCAAAGGTAATTCTGCACAAATTATAAAAAACTTTCTTGCGACATGGATTTATTGTAAACAATGTTACAGAAGAAAATCCGGAAATCCGATAGAATAGTCAGGAACAGCGAACCCGGACGGCATAGCGACTGCCGCCGGGGCTTAAGATTGTAATGTCTCAAGAGAGCAGTATGCTTCCAGCGCCTTCTGGTCTATGATCTCGATCCATCTTCGGTGAGAGACGATGATTTTTTCATCTCTGAGACGACCGAGGCTGCGCGCGGCATTTACCCGAGTCACAGTAAGGATCTCTGCAATGTTCTCCTGAGTCAGATCGATGCGGTCGGTCCTGCCGCCGGGGGAATTCTGTGTGAAGAGATACAGCAGGTTACACAGCTTGACAAAGGAACTGTTGTAGTCCTGATGTGCGCTCTCGTACAGAAGAAGATTAATATAGGAGGCATACCAGTCCAGCGTGCTCAGCATGAGCCGGCTGTTTTCAGAGAGCATCTCAAGGAAAGCCGCGCCGGTGAAACAGAGTGTTTCCATATCTGTGACTGCCCTGGTGGCAATGGACTGTTCGATCTTGAAAACAGACCGGTGAAAGCCTGGGAAAACAGTTCCTTCTCCGTGAAAAGAAGAGATCTTGCGCGAGCCGTTTTCGTGCTCCAGAGTGGTCATGGCGGCGCCGGATATGATATAGTAAATATGAGTTATGGGGTCACCGTAATTCCACAGATACTCATCTTTGCGGAAGATTTTTACGGTGTGCGGCTGAGTGAGGAAATATTCATAGAAATCCCTGTAGTCATTGGAAAAATAGTAGCGGGGAATCAGCATAAGCGGCACCTTCTTTCATCGGGATGTTTTCATCATAGCATAGAAAAAGAGAGACTACAATCAGGCGGAAAGGAGCAGCATCTGTATGAAAAAATGTAAGATAACGGTATTGAAAACAACACTTGACAAAGAACTTGCTGAGGAATACGGCGTTCCGGGGCTGGGCGCCTGTCCCATGATGCGGGAAGGACAGGTGTTCTACGCGGATTATGCGAAGCCGGAAGGCTTCTGCGATGAGGCGTGGAAAGCAGTCTATCAGTATGTATTTGCACTTTCTCACGGCGCGGGAGAGGGACTTTTTACTACGGCGACTGGATCAGAAAGCCGGGAACTGCGATATGCAGCTGCAATGACGGTTTACGGCCGGTGATCTTTAAGATTGAAGCCACGGAGGAAGAGGCGAAGATCGATTATACACCGGTGAGATAGGAGGAAAACAGCAGTAATGAGCGTATGCGGGTATCGGGACGTGAAGCGTCCTGATATCCGTTTTCTGCGTCGGCTTTGGTTTGGCTTGTTTTCCTGATCTCCATATGCTATTCTGTAAACATCTCAGGCGGACCGTGTTCATGCGATATCTTACCGCGGGATGACGACCGATCATGCTCATTTTCTGAGCAGATTTCCGATTCAGAAGAAAGGCAGGTGATCTTGTGCTGTTCAGACAGATGAAATATTTTACGGCAGTTGTGGACTGCGGCAGTTTTACGGAGGCGGCGGAGCAGTGCTATATTTCCCAGTCAGCCATATCCCAGCAGATCCGGGCGCTGGAAAAAGACCTGGGAGTGGAACTGATCCATCGGGAAAACCGCAGGTTTTCGCTTACGTCGGCGGGAGAGTATTTTTATGATCAGAGCAAAGGAATATTAGATGAGATAGAAAATATACGGCGAGAGACGATCAGGATCGGGCAGGATGACGAGCGCCAGATTAGGATCGGATACCTGCGGTGCTACAGCGGCCAGGAGCTCCACCAGGCGGTTGCGGAGTTCGCGCAGATCTATCCGGACGTCGCGATCAGTATCGTCAACGGGACTCACGAAGAACTCTATGATCTGCTCCGTTTCGGGGGTGTGGACCTTGTATTGACGGATCAGCGGAGGGCGTTTTCTGATAAATATGCAAACTATGAGCTGCTCAGATGCGGGTGCTGGGCTGAACTGTCGGTGAGAAACCATCTTTTCGGTCAGGAATCCGTGGAGCTGGATGAACTGAAGCGTACGCCCTGCATCCTGATCTCATCCAGAGAACAGCAGGAGCCGGAGGAAGATTATTATAGAAATACGCTGGGATTCGGGAGCAGATTTTTGTTCGCGGAAAGTCTGGAGGAGGGCAGGCTGATGGTGGCCGGAAACAGAGGATTCCTGCCTGTGGACGACGTGGGGACTCTTCCGCCGGCAGGCTCTGCTGTATGCCGCATTCCTATTATGCAGAATGGAAAGCAGATTCAGAGGAATTACTGTCTGTTCTGGGTGAAGGAGCGCACCGGCTATTATATTGAAGAGTTTGCAGACCTGCTCCGGAAGCTGCTGTGCAGTGAGAAGCAAAAGAAAGATGTCTGATGAGAGGAGACAGTGGGAATGGCCCAAAGGAGGCGCCCCTTCGGAGTTCCGATCATGGAGAATGTGAAACAGGCGAAAGAGATCTTCGGGAAATAGACGGCAGAGGGAGAGCGGTTTCAGAAGTGTTCAGAAAGCGGCGTACAGGTTTCAAAAACGGTGTATGGCGCAGATGACGTGCAGGCGGCGTACATACGCAGTATCTATACAGAATAAGCATAGCGTGCAATGGTTCAGAAGCATTAGACACCGGCACAGAGAAGATCTATAATAAAGATCGAAAAGAAATTAAAACGGAGGGAGACTGATATTATGAGCAGGACACTTGTAGCATATTTTACAGCCAGCGGGACAACAGCGGGAACTGCAGAGAGGCTTGCAGAGGCGGCGGGAGCCGACCTGTACGAGATCAGGCCTGCCGTGCCTTATACACAGGCGGATCTGAACTGGATGGATAAGAAATCCCGCAGTTCTGTGGAGATGAATGATCCGTCTTACCGCCCAGAACTGGCGGACAAAGATGCGGATATCGCATCCTATGACAGGATCTATCTGGGATTCCCAATCTGGTGGTATGTGGCTCCGACGATCATCAATACATTTCTTGAGAGCTATGATTTTACAGGAAAGGAGATCATCCTTTTTGCAACTTCCGGAGGGAGCGGCTTAGGAAAGACGGTCCAGGCGCTTGCGCCGAGCTGCCCGGGCGCTGTGATCCGGGAAGGAAAGCTCCTCAATGGAAATCCGTCTGTGGACGAACTGAAAAAATGGACGGAGAGTCTCTGATGACTGGCTGCGATTCCTGTGACATAAGGATCGAGCCGGATGTGAAATAGAGAAGATGAAGAAAACAGAAAAGCGCCGCGCCAGGGCAGGGGATCATCTGTACGATGCGGCATGAAAGAATACCTGGTTATAGGTTCAGCCTATAACCAGGTATTCTTTTTGCATATTAGCAAAAATAAGGCTGCTGTGATAGGATGATTGCAGAAATCAGACAGAGTAAAAGGCGGAGGAAGCCCGGCGCAGATGTCTGCGGCATATCGTACTGACAGAAAAAGGAGGAATTTATCATGACAGATATAAGAAATTCAGCAAACTGGAGCTTTGAGACAAAGCAGCTGCATATCGGACAGGAAAAGGCCGATCCGGCGACGGGAGCCCGGGCAGTACCGATCTATGCGTCGACCTCTTTTGTGTTTGATGACTGCCGTCATGCGGAGGATCTGTTTGCACTTCGGGATACGGGAAATATCTATGGAAGAATGACGAATCCCACGGAGGATGTGTTTGAGCGCAGGATCGCTGCGCTGGAAGGAGGCACCGCGGCGCTTGCGACTGCATCCGGTGCGGCTGCCATCACCTATACCTTTCAGGCGCTGGCAGCGGCAGGGGAGCACATCGTTGCGGCGAAGACGATCTACGGGGGAACCTATAATCTGCTCGCGCACACACTTCCGCTGACAAGCGGCATCACAGCGACGTTTGTGGATCCGGAGGAAGAGGGAGCGTTTGAGGCGGCGATCCGGGAGAACACGAAGGCGGTCTTTGTTGAGACTCTGGGAAACCCGAATTCCAACGTGGCGGATCTGGAGAAGCTAGCACAGACTGCGCACAGACATGGAATCCCGCTTGTCGTGGACTCTACGTTTGCAACGCCGTATCTCGTCCGTCCGATCGAGTACGGCGCCGACATCGTCGTGCATTCTGCAACGAAATTCATCGGCGGGCACGGCACAGCGCTTGGGGGAGTCATCGTAGACAGCGGAAGATTCGACTGGAAGGCGTCAGGAAAATACCCCTGGATCTCTGAACCGAATCCGAGTTATCACGGCGTTTCCTTTGCCGAGGCTGCGCCTGGGGCTGCTTTTGTGACTTATGTGCGCGCTGTCCTTCTGAGGGATACAGGAGCCACATTGTCCCCGTTCCATTCATTCCTTCTGCTCCAGGGTCTGGAGACGCTCTCTCTGAGGGTGGAGCGGCATGTGGAAAACGCGCTGAAGATCGCAGCCTGGCTGGCGGCGCACCCGCAGGTGGAGGCAGTGCATCATCCTTCCCTGGAGAGTGAACCGACCCATGCGCTTTATGAGAAATACCTGCCCCGGGGAGGCGGTTCCATATTTACGTTTGAGATCAAAGGAGATGCTCAGACAGCGAAAGAGTTTATTGATAATCTCCCTATTTTCTCTCTGCTGGCGAATGTTGCGGATGTAAAATCGCTGGTGATCCATCCGGCCACAACCACTCACAGCCAGTGTACAAAGGAGGAACTTGAAGAACAGGGAATCCGACCGAATACGATCCGTCTCTCGATCGGAATCGAGAAGGCGGAGGATCTGATCGCAGCGCTTGAGACAGCCTTTGAGGCGGTGAAATGATACAGCGAGGGAAAAGAAGCAGGATAAAAAGATAAATTTGACTTGACAGGATAATACTATTAAAACAATGACATGATACGGAGGGCAGAAATGGCGGGATATTATAAAACAATGACAGAACTGATCGGAAACACGCCTTTGGCGGAAGCTTCCAATATTGAGAGGGAACTGAATCTTCAGGCGACCGTGCTGGTGAAGCTGGAATATTTTAATCCGACGGGAAGTGTAAAGGACCGCGCCGCAAAGGCCATGATAGAAGACGCGGAACAAAAAGGACTCTTAAAAGAGGGATCGGTGATCATAGAACCGACATCGGGAAATACGGGAATCGGCCTTGCTTCGATCGCTGCAGCAAAAGGATACCGGATTATTCTCACCATGCCGGAGACTATGAGCGTGGAGCGGAGGAACATTTTGAAAGCATATGGAGCAGAACTGGTACTGACGGACGGTGCCAGAGGGATGAAAGGAGCCATTGCCAGAGCGGAGGAACTGGCTGCTGAGATTTCGGACAGTTTTATCCCCGGACAGTTTACCAATCCTGCGAATCCGGAGGCACACAGAGCGTCTACGGGACCGGAGATCTGGAAAGATACGGATGGAAAGATCGATATTCTGGTGGCGGGAGTCGGAACCGGCGGCACGATCACCGGAGTGGGAGAATACCTGAAGGAGAAGAATCCTAAGATCCGGGTGACTGCCGTGGAGCCGGCAGGCTCACCGGTTCTGTCCGAAGGAACGGCAGGAGCGCATAAGATCCAGGGAATAGGCGCAGGGTTCGTACCCGAGGTCCTGAACACGGAAATCTATGACGAAGTCATTCAAGTGAAGGATGAGGACGCATTTGAGGCGGCAAAACTTTTCGCGAGGACGGAAGGGATCCTGACAGGGATTTCTTCCGGGGCGGCGCTGTACGGAGCGCTTGATGCCGCCAGGAGACCGGAAAATAAAGGAAAAGTGATCGTGGCGATCCTGCCGGATTCGGGTGACAGGTATTATTCGACTCCTTTGTTCGGCTGATGAATCCATTCCCGTCTGCGGGCTGATGAGACTGCAGGCGGGATTTTTATGATGAAATGGATATCATTTTACAAAAATCTTTCAAAATTTTAACCGGCGTGCGATATCATCTGCAGTTCCACAGTGGTAGGATTATCTCGACAAAATTAGAATCAGACTTACTGTGAAGGAGGAAAAGCAGAATGGAAAATAGACGTGTGCACGGATTGCTCAGACGCCTGCTCGTGACGGGCATCTGCGCCTCGATCGCAGCCGGGTATCTGCCGGCTGCAAGCGTACATGCAGAGGAAGCCCAGGCGGACAACGCTGCGGATGTAGTTGCGGACTGGAAATTCAGTGAGAACGGGGTAAAGAGCGGAACGATAGCCGGCGGTGACCTGGTCATTGCTGATCAGAGCGGAAATGGAAATGACCTGCGGATGCAGTTATATACCGGAAAACAGCCTACAGAGGATCCGGAGGCGGCTGACTGGACAGAGTATCTCTCGTTTTCAGACGACAGCATGACTGGAAGTGACGGCAGCATAGTCTTTAACGGGGACAGCAGCAATGCAGGCGCTGATTTTATCACTGTGGATGGTGCAGAGATCAACTCAGAGACATTTGAAGACGGGTATACGATGGAGTTCATCTATTATTTCCCTGAGGACTGGACGACGGAAGATTCCTGGATGAGCCTGATCGCGCGCCAGGGAAAAGCTGATTCAGTGTCAGAATGGCAGCAGGGCACCATGTTTACATCTATATCAAACTGTAAGGAAATTCAGTATATTGCGGCAAATAAAGACGACAGTCATATGATGACGGCGGCAGCGTGGTCTGTCAGCATGGACAAGGGAGGAGTGTGGTATCACATCGCAGTGACCTCTGACGGACATGAGATCAGCACCTATGTAAACGGATGCGAGGCGTTCAGAGATTACGTTTCCGATGAGATGAAAGGTCTTTACGCAGATCCTGAGGACGGGCGTTTCAGGATCGGGTCCAGCTGGTGGAACGAAGGCGGTCAGACACTGGACAAGTTCCTTCAGGGAAGCCTGCAGGAAGTGAGGATTTCTTCCGGATGTCTGGACGAGAGCCAGTGGCTGGTGAAAGATCCGGAACAGTATCTCGGCGAATACGGAAGCAATGAGAGTTATGAGCTGAGAGATGAGGATAACTACAATATTGTCCTGATCCCGGATACGCAGAACACCGTAGAATACTGCGGAGACGTCATGAACGAGGCGGTCCGCGGACTGATCGATACAGCGGACGAACTGAACGTCAGGGGCGTGATCCATCTTGGCGATGTGGTGGATGACAATAACGATGACGCACAGTATGTCACAGCACGGAATGTTTTCTATCAGCTGCCGGATGCAGGAATCAAGTTCCTCGTACAGATGGGAAATCATGACGGCTGGTCCAGCGGAATACATAATTATTACAACAGCTTTTCCGGGAAGAGCACCAGTTTTCTTCGGAGAGCGTCCTGGTACCTGACGAATTCACCGAATGGAGACGGCAATAGCTCCTATATGTTCGTGCAGGGCGGAAGCTACAATTATCTTGTGATCTCTCTGTCATGTACGGGAAGCGGATCAGGACAGAATAACAATACCTCCTGGGACAGCAGGGATGAGGAATGGCTCAGGAGCGTGCTGGAGGAATATCCGAACTGTCCGACGATCGTGACGACTCATGACCTTCAGAACTGCTCGGCAACGGAGCCGAGCTCCATACAGCTGAGTTCCCAGGGCACGAGACTGTGGAATATTGTGAAGGACTACGATCAGGTATTCATGATGGTCGGCGGACACAGCCACGGTTCCGGAATGGAGATGCTGGAAAATACAAACGGAAAGCCCGTGATCAGCATTCTGACGGATTATCAGTTCGCGTACAACGGAGGAAACGGATTCTTCCGCTATCTGGAATTTGACGAGAATGCGGATAAGATCTACTACTCAACATATTCACCGTATGCGGCAGCGCTTCCGGATGAGGAAAAGAGCTTCTTTGATGTGAATTTTATGACCGGCGAAGGCAATGAAGGGGAGATCGATCTTGACTTCTCATCACGCTTCCCGGGAATGGAGATACAGGATAATACTGCGGCGGACGGCGGCAGATATATGGAAGGGGAATATCACACACATACAGGACAGTCCAAAGATGCGACTTCTTCCTACATGTCTCTTGACAATGTGCTTGGCGCAGCATTCCGCAATGAGTCTGTACTGAACAGCGCAGACCCGGCTGCAAAGCTGTCCGCCCTTAAGGACGACGGAGAATTTGATTTCCTCGGTCTGGCGGATCATCTCCGCGCTTCCTATAACGGGACAGACGGAAAAGGAAACGGACAGTACAATACGGCATTCTATGTTGCGCTGCAGACACAGATGCGGGAGATCGAAAAGCTGCAGGTGAAGGGGCTCTACACGGACAAGCTTATCTCCAGCGGTTTCGAGTGGGATATGCCCGGGCTGGATCATGCGTCGGTCGGGATCCTGGATGAGAACGGCGAGACTGTTATAAACGGTATCCATGAGTTTGAATGGAAATATGCGGGCACCGGAGATGATCCGGATTCGCTCTTCACGCTGGATGACAAGGCGGACGATATGGACGAGCAGAGCGTGTGGGGAGACCGCCAGGGCGGCAGCGGAGATCCGCAGACTGCTTATGATGCGGCTGCATGGCTGCAGGAGAATTATCCGGACAGCTACCTTCTGCCGAATCATCCGTCCCGTCATAACGGCGGCAGCGGAGAAGTGACGATCGAGAATCTGAGGCGGCTGAATGATGCGGCTCCGGATGTTGTATTCGGATTTGAAGGCATGCCGGGCAATCAGATGTCAGGCAGCGGACGCGCGGAACTCCCGGCGGGAGATATCCGCAACGGAGCGGACGAGATGATCGCCGTGACCGGAGGCGTGTGGGATTCACTTCTTTCAGAAGGAAGAAAGATCTACAACTTTGCAAACTCAGATTTCCACTTCAAGGTAAGTGCGGACGAGCAGTACTCCAGCGGATACTGGGCGAGCGAATATTCGGCAAACCACGTATATGTGGAGCCGGGCGAAGACGGAACCTATGACTACGGCGATGTTGTGGACGGCCTCCGTTCAGGAAACAGCTATTCCACATATGGCAGCCTGATCTCAGATCTGACCTTTACGGCGGAGACAGACAAGGGAAGCGCCACAATGGGCGGCGAACTTGCAGCTGAAAAAGGAGATCAGGTGAAAGTCACTGTGCGGTTCCGGGTACCGGAGATTAATAATTATGAATCTCTTTACGGAACAGACACCGGTATCGATGTGGATAATACGCCGGAACTCGATCATGTTGACCTGATCTCCGGAAGTGTGACAGGCAGAGTGAGCGAGGATCAGTACGGGGAGATCAGCAGCGACGCCAAGATCGTGAAGACCTTTACAAAAGAGGAACTGGAAGCTGCAAAAGGGGAAGACGGATATTATACGCTGACTTTCACATCCGACGCGGATCAGAACTGCTATTTCCGTCTGCGTGGAACAACAGTATCTGAGGTGGATGAAAACGGAGATCCGCTTCCGGATCCTGATTTCTCGGGCATCTCAGACAATATTACACGGTTTGATACGATCAACGACTATAATTACAGCAGCCTGTGCTTCTATGCAAATCCGATCTGGGTCAATGTCAGTGAAAAGACCGTGGCGCTTGATACCCAGGTTCTGGAGAGTGCTCTGGAACTTGCGGCGGAGGCGGATACAGAAGGCGTGATCCCTTCAGTGGCAGAGCGGTTCGGGCAGATTTATGCCAGTGCGCAGTCAGTTCTGGAAAGAGCCCAGGCAGGGGATCCGGAGATCACACAGGCGATGGTGGATCAGAGCTGGCACGATCTGATCAATATCATGCAGTATCTCTCCTTTAAGCAGGGGAACAAGACGAATCTCGAGAAAGTGATCGAGGTGGCGGACGGTATTGATCTTGACAAGTATTTAAGCACTGGAAAAGATGAATTTACCGCAGCGCTTGAAGCGGCGAGAACAGTAATGGACGATGCAGACGCTATGCAGGCGGAAGTGGACACTGCATGGGAGAATCTTCTGAAGGCTATAGCGGACCTCAGGCTCAAACCGAGCAAAGAACTGCTGGAAGCGCTGATCCAGACTGCAGAGGGGATGAGTCTTGAGAATGTAGAAACCGGGGTGGCAGATACATTTACCGCAGCGCTGGCTCAGGCGAAGTCTGTATATGCAGACAGCGACGCAGGGGAGAAAGAAGTATCCGCCGCAGTGGAAAATCTCCAGAATGCGATCGCAGCTGTCGAGGAGAATCTGGCAGGTAACAGCGGCGGCCAGGGAGAAACTACGGATGATCCGGACAGCCAGGGCGGCCAGAACAGCGGAAATGGCGGGAACAGTGGAAATGACCAGAACAGCGAAAACGTTCAGACCAATGGAAACAGCCAGAACATAGTCGCCGGTCAGAATGGCGCCGCTGGACAGAATACTTCCGGTAATCAGAATTCCGCTGGAAAGAAAGCGGTAAAGACCGGAGACACAGACTCCATCCTCCTCTGGGCTGTAATGCTCGGAATGTCAGGAGCAGCGGCTGTGCTCTTAAAGAAAAAGAGAGAAATGCAATAATTCCAGATCATAAAAAGTAAACTGCCGGTCTGCGCGGAATGATCCCACAGGCCGGCAGAAGTCTGATGCAGGCTGAATGCCGAAGACAGATCTGTGACCGGCAGCCGCCTGCCGTTTATGCCTGGTGTCTCATGTATTCATTACCCGCCAGCCCTCTGTCATCTCTTGACGAAAGCGTAAGAAGAGAGTAAGATATGCAATGCAAAAATCTGAGTGGAGGGGTAAAATTGAAAAAAAGTAAATATGAGATAGATATGTGCAATGGATCGATCATGGATAAGCTGATCTCTTTTTCGCTTCCTCTGATGCTCTCCAGCATCCTTCAGCTGATGTTCAATGCAGTGGATATCATTGTCGTCGGAAGATTCAGCGGAAGCCAGGCGCTTGCGGCAGTGGGATCGACGACTGCCCTGATCAATATTTTCACAAATCTGTTCATCGGAATTTCCCTCGGCGCCAATGTCCTGGCGGCGAGGTATTTTGCGGCAGGACGCGAGAAAGAAATGTCGGAGTCAGTACATACGGCGATCACGCTGGCGCTGATCAGCGGCGTCATCATGGCGTTCGTCGGAGTGGCGGCATCCAGGCTGGCGCTGCAGCTCATGGACACGCCGGCTGATGTGATCGACCTGTCGACGGTCTATATGAGGATCTATTTTTGTGGAATGCCGTTTTTCATGCTTTATAACTATGGGGCTGCTATATTAAGAGCGGTCGGAGACACGAAGCGGCCGCTGATATTCCTTGCGGCGGCGGGAATGGCGAATGTGGTGCTGGATCTGCTCCTGGTCATCGTGATTCCTCTGGGCGTAGCCGGCGTGGCGATCGGAACCGTGACTTCCCAGCTGATCTCCTGTGTTCTTGTACTCTGGTGCCTCCATCGGTCAGAGGGAAGTTATCAGCTCCGTTTTTCAAAGCTGACGATAAAATGGATCTATCTGAAGAGGATCTTTCAGGTTGGAATACCGGCCGGGATCCAGAGCACAGTGATCAACTTCTCCAACGCGCTTCTGCAGTCATCCGTGAATTCCTTCGGCTCAACTGCGATGGCGGGCTACACGGCAGCGAATAACATCCTGGGATTCCTGTATGTAGCGGTGAACGCAGTCACACAGGCATGCATGAGCTTTACGAGTCAGAATTACAGTGTGGGGAAGCAGAAGCGCATGGACCGGGTACTTCTGGACTGCATGATCCTGTCGGCAGGTGTGGCGGCAGTGCTGGGAGTAGGGGCCTACGTGTTCGGATCGCAGCTCCTTGGGATCTATACATCGGACAGCGAGGTGATCCGATGCGGGCTTGAGATCCTGTCGATCACCACAGTGCCGTATTTCCTCTGCGGGATCATGGATCTGATACCGGGAGCGCTGCGCGGAATGGGACATTCGGCAGTGCCCATGGTCCTGTCCATTATCGGGACAGTGGGCACAAGGATCCTTTGGATCTATGTGTTCTTCCCGCAGCACAGGTCTCTGTATTTCCTCTTTATCTCTTATCCTGGATCATGGATCTTTACGATCATCATGCAGGCAGTCTGCTTCTACTTTGTGCGGAAGCAGTGCGCGCGCCAGCTGAAGGCGCGCGCCGTTCCTTGAAGACCTTTCGAACAATGTACAGGACATCTGGTCGTATGCTTTCACTGGAATTATGAACAATGCGATCGAACATTCTGGCGGTGATAAGATCATTTTTTCTTTGCAGAAGGATCCGCTGTATACTGAAATTTCAATTGTGGACAATGGAGTGGGGATTTTCCGCAATATACAGAAGTATGCGGACGAAAAGTATGGTCTTGCGCTTGATCGGCGGCAGGCCGCACTGGAACTCTATAAGGGAAGGCTGACGACAGATCCGAGCAGGCATTCCGGGGAAGGAATCTTTTTTGTATCGAAAATGCTCACCGAGTTCGCCATCTGGTCTGAGAATATAGTGTATTCTTACCGCTGCGGCGACAGGGATCGGTTTGTACAGTCACATCTGATTTCTTACTATACAAAAATGGAGGGGATGGGAACCATGGCTGTGATGAAGCTGGAGAATGAAGCAGTGCGGACGTCAGCAGAAATGTTCGATGAATTCGCACCATTGGAGGAAGGATTTGTAAAGACTCTGATTCCCATGAGGGATATGTGCCCTCTGGGGAATCCGGTGGCACGTTCTCAGGCAAGGAGAATCCTGCGAAGGCTGGAAGAGTTCCGGGAGATTATATTCGACTTCCGCGAGATCGGATTTATGGGGCAGGGGTTTGCCGATGAAGTGTTTCGCGTATTCCAGAACATGCATCCTGAGATCAAACTGACCGTGGTCAATGCAAATGCAGCGGTGGAAGGGATGATCCGGCATGTGAGGAGAAAAAGGAGCGCTGAGTAAAAGGATTTCTTATTGACCAGAATACCGTCCTGCGAAGGAGTTATCTCCGCCAGGGCGGTATTCGTGTCTTGCGTATCACATATCCTGTGACTGAATACTTTTTTTGTATTCAATCCCCCATTGTTCCATCGCGTCAAGGATCGGCCCCATGGATTGCCCCAGCGGCGTCAGGGAATATTCCACCCTGGGCGGTACTTCCGGAAAGACTGTGCGGTTGACGATCCCGTCCTCTTCCATGGCGCGGAGGCTGTCTGTAAGCACCTTCTGGCTGATCCCCTCCAGATCCCTGCGCAGTTCATTGAAGCGCCACGGGCGCATCCGGAGATTTCTCAGTATCAGGAGCTTCCATTTACTCCCGATCAGCTGCACAGTGGTCGCCACCGGACAT
>ERZ1090868.882-NODE-882-length-16453-cov-5.535492_pt1 | contig 16453 bp, 18 predicted proteins | sample MGYA00478475_ERZ1090868 | MGnify/ENA primary metagenome ERZ1090868 (study PRJEB33644, sample SAMEA5815747) | chicken gut metagenome | biome: Chicken; feature: Gastrointestinal Tract; material: Caecum | place: Ireland | collected 2019-01-01 | study: A study of the...
ACAGGTTCAAAACAGAAGATTTGGAATTTATTTCAAAATTTCCAGTGAATTTCAACCGGTATGGTCTTTTCGCCTTTCGCCCGACGTCCAACGATCACATAGTCAATCAGCGTATCAACGATTTCCCGCGTCAGATGGTCAAGGCTTACATACTGCTCTATCAGTTCGCGACGGTTATCTCCAGCTGCAATGCGTTCATTGAGTTCGTCCAACTGCCTTTCACCATCCGCGATCACGCGCCCAAGCCGGTCGCGTTCCTTGGCAAAGTCCGCCGACATGGCAATGTAATCACTTTCCGATAAGAGCCCTTTCACCTTGTCCATATATAGCTCACGAATCCCCTTAGCATATTCCGATACTTTGTTTCGGTAGGTTTCCAGATCATCCGTCAGCCGTTTTTTCTGTGCTTGCAGATTGGAGCAAAATTCGATATTCTGTTCCAGCTCGTTTCTGTCCAGATATTCCTCCGATAACCGGTTCAGCTCGTCGATCACCGCCCGCTCCAGCTTGGCTACCGAGATAAAGGCGCCTGGGCACGCATCCTGCGCTACATGACGATTGGGGCATTTCAGATAGTGCCGCCCGTTTGTTTTGGATGAACGCAGCGTATAACCGCAATATGCGCACCGCGCTTTGCGGGCAAACAGACCAATCGTTCCGATCGAAAAAGGTTTTGCACGCTGCATCCGCAGTTCCTGTACCTTGTCCCACAATTCACGGTCTATGATTGGTTCATGGGTGCCTTCTACAACATACCACATGCTTTTCGGACGCGGCTTATTCTGCTTGGTCTTATAGGAAATACTGCCGTATTTGCCCTGCACCATGTTGCCGATATAGATTTCGTTTTCCAGCATATCTGAAATCGCGAAGTATTTCCAGAGTGTGCTGTTGCGGGTTTTGGGATTTTGATACCGTAATCCGTGCAGCCGCTTGTATTCCGTTGGATTTGGAATACCGCGATCATTGAGCATCCGGGCAATGGCAGTTTTTCCATATCCCTGTGCGAACAGAGTAAACACCTCACGCACAACGGCCGCTGCTTCATCATCAATAATCAGATGCCCTTTCTGGTTCGGATCTTTCATATAGCCATACAGGGCAAATGCACCGATGTGGAATCCGTTTTCCCGGCGGTTTTTGAGTACGCTGCGAATGTTATCCGACATATCTTCCAGATACCATTCATTGACAAGGCCGTTGATTTGCCGCGACTTTTTGTTACCCTTATTGGCGGTATCTGCATTATCTACAATACTGACAAACCGAATCCCCCATATTGGGAAAAGGCCATGAATGTATTTTTCAACCAACTCCAATTCGCGGGTAAAACGCGACTGTGTTTTGCACAGGATAATGTCGAACTTTCTTTGTTCGGCATCTTGCAGCAGCTTATTAAATTGCGGACGGCGCCTGTCTGCCCCTGCATAGTCGTCATCACTGTAAATGTTATATACTTCCCACCCCTGTTCTGTAGCATACTGTACCAGCATGGACTTCTGGTTTTGGATGCTTCCTGAATCATCTGTTTCAAACTGCTTGTTTCTATCTTCCTCGGATAACCGACAATAAATAGCGACTTTCATGTTCTATCTCCTCCAAGATAGGAACAAGCCATTTTCTGTACTTATTATAACGCACAGAAAACAGCTTGTCATTGCCTTGTTTCCGTCGTATTTCCTTTCTGTTTTTCCATCAGATTGATTAACTCTATCCACTTTTGCGTGAACCGCGCTGTACTGCAACAATTTTCTGTATTTTCAAAAACGCTCTTGCAAACGACCTGAACTTCTCCTTTTGCCATATTGCAATCACCATCCATTCCAAAGCCAAATATATGTTAATCTGCTTGTACGGTATGCGTCTCCGCACTGCCGTTTGCAGGATTTTCTTCAAAATAAACATCTTGGCGCACAAACTATGATGCCGTATAATATAATCAAGCGAACTGCAAAGGGAGGAGGCATTTTTGTGAAAAGGCAACTCATTTCTATCTTGTGTGCTGCAGCTTTAACCTGTTCGGCAGGCGCGGCAAGTATGCCGGACTTTTCAGACGTCCGTCCGGTAGACTGGTATCACGATGCAGTCAGCTACGTTTGCGAAAACGGACTGATGAACGGCACATCAAATACAACATTCAGCCCGAACGCCACTACCAGCCGCGGCATGATCGTGACCATCCTGTACCGATTGGCAGGTTCACCCGATATGCCGGAAAGCAACTGGGGCTACCCATACGCAAATGTGGACGCGGCAGCTTATTACAGCACGCCGGTCTACTGGGCGCGTGTGAATGATCTTGTTACTGGATACAGCGATACGCAGTTCGGTCCGGATGACGCGATCACCCGCGAACAGCTTACCGCTATTCTGTACCGCTATGCAGATTACCTCGGTCTTGATACAGATACCGACTTTATACCGGATAAATACTACGATTTTCCAGACTATAAAACCGTCTCCCGCTATGCGGCAAATGCCATGAGCTGGTGCGTCAATAATGGTATTATCAACGGTTCAAACGGTAAGCTGAACCCACAGGGAACCGCTACCCGCGCCGAAGTCGCAACTATGCTGATGAATGCGGAAAGTATTCTGAATGAAAGCGATACGAAACCGGACAAAGAACCCATTCCTCCTACGCCAGAGGATAATACCGACAACGAAAACACTGACGGCATCCAAACCGTAACAGACGAAATCAGCCAACGCCCCACTGGTCAGTCCGCGGTAGATGAATACGGCGGCTATTGGGATTATGATGAAGCTAATGCCACATTTGATGCCATCAACGACCTGCGCGAGCAGCACGGATTACCTCGTCTGGTCTACTCCCTGCAAGTGCAGGAATGGGCGGATATTCGTGCCCGCGAACTCTGGATCGTTGATGAACGGGACGGGAATATATCTCACACAAGACCAGATGGATCTATATTTGCAACCGTAGGAACAGGCTGTAATGCAGAAAACGCATTGATTTCTGTTATCCGAGTAGACAACGAAACCGCCGACGAAGCGGCACAAAGTCATTTAGGACAATGGTATGCTTCACAGGGGCACCGAGAAAATATGCTCAACACACGATCTAAAACTGCGGCTGTTGCAATTTATGTGCAGGGCGAAAAAGTATATGCCTTGCAGCTTTTTGACATTTTGACCGTAGAAAAATTAAACCAGCTATAAGAAAAATCCCCCGTTTTGATGAACGGGGGATTTCCTTTACCTTTAGGAGTTAAATCCAGTATTCATTTCCGTCGGTGTCCAGAATAAAATCATGTTCGTGCGAAACCTCGGTAATCAGTCCCGAAGAAGAACCACTATCTACAAAATACTGGATATGGCCGCTGTACCCCGAAGTATCGGGGTCGGTATCCCGTCCGGTAAGCTGGCAAATCAGTTTGGCAAAGTTCAGACGCGATACATTACCACTCAGGCCTGCATTTGTACCCGTGATATACTTCACAAGCGTATTGAGCTGGTCCGAAGTCGCCCAGATACGCAGATAACCTTTCTCCGAAACCTCATAGCTGATTTCATAATCAACACCCTCGGTCATTTGCGTGGTGTCAAAGCAGCTCGGCGGCAGTACGCCAATGGAAACAAAATACTTTGCTTGCTCAGAGATACTGTACTCATATTCCGGTACGGTCACCGGACCACGGTCCAACCATGTGTTACCACCATTAGAAATCAGGCGGTAAGCCACTATACATGCTTCCTGTAAAGAAATGCGGTCTGAGGGACGCCACATATTTTCTCCATAACCGTTAAACAGTTGATAGTGAATACTTGTAGTCAGATTTTCTGTCACGGCTATAATTTCAACTTCCGGCGATTTGCCGGTGACACTGCCGTTGTCGCCTTTGCCGGTTGCGTAATTGATGTAGGTTTTGCCGCCTGCATCGTTCTTGAACTGGACGGTAAGCGCAATCTTATGCGATTGCCCCGGCGCAATATCACCCAGTTCCAGCGAGAACACCTTGTCGGCAAAACTCCACTTATCGTTCAGGACTCCATCCACATAAACATTGTTTTGCAGAACAGGCGTTACCATCGAGGTATCCAGCGTATCTTTCAGCACGACGTTTTCCCACGTTGTATCACTGTTGTTGCCTACAACGATCGTAAATGTGACAGTTTTATCTGCATTTTCCGCGCCTTTACTGACATTCACCACCGTCTTATCTACATTCTTGGAAATATAGAAGCCGGTGGGGTTAGTAGGGTTTTGCGGTTCTTCCTCCGGTACAGTCACGCCGTCGTCTGTTGCCGTGCCGCTGCCGTTGTCGCCAGCCACGTTCACGCTATTCTGCAACTTCGTACCGGCTGCTGCGTCAAGCACCTGTACATCAAAGGAAACCGTCACACTTTCACCTGCGGCGAGATCGCCAATCAGAACGGAAAGTGCGTTGCCACTCAATTTGTACAATGCGACTTCGTTATTGATATACACATTGCCGATCAACTTAACGCCTGTGGGAAGTGTATCGTATGCTACAACATTTTTCCACGGCGCGGTGGCGCGGTCGCCGTTCTTGACCGTGATCTCATAGGTGAATGTGTCACCTACATTCGCTTCGGACACACTCGCGGACTTGAATACAATCGGGTCGGCTTCGCCCTCGTCGATTTCTACACCGGCATCCGGAAGCGGTATTTGCTCATCGCCATCCATCAGAATAGCCGTATTGACGATAAACTTGCCCTGCATACCCTCGTCTACGGTCACATCAAAGGTGTACACCACCTGCGTATCCGGTGCGATTGCGTAAGGCGTGAGCGTCAGCGTGCGTGAATATGAATCATAGGAATATTCCGTCGTTGCCTGACCGTCTTTCTGGACGTTGCCCGCGAAACTCACGCCATCCGGCAGCACGTCGGTCACAGTTGCGCCGGTCCAGTCTGCCGTTGCCAATGCACCATTTTCCAGTGCAATCGTGTAGGTGATCGTATCACCCACGCGCGCCGTCGTCTTGTTGGCTGACTTTGCGCCTGCATGACCGTCTGCTTTGCCGTCCTCGATGGTTACACCGTCGTCCGTGTCCTCCGTATCCGGTGCATTGCTGCCGCTGGCAATCGCCGTGTTTTCGATCGTCATGCCGTAGGCAGAAGAATTAACAAGCACATCGAAGCGAACCGTCTTGGTCTGTCCGGGGGCGATGGCATCCAGCGGAACGGTCAGCACATGGGATTCATTGTCGTATGCGTAAATGGACGTATAACTGTCCACTGTGACGTTACCGTAGAATGTCAAACCGCCTGGGATTGTATCAGTCAGCTTTACGTCGCGGATGTTGACTTCTGCGCCCGTTCCGTTGGATACCTCCACCGTGTAGGTCAGCATATCGCCTACCTTGGCGCTGGATTTGTCCACGGTTTTCACAACCGACAGATCGGTTCGGCCGTCCGCAACGACAACGCCGTCATCCTTATCCTGTACAGGCTCCGTATTATCGGAAGTCAATGTGGCCAAATTCCGGATGGTGGTATTGTAGGCATCTTCGTTGACGGTCGCCACAAAGGAAACCGTGCGGCTGGTATCCGGCTCAATGCTGCCGACGTTTACCGTGAGCAGGCGGGTATTTTCATCGTAGGTGAAATTACTTGTCGTGCTGCCGTCCAGCATGACCGAGCCGTACTCGAATGTCAGGCCAGCAGGGATAACGTCGGAAACGACCGCATTTTCTACGGGTACAGTTGCGGTCTCGCTGTTGGACAGCGACAACGTGTAGGTAATCTTATCGCCAACCTTGGCAGAGGACTTGTCCGAACGCTTTTCGATATTAGGACGCGCCTTGCCGTCACCGATGGAAACACCATCGTCCGTACCCTCAGTGTCAGGGATGTTGTCGCCGCTCATAACCGCTGTGTTGTAAACCGTTTTACCGTAGGCGGATTCATTGACGGTCGCTGCAAAGGTGACCGTCTTTGTTGTGTTCGGCGCAATGCTGCCCAGCGGTACAGTCAGGGTGTGGGTCTCGTTATCGAACGAATAATCAGCCGTCATGCCATCCACCTGTACGCTGCCGTCTACAAAGTCAAGCTCAACAGGGATAGCGTCAGTCATGGAAGCGTTTTCGATCTCGTAAACGGCACCCTCTGCGTTGCCGAACGTGACTGTGTAAGTCAACTTATCCCCGACCTTAGCAGCAGGCTTGTCCGCACTTTTTTCCACATAGGACGCGGTGTCGCCTTTGTCGATATAAACGCCGTCATCCGTGTCCTCATACTTGCCAGTCTCATTGCCGTCCTCGTCCTTGACGATACCGTTTGTACCCTCGGCGATAGCGGTATTGTAAATCGTCTGGTTGTACATATCGCTGTTCACGGTTGCTTTGAATGTGACTGAAACCGTCTGGCCTGCGGCAATATCGCCCAACGGGACGGTGAGCAGACCGTTTTCAAACGAGTGCTGCGCTGCTTTGTTATCGACATATACACTGCCGTCCACGAAGGTCAGGCCGTCCGGTAACTCATCGGTCAACACAACTTCTTTCCACGCGGAGGAAGCTACTTCATCGTTCATCAACTTGACCGTGTACGTTAAAGTATCGCCCACGTTGGCGGTCTGCACATCAGCCGTCTTTTCGATGGACGGGATAGCATCGCCGTTCGTGTACTGATAGGTGATTGTGCGAATATATCCGCGGTATTCATAGGCTGGGATGGCCTTGGGCGAAACTTCCTCCTTGCCCGCCGTGGTAACAGCTTCGGCAAGCTCCTTGCCGTTCTGGTCTACGAATTTTTCAACGATGATGTTGTAAATACCGTCATTGTAGCTGAGGCCGTGCCATTCCTCTGCGCTGTGCGGTACGGTGGCTTCCATCAGATCGCAGTAGCCCCAGTGATTCTCAACCAGATCATTGTACGGGCATTCGACGCCCAGCTCTTTCAGCTTATCGAGCGTTACGCTGCGGTTAACCATGCTGTTGACCAGCCGCACGACCTCTGCACGGCTGATCGGCTCGTCCGGCCGGAAACTGCCGTCTGGATAGCCTTTCACCCAGCCCGCATTAGCGGCTGCGTTGATATAGCTGTACGCCCAATGGCCGTTGGGAACGTCGTCGAAGATGTTGCCGCCCTCATAGTCCAAATTTGCGAATTTCGCTGCCATGACTGCGAACTCCGCACGGGTCACTGGCTCGTCCGGTGAGAATTTGTGTTCATCCGCGCCCTCTACAATGCCGATATTGTAAAGCGTTTCGACTTCCTTATAGAACCAGTCGCCCGTTTTTACATCCTCGAATGTCCCGTTTGACATGCGCCGCTCGAACTCTGGATACTCGCCGTAATAGAGACGGTAGAATACGGTAGCCGCTTCGGCGCGGGTCATGGACGCATCCGGTCGCACGCTCTCATCTGGATAGCCAATGATATACGTCAGGTCCTTGTGGGAGTAGATATACTCGATATTTTCCGTGTAGTCAGCGTAGCTGTAGTTCTCAATCTCCTGCGGCTGCCGTTCCTCATGTGTATCTGCGATATCCAGCATTTGGTCGACTGTTATCTGCGCTGCATCTACTGACATTCCCATCGCCACCATCACTGTTATTCCGGTACTTGCCGGTATGTCTATGGTAACGGGTTATGCGCAGAATAACCAGTCTGTTATTTATATTTTTTGCCAGATACACTGAAAGATTGGCTATTGACTCTGCATAACATTTTTTAATGCATAACGTCGCTTATGCACTTCAACACATAAGCGACGTTCTCCCAGACAGCGAAAGCTGGATACCGGTTATCTGTTGCATTCCTCATTTCCTCAATAATGCGCATGGCCTGATAGAACAGGCCGGATTTACTGCCTGCCAGACCGGTACGGTTTCCGATCTGCGACAGGTTTTGGCACGGCGAGCCGAACGTGACCACATCCACGGGCGGTATTTTGCCGCCGTCTATCTGCGTAATATCGCCCAGGTGTAGCATTTCAGGGAAATGCCGCCGGGTGACAGATACCGGCGCTCTGGCGATCTCGCTGGCCCACACGGGGACAATGCCACAGCGGGACGCGGCAAGAGGGAACACGCCGATACCGTCGAACAGGCTGCCGAGTTTAAGTGCGGGCACGGCCGGACCTCTTGTGATTACGCGCCCGCACGCCGTCCATGCTGTTCCACTTTGGGGATTTCCCACGGATACGAGAGAAGCAGTCACAGCGTTCATCTGGGTCTAAGTTCGCCCCGCAATGCGGGCAGGTGTGATAGTACATAAATTCTCCTCCTTTCGGTGGTTTTGGGTTGATGGCCTGCACGGATACCGGCGGCGGGCGGGCATGGTATACGGCGATCTCAGGGCATAAAAATAACCGCCTGAGCAGGGCGGTTTGGTGAGTTATTCGGTTGTACATGATTTTCTCCTTTTTCTGAAATGAAAAAAGCCGCTCTTTTTCAAAGAACGGCTTCTAATAATGATAACTATACTTGGCTTTTCAAATCACGTCGGTTATAAACAATCCTGCGCACTTCCATCACATCATCAATCACGACATAGAACACAATATAATTCCTAACATAAATCCGATAATACGGATACTTGCGCTCCTTTGCCGAATGGTATTGTTCAAATGCTTCCGGACAGCTTAACCTATTCTGGATGGCTTCCTGCACCTCATCTACCAAACTTTCTGCGGCAGAAACATTTTTCAGCCGAAATGCAATGTATTCAACAATTTCATTCAGATCTTCTTCAAAAAGCGGCAGGAAACGCAGTTTATAATGCTTTTCGTTCATGCAAGCGTCTCCTTATCCGTCCGAACACCTCATCCTCTGTATAGCGGGTATCATCCATGTCTGCTGCTTTGTCTGCTTCATCCAAAGCAAGCTCCACATCGTCAGTCAAAGCTGCATACTGTTCCAAGCTCAAAACCACCATAGAACCATACCCGTTTTTCGTCAGATAAACCGGTTCACCTTTTTTGACAGTTTCCTCTATTTCAGTAAACTTGTTGCGAAGATCAGACACAGGCCGAATGTTAATCATTGTTATCAACTCCCTATACAAGTCTAAATCGTTTTTTCTTTTATGGCGTTATTTTATCATAATTATGATATTTTTTCAACTCCGCATATCGAGAATATTATAGGGTGAATTTACTGAAAATGGCTTGTCCCGTTGTTTTTTGCCCCACTTTGTTCTTATATGATCGCAGGTATAGAAACCCCGTCATACGCAAAACCCTAGATTTTATGCGGATTTGCGGCCTGTTTGTACTTACGAGATTGCAGCAGAGCAGAAGGCGCGCACGACGTATGACAATCTGCTGCGCCTGATTGACAACCCGGATGTGCGCGAGCCGCTCAAATTCCTGCGCGCACGCGAGATCGTGCATTTCCAACGCTTCGGCGATGCGCTGCGCGTGGTGCAGGATCATCTGGACAGCAAGAATTATTATGCGTTCAACCCGGCGGTGGACCTGCGCAAATCTCCGCGCAAAACCGCAGCCTCTGCGGAGACGGATACCACGGAGAAGTCGGAATAATGGCGTGAAGTCCGTGCGGGCAGATGCAAAAACCGCAGTATAAACGTGCATAAAAGAAATCCCGGCAGGGGAAAGGGTGCGGACCAAACGGTCGGCACCCTTTTTGCTTTGTATGACGGGAAAAGCGGATGCAATGCAGCTGTGAGTCGTTTCTGCTTGACCGATACCGCTTTGGGCTTGACAGACAGACACCGGCAGACTATAATGAACAATGTTCATATTGGAGGGAATCGGATGAATACGGTCGTCACATCAAAAGAAGAGATTTTGAAAACGAGCCGGGAACTTCTGCAGAAACAGGGCTGGTCGGCGGTCAATATCCGGTCGGTGGCGGCAGCTTGTGATGTTTCCGTCGGGTCAATTTATAACTATTTTTCCTCCAAAACAGAGCTGGTCGGCGCCATTGTGGAGAGTGTGTGGTGCGAGATTTTTCATCGTCCGGAAAAGGAGGAAGCCTTTCAGGATATCCGCTCCTGCATCGTCTGGATGTATGCACGCATGGAATATGGCTGCAAGCAATATCCGGGCTTTTTTGCGCTTCACTCGCTGGGCTTTATGCAGGAGGACAAACCGGATGGCAGGCGGCGGATGCAGCAAACTTGGCAGCATATCCTGTCCGGCTTGTGCGCAGTCCTCAAGCGGGACCCCAATATCCGGCCCGATGCCTTTGATGAATGCTTCACAGCCGAGAAGTGCGCGGATGTTCTGTTCTCACTGATGCTGTCAGCCTTGCTGCGGCAGGAGTATGACCCTTCGGTCGTTCTGGAAATCGTTCGCAGAACGCTTTATTGATAAAGCCCACGCTGCGGTGGGCCTTTTTGTCCGAAAGTGGAAAGAAAGGATGTGTAACGCATGCAGGCAATCATGGAAACACTTTTTGATATTGTATATCTGTCATTGGTCATCACCATCGGAATTTTGATGATCCGGGGCAGCAGGGGAAACGATCAGTTCCGACTGTTTGGATGGATGGCTGTGATATTGGGAAGCGGTGACGCTTTTCATCTGGTGCCGCGTGCGGTGGCCCTTTGCACGACCGGGCTGGAAAACTATACGGCCGCATTGGTAGTGGGCAAGTGCGTCACTTCCATCACCATGACCATTTTCTATGTGCTGCTCTATTGCGTCTGGCGGAAACGATATCAGGTCACGGGGCATGGCGGTCTGACTGCCGCGGTGTATATTCTGGCAGGGCTGCGGATTGTTCTGTGCCTGCTGCCGCAGAATCAGTGGCTGCGCGCGGATGCGCCGCTGTCCTGGGGGATTTACCGCAATATTCCCTTTACGCTTTTGGGGCTGGTTATTATCGTATTGTTCTATCAGGCTGCCAAAAAGCATCAGGACCATGCCTTCCGTTGGATGTGGCTGACCATCGTGCTCAGCTTTGCCTTTTATATCCCGGTGGTTCTGTGGTCGGATACCATGCCCATCATCGGCATGCTGATGATCCCCAAGACCTGTGCTTATGTATGGGCCGTGCTGATGGGCTATTTTGCCATGAAGCAGGAATGCGGACAAGAAAAATAGAAAAAAGCGGCATAGTTTAGGCTATGCCGCTTTTGCATTTAGTTGAGAATTTTCAGGAACAGCTCGCGGTTGAACTGATGATGGAACTGCTCGATCTGATCGGCAATGCTTTCGCAGCATTGCTTGACTTCCGGGTTGGCCGAACCGTTGGCGTTGCGCTCCTTGAAGACATGTCCCCATTCGGTGAGGTCGATTTTGAAAATGAAGTTGCTCGGAATGCTCAGCATATACAGCCCGCGTTTGACGTCCGGGTTGTCCGCCATATCCTCGCGGATATAGCCGTTGACCGCCTTGACGTAGGTTACCCCGTCGTGCTCGATCGTCTGCGGTACGGTAAGGCCGAGCTCTTGCAGTGCCTGATCGGTCGGCAGAATTTTATCCTGATACCAAGCCGACATTTCGTAAGAAAAGGACGCCAGACGGGTGCTCGAACGGATGATGCGGTTGTTGAAGCGTTTGGCATGTGCGTCCCAGTCGTCCTGACCGGCGCGGTGCAGCCCTTCCACGGTGATCGACATGTCGATGAACCGCAGCATGGTGGTATGCTTCCAGCCCCATTTGGTGAGCTTGTCCATCCAGTCGGCAAACTCGGAAAAAGCCGCGTCCTGCGTGCTGTCGTATTCCCGCAAGCCGCCGTCCGCGCGCAGTACCGTGCGGCAAATTTCACGAATATGCAATTCTTTTTCGCGTGTCCACGACCGCTTGCTCATAAACATGGAAACGATTGCATCATCGATCCCTGAAATCTGATTCAAATACGTTTTCATCGCTGTTCCCTCGCTTTTTTACGTTGATTATAGCATGTTTGCCAATGCACCGCAATATCAGACCGGAGAAATCCGGGCAGGGCAGGCAATGCCGCGGATGGGATGCGGCAAGGATGCACCTCATCCGCAGCCTGCGAAAGAATATAGGCCTGCTATCCGTTTTCGCTGAGCGCGTCGCGCAGCTTTTCCAGCGCCCGCTTTTCAATGCGCGATACATAGCTGCGCGAGATGCCGAACTGTTTGGCGATCTCGCGCTGCGGCAGCGGTGCCGCCAGACCAAGGCCGTACCGAAGCCGGATGATCTCCCGCTCTCTTGGGGAAAGCGATGTGGCGAGCGCACGATGCATGGCGAGATAGCGGTCGTGCTCTTCTACGGCAGCAAGACCGTCGTCCTCGCAGCAGATGATATCCTGCAAGGCCAGCGCGTTGCCGTCGCCATCGGTTTCGAGCGTGTCGGACAGCGAAAGCTCTCCCGCGTTTTTCCGCTTTTGCCGGAAATGCATGAGCAGCTCGTTTTGAATGCATTTGGAAGCATAGGTGGCCAGACGGATGCTTTTATCCGGCCGGAAGGTGCTGACTGCCTTAATCAGCCCGATGGTGCCGATGGAAATCAGGTCATCCTGCTCGGCGCTGGAGGCATAGTATTTCTTGACAATGTGCGCCACCAGCCGCAGATTGTGCTCGATCAACTGCGCACGGGCTTTTTCATCGCCTTCCTGCTGCATTTTTCGCAGCAGTTCGGCTTCCTTGTCCGGCGGCAGCGGCTTGGGGAACGACCCGTCCGCGCCCTGCACGCGCAGGACGAGAAAAAAGAATGCGCCGCCCAGCGCAAACAGGGCGGGAAACAGCATGCGGATGCACCTCGCTTTTTTCAGGATACCGTTACGTTATGCGTGCCCGGGGATGTCCTATGACGCAGAAAATAGGGCTTGTAATTTGCATGCGAATCCATTATAATATGGTAGTATTCATGGCTAAATGCACGAGGAGGTGTAAGCAATGCCAAGTGCTCAGCAATACCTGGCGGTAATCGGTCAATTTGCGCCGTTGGTCATCCTGATCGTTTTGTTCTATTTTCTGATGATCCGCCCGCAGCGCAAGCGCGATAAGGCCGAACGCGATATGCGCAATTCGATCGAAGTGGGTGACGAGATCTCCACGATCGGCGGGTTCATCGGCCGCGTCGTCAATATTAAGGATGATGTGCTGATTATCGAGACATCGAACGATCGCACCAAGCTCAAGATTTATCGTTGGGCGATCCGCAGCAAGGAGGCTCCGGCGACCGAAACGGTCGAGGCGCCCAAGGAAGCGGATAAGAACGCAAAGTAATAAACCGGTTTCTTGCCGAATAGGATAAAGCAAAATCATTCGGCGGGAGGATGCGTAAGTTATGAGAAAAACCAATGAAGGACCTTCGCCCGTCGGCGTGTTGCTGCCGTCGGCAGTGGTCGGCCTGTTGGCGACCTTGCTGCTGATGCTGGTCGGTGCGATATTCGTACATCGCCGTGTATTGGCGGAACAGGCAATTGCGCCGTGCGCGCTGATTTTTTTGGCAGTCGGCTGTGCGCTGGCGGCGCTCATGGCGGCAAAACGTGCTCCGGGAGGGAAATTCCTGTGGGCAATGGGTGCGGGCATCCTGGTTTTTCTGGTTCTGCTGCTGGTGAGCGTGATTCCGCTTGCCCAGCCGATCAATGTTGTGCGTATGGCGGTCAGCCTGCTTTGTGCGCTGGCGGCTTCGGCGCTTGGCGGTTTTGCCGGCGCCAATATGCGTAAACGGAAAAAATATCGTCATTTAAAAAAGTAGGAGGGAAATTTCCATGAAGCATGTTTCTACGCTGACCTCTGCAACCCTGAAGCAGACCGCGGCACACGGTGGCTGCGGCGAGTGCCAGACTTCCTGCCAGTCCGCTTGCAAGACCTCTTGCACGGTGGCAAACCAGAAGTGCGAGCACGCGAAGTAAATCGCGGGTTTTAAGAAGTCAATCGCAAGGCGTGCCGGTTGCGGCGCGCCTTGTTTGTTGCGTATCGGAGGAAGATTGAAAAAATGATTCATCGTTATCAAAAAAACGGTTTGAATTTTGTGCTGGACGTCAATTCGGGCGCGGTGCATGTGCTGGACGATATCAGCTATGCGGTATCCGGCCTGATCGACGAGAATATGGCGGATACCTGTCCGCAGTCGATCGTGGATGCGCTCCCGCAGTATCCGGCGGAGGAAGTGCGCGAGGCATATGAGGAGCTGCTGGAGCTGAAGAAGGCGGGACAGCTGTTCGCGCAGGATGATTACATCGACGTCAGCAAGTATATTCCGGTCGGCGCACCGGTCAAGGCGCTGTGCCTGCATGTCGCGCATGACTGCAACCTGCGCTGCAAATACTGTTTTGCATCCACGGGTGACTTTGGTCAGGGCCGCAAGATCATGCCGCCGGAGATCGCCAAAAAGGCGATCGACTTTGTCATCGCGCGTTCGGGCAAGCGGCATAATATCGAGGTGGACTTTTTCGGCGGCGAGCCGCTCATGGCGTGGGATACGGTGGTGCAGACGGTGGATTACGCGCGCAGTCTGGAGGAAAAGTTCGACAAAAAGTTCCGCTTTACCATCACGACCAACGGCCTGCTGCTCGATGAGGACAAGCGTGCTTACATCAATGAGAATATGGACAACGTCGTGCTGTCGCTCGACGGCCGCCCGGAGGTCAACGATGAGTTCCGCAAGACCGTGTCGGGCGCGGGCAGCTATGATGTGATCGTGCCCAAGTTCAAGGCGCTGGTGGATGCGCGCGACCCGCAGAAGGATTACTATGCACGCGGCACGTTCACCTCGCACAATCTGGATTTTGCCGACGATGTGGTGCACATTGCGGACGCGGGCTTTGACCGCCTGTCGGTCGAGCCGGTGACGGCCGATCCCGGCTGTGGTTACGACCTGACCGAAGCCGATCTGCCCAAAATCGAAGCTGAGTATGACCGTCTGACCGAGATCATGCTCGAGCGCAGAAAGGCGGGCAAGCCGTTCTCGTTCTTCCATTTCATGGTCGATCTGGATCAGGGACCGTGCGTGGTCAAGCGTCTGCGCGGCTGCGGCGCGGGCTACGAATATGTGGCCGTCACGCCGGACGGCGATATCTATCCCTGTCACCAGTTTGTCGGCAAGGACGAGTTCAAGCAGGGCAGCGTGCTCGACCAGTCGTTCGATATGGACATCGCGGTAAAGTTTGCGGGCATGAACATTTATACTCGTCCCAAGTGCCAGAAATGCTGGGCGAAATTCTACTGCTCGGGCGGCTGCTCGGCGGCAAATTACAATATGAACCACGATATGAATGATTCGTATGATCTCGGCTGCGAGATGGAGCGCAAGCGATTGGAGTGCGCAATTTATCTAAAAGCGGCAGAGAAAATTTGTGCAGATTAATCATTGTGCCAAAAATGTGTCAAGATACTGTAAAAGGCGTTGCGGAGCGCTGCAAAGCTGCCGTATAATGACTACTGTATTTTCAATGTTCCTCTGTGAAGGAGATGATGATATGCCGCAGAACGTATTGGTATCCGTGCTGGGTGAGGGGGAGTATCTGCCCCATCTGGTTCGTGCCATTCTGGAAAAAGAGGTAATCCCTGCGCGTAACCTGTTCCTGTCCTCGAAAAATGAAGTGGCTTGTCAGGCGGCCGAGGGTTATGATGTGCGCCTCTGTGAGGACGACCTTTCCGCAGTCATCAAAAGCGAGATCGTTCTGGTGACCGCGTCCAAGCGCGAAATGCCGACCCAGCTGGCCATGATCTCCAGCAGCTCGCAGAAGCGTGTGGTCGTGACCGTGTGCGACAGCGACAAGGTCGATCTGGCCTATGTATCCGATCGCATCGTCGCCGCGACCGAGCTGATTGCCGCTGTGCTGCACCGGGACGAAAACGGAAAGCTCTACGCGACCTATGAGATCAGCCAGAAGGCGCGTCTGTTCCTGCATCAGCCGTGCCGCGATCTGGTGAACGCCATGTGCGACCGGATGAATGAAATGGGCTGAGTTCTAAAACGCTAAAACCGGGAATATGCTGTATCATGACCTTCCATGAGGGGGAGACGAATGAGTAAGCAGCATATTCTCGGTTTTTTTGATGATCTGGTACGCACGCCCGCGTTTCTGTTTTTGTGCGCGATGTTTTTATGCGGCGCGGTGGCGGGCGGCCTGACCGGTCTGCGTGCCAGCGAGGGGGACAGCGCGGTAGAGCTGACGGCGTTTCTGGCGCAGCTGCCGGGACAGGCACTCAAAAGCATGCTGTGCGCGCTGCTGTGGATCGTGCTGGCTCCGTTGTGCGCGCTGCTGCGCCCGGCACCGCTGTTCCTGTCCGCGGTGGTGGCTGCGCGTGGCTTTGTGCTCGCGCTGACCATGGCGGTCGGACTGGGACAGGAGGAAGGCGCGCTGCTGTCTCTTGGCATGGCGGCGCTGCCTGCCATGCTGGGCGTGCCGGCGCTGCTTGCCGCCTGCTCGATGGTGTGGCAGAGCGGGGAGGCAATGGGACGGTATTCGCTGCGCGCTTGTCGCGCACCGTTTGCGGTGTGCCTGCTGATGGCGGCGGCGGGCGCGCTGCTGCGCGTGACCTTTGCGCTGCTGTGGAACATATGACAAGGGCCTGTTGCAAAATAGGCCAAAGAAAAAAAGACGGGCAGGGCAGCCCGAAA
>ERZ1090868.883-NODE-883-length-16451-cov-18.571664_pt1 | contig 16451 bp, 16 predicted proteins | sample MGYA00478475_ERZ1090868 | MGnify/ENA primary metagenome ERZ1090868 (study PRJEB33644, sample SAMEA5815747) | chicken gut metagenome | biome: Chicken; feature: Gastrointestinal Tract; material: Caecum | place: Ireland | collected 2019-01-01 | study: A study of the...
CCTTTAATAATATTAATAAGTTGTGGAAATTCATCCAAACTAAATTTTCTAAGAACATTACCTACCCTTGTCTTTTTATCCTGACAGTTAAAATCATGAACATCATTATCTACTGCCATACTTCTAAATTTATAAAGTAAAAATATTTTCCCATCCTTGCCAGTTCTCTCTTGCTTAAAGAATACTGGACCTTTACTATCTAGCTTTATCAAAATAGCTATAATAACCATTGGAATAAACAAAACTATTAATATAATTATTGCCATTATTAAATCTAAAAATCTTTTAACATATTTATACATACTCCCTACTCCCACTATCTTCTTATTCCTATATTTTCATTTGCAATTACTTTGTCAAAATTATTCTCAAGTAAATCCTCTACCATACTATCACTTTTTACAAGTGATTTCAATTTTTTTTGAAGTTTTCTTAATTTAAAATCTTTCTCATGATGGCAGTCACTACCTAAAAAAGTTATCTTATGATGCTTAAGCAAATAAACCAAAGTTTTTTTTGCCTCTCTGCCATACTTTCCATATAAACTTTTATAGTCTCCTTGCAATAAAACACCCATACGTAAATATTCATCGATATGCTCTGGGTGTTTCTGAAAAATTCTATATCTCTCTGGATGGGCAAGGACAGGAACATACCCATTAACTACAAGTTCATAAATAATATCTTTTGTATTAGTAAGCATATTACCAAACGGAAATTCAAAAAGTAAATACTTCGAATTATTAATCGTTTGAATCTCACCTTTTTTAAGTAAATCTAAAAAATTCTCGGTAATATAAACTTCATTACCTAAATATAAATTAATATTAATATTTTCTTTTTTAACCTCATCTAATAACAAAGAAAATCTTTTTTTTCTCTCTTTATTATTACAAGTGTATTTTGTATTTTGCATATAATGTGGCGTAATTACAAGATCTGTAATTCCCTGTTTAGAAGCCTCTTTCAGCAAAGATATACTCTCACTTATATCCTTGCACCCATCGTCAATCCCAAACAGTAAATGAGAATGTAAATCTTTCATTTTTTTCTCTTCTTTTTCTTAGGATCCCCATAATATTTATCGGAATAATAACTGTAATAACTATTATCTTTCACAGAAGCTCTATTAATTACAACTCCCGTAATCTTTGCATTAGCTTGCTCAAATACCTTAACTGCTCTATCTAAAGAATCAACTTTAGTTTTTCTATTACTTACTACAACCACATTTGCATCACTAAACTTAGTCATAATCATCGTGTCGCTAAGACCAAGTACAGGTGGGCAGTCTAAAATTATAATATCGTATTTCTCTCTCATACTCTCGATTAGTTTCTTATTGTTCTCTGAAACAAGTAATTCGACCGGATTTGGCGGAGTAGGTCCCGTTGGAAGCAAATCGATATTCTTATTACTTGTATTTACGATATAATCACTAAGTTTAACCTTATCATTGTAATTTAAAATTAAATTAGAATAACCACCACTAGTTAAATTCATTACATCAAATATTTCGTGTTGTCTTCCCTTACGTAAATCGCAATCGATAACCAAAACTTTTTTATCCTCTTGTGCATAAGCAACAGCTAAATTAGCCGCAATAAAACTCTTACCATCACCTGATTGTGGAGAAGTAACTAAAATAACCTTCATCTTTTTATCGATATTAGAAAAAGCTAAATTTGTACGAATTGTTTTAATTGCCTCACTAAAAATAGACTTAGGATTTACATTAATAATTAAATCTGTCGACATAAAACCACTACTCCTTCTCCTCTGGAACAACACCAATAACAGTAAGTCCAAATTTTTCTTCAATAGTTTCACTTGATTTTATTGATGTATCAAAATAATACATTATAAATACAACTCCAAACGAAAGAACAATTCCTACAATTAAATAAATTATATTATCCTTTACATAATTAACATTATAAGGATCACTAGCTAAATCAGCCTTATCGATAATCGTCACATTCTCCAAATTATAAATATCTTGAACCTCATCACTAAAGACCTTAGCAACCTCATCAGTTATATCTCTTGCATCCTTAGCCCTATCATCGGCAACAGTAATTCTAATAATTTCTGTATCCTCTACTGAAGTAGCTGTAATATTATTAGCAAGTTCATCAACACTCATTTTTAAATCTAAATTATCGATAACCTGAGATAAAACATTACGACTTTTTATTATCTCTCTATAAGTTCCGATTAAATTTTGATTTATTTGTGAATCAGTCGAACTATATGCGTCCTTATTTCCACTAAGAACAATCGTCGTATCACTTTCATACATTGGAACTCTCGTAATAACTGTATATACATTTCCAACAATTAAAATAGCAACAATTGCAATCACAATCCAAAGAATTTTTGACTTAAAATAATCAAAAACCTCTTTCAAATTAATTTCTTCCATAAAAACCTCCCACATTTCGGCGCTTATTATACTATACTTGTAACAATTAGTCAAATAAAATGGCAAAAAATGTAATTATCACATTAAAAAAGCATCATTTTTGACGCTTTTACTCACTAAACAAAACGCTAACCTTACCACTACCTAAATTTAAATCATCTGGATTATCAATCCTTCCAATTCTCGTATAAGAATAAGGATTATTAAAAGATTCATAAAAAATAACTAAACAATCATCACCATAAAGCATAATATCACCCTTTTGAATTCGGACTACTCTCTCCGAAGAAGTTGGCAAACTCTCATCCAAATAATAATATTTTTCATTCCCATTTAACTCATTCATTTTTAACTCTAAAGGAAGTCTTAATATTAATTCCTTAACTGCCCTATTATCTTCCAAACTAACACTATATTTTTTTCCATCTATATTAATGTTCATCTTATAACCATTCCCTTCTGTTTATATATTTCTATCTAATAAACTATACCTAAAATATATACATGTCATTACCATTACCAAAATCAAAAACCATAACTATCTTTTTCGTTTATCCAAAAGCTCGATAACACAATTATCCTCCATGATTGAGCCCTCTTTAATTATTTTTGAAACTCCTTCCACAGTTATCTTACCAGACCTTGGATTTTTAATCGAATCAACTGAACCTTTAATCGTCGCAACGACATCAGAATACTCAAATGCCAAATCGGCATCGACCATCTCACAATCTACAAGTTTCAAATTCTTACAATAACAAAGTGGTTGAGTTCCAATTATCTTACAATTGATAAGTGTAAGACCATCTGAAAACCAGCCCAAATACTCACCCTTTATTACAGAATTTTTAACTAAAGCATTTTTACTATGCCAAAAAGCATCTTTTGTATCCAAATTAGAATTTTCAATAACTACGTTCTCCGTATATTGAAAAGAATACTTACCTGTAAAATCTAGATTTAAAATTTTTATATCTTTGCTATCTAAAAAAATATATTCTGAATTAATTTTACTATCCAAAACCTGTATTCCCTGACACTTCCAACCAAATTCTCTCGAGTCGATTTTCGAATTTCGAACCTCGATATTCTCGCTTTCTCTTAAAGCCTTAACAGAAGAAATAATCACATTATCGATAATTCCTTCCTTCGTATACCAAAGAGGAGCCCGTGTAAGTTCATCCAAATTAGAATTGCTTAACTTATAATTCACATCATGCCACATTGGATATCTAAGAGAAAAAATACAATTTTGAACATCTATATTTCTAGCTTCCTTTAAAACTGACTCCCCATCAGCCGGTCCCGTAAAATGGCAGTCCTTAACCAGCGCATCCTTTAAATTATATAAAGCTCGCTCCTCATCATAAGTTTCATTAAAAATCTCTCGCATAATCATCATACCTTTCTACCCTAAGTTATAACACATAAAAAGCAATACCTAAAAGTATTACTTCTTTACCCTATCTTCAATAAATTCTTCACCCAAACTCGAATTAACCGTATGTGGAATCCTCTCCCAAATCAAATTCTTACTTTTAATAGATAAATAAAGACATTTTACATATCCTGCTAAAAATAATGGATTATAAAATAAAACTTTAAACTTCATCCATTTATTTAGTCTTAAAGAATCTTTTTCTATAACGAGTAATACAGCTGTAAATACGACTAAAACCAAATAAACACCAAATAATATAACCATCAAATGATAAACAAACATTCCTATCGGTTTATCGGCAAACGAAGCCAATGAAATATCAAAAATACTTTTTATAATCTCACATATTAAAGCCAAAACTAATAAAATGTAAGGCTTAACACCTACAAGCGTTACATAAGTAGATGCATAATTGCTATCCTTATCGGCAAGTTTTTCCCTCAAATCTCTATAATACATCCTTCTTGCCGTAAAATAACCCTTGATCCATCTCGTTCTTTGCCGAATTGTCACATCATAACTAACTGGTTGTTCGTCATAATATTTTGCCTCTCTATTGTAAGTTGTTGAAAGATTGTTTAATACTGCATACAAACTAAACTCGTAATCCTCGGTTAAACTATAAAAAGGATATCCACCTAAGCTTTCTAAAATACTGCCCCTTATATAAAAACCAGTACCACTAACTGTAAGTGTTAACCCATGTTTAGCCTTAAAATTATTGTCTAAACTGTTAATCATCGAAAACGTAAGCGAACTTGCCGCCGCATAAATATTATCATTACCATTTTTAGTATTACGATAACCTATTCCAACATCATAACCTTCTTTATAACTTTCCTTCATCTCCATGAAAAAATCTTTATCTAAAACATTATCCGCATCAAATATAAAATAAGCGTCATAATGTTTGCCCTCACTTATAATAAGTTTAACCGCTTCATCTAAAGCTCCACCCTTGCACCTATAAGTAAAATCACGTCTAACAACCACTCTGTTTCCTCTTTTTAAAACTATATTATAAGTTGGATCATTTTTATCTTCGACAATCACATAAATATCATTTTTATTAATTTTATACGATTGATTATCTAGACTGCTAAGTAACCCTTCGATAACTGCCGACTCATCTTTGGCCGGAATTAAAACCGCAAAAGTCGGTTCATCCGTACTTTTAACAAGCTCTCTCCCTGCTCCCTTTAAAGAAATCAAATACTTCCTCAAAAGAAGCCAAACAGCTATTATTACTAAAATCATTTGAACTACTATCATTACTTACCACTTACCTTAAAATCCATATTAGGAAAACTTTTTGCCAAAACTGAATCAGGATAAACTTTGTCGTATATCTCCCCAACCGGAGTAATTGGGTCTATCCCACTACGTCTCATCGCACTTCTAATTAAAGCCGTCCATGAGACAGTCATATCGATAATCAAAAATATCAAAATTATATTAAAACAGACATTACCAATATTGATTGGAATCCTCTCAATCCATTTCGATAAAAACGGATAAACAGCTTTAACAAAAACTAAAGTAAATAATCCCCAAACAATCATATAAGGAATTGTCGTTCGGCCATTTATATTTAAAAAATAACTAGAATAATCCCAAGATGTTGTATGTGTAAATGTCTCTTGTAAAAAACTAATCGCATACTCAAATATTCCACCAAACAACGCCCCGTAAATAAAAGTCTTCAAATTCGAATAATTTTTTCTTGCAAACAAATACACAATTAAAACCGCGCCCGCTCCATAAATCGGACTAAACGGACCATATATAACTCCTCTTCGAAGCTCCCAGACAATATCACCTGTTGCCATATAAACCTTAACCAAATTTAAAATCTGTTCATATAAAGCTCCGAAAATTGAACCAATTACAAATATTAAAAATAATTTCTTGAAGCCAAAGCCTTCCGCAAAAACCTTTTCTTTTGCTAAAGTCATAAAACATACCCCTCTTACTTCTAATATATGTAAAAGCTTACAAAATGCTTTTCCAAATTTATGTGTGTTATATTAACACAAACTACCTAAAAAAGCAAATTACTTCAAATCAAGTGGTTCGTTTACCAAATCCTTATCGACAAGTTCCTCGTGTAACCTCTCTTCGTCAGTATCCAAAAATACCTCTTCAATTCTATCGACCCTGCACTTTTCAGCATTGATAATTGCCTCTAATTTACGTGCCGCCTCATCGGCCTTGTCGTTAACAATTACATAGTTGTACTTAGGAAGTTCGTTTATCTCCTTATAAGCCGTTTCAAACCTTTCCATCAACTTCTCTTCAGTCTCCGTTTTTCGCATTCTAAGTCTTCTCTTAAGTTCCTTCATACTAGGCGGAAGTAAAAATACGAACAACGCTTGAGGAATTTTCTCCTTAATTTGCAATGCTCCTTGAATTTCGATAACTAGTAATACATCTTTTCCGGCATCTAATTGCTTTTGAACACTTTCTCTCGGTGTACCGTAATAATTTCCGGCAAACTTTGCGTGCTCAAGCATCTTACCCTCTTCGATATTTTTTTCAAATTTTTCCTCGCTGACAAAATAATAATCTTTTCCATCGACCTCACCCTTGCGAGGTTTCCTACTCGTCATTGAAACAGATTCCCAAATATTTGGCATAACCTCTTTTGCCATATCACAAACCGTATTTTTTCCACTGCCAGACGGACCTGACAAAACTATCAAAAGTCCCTGTTTCTTTGTCTTTATCACCTTTAAACATCTCCTTTTATAAAAATAAGCACTTAAAAGTGCCTATTTAAGTTCTGATAAAAGCTCTGGATTAGTAATATATTTTTTAGCTTCTGGCACTAATAAAGGCACAACATTTCTTAAAATATCCCCATCAGTTACCTCATCCATATATTTTTCACCATTATCCATAATCACTTTTACAACTTTTTTATCATCTAAAATTTCATTCTCATCTTGATTGACTTTAACAAGATAATCATAAGTCTCATCGTTATAAACAGTTTCTGCTACAACTAACCATTTATCAGTTCCTAGTGTTATAACCATATCTTTCATAAACATATCCCCTTTTCTATTTTTGTATACTTTGAATTAAATCTTGAGCATTCATAAAGCCTGAAGCATTTTGCATGCTCTCACCAAACAATACAGCATTATTTGGATCCTGAGCTAAAGCTTCCAAAGTATCTAAACTAGCTAATTGATCAGCCGTTAAATTTTGATAACTGTGTGTTGCTGTATTATAAACCCCTACTGGAGAATCATATTGGAACCATTGATTAGCTGTCTGACCATTTGTTCTACTAGTCGCACTATAAGCATCACTGTAAACATTTAAACCAGAATTTGCAACATCATTGACAACTGATTGATAATCTATATTATCATTATTATTTGTCTCCTCAACCTGACTTTTAACACTATCGGAAATTTTATGTTGTTGTGATTTGATTTCCCTTGATTGAGTTACTTCTTGCTCTGGACCATTAAAACTTCTAACTATATTGCTAATAACAAGTCCAGTTGTTGCAACTACTGCCAAAGTAGCAACTCCTAAAACAATTTTTTTCCAATTTTTCTTAAGTTTTGAAAGTAAATTTTTTGAAGCTTCATGCGCATCATCTACTTTTTGAGGAGTACTTTTATTGTTATTCTTTACAGGACTATTATCTAAACTTAGTGTTGAAGCTTGTTTATCATTTTCAAAATAACTTGCTGTCAAATCCTTATTATCGGAATCGATAAGTTTAATCTTACCATCACCATCTAAATTAATTAAAACAGCATAATCGTTATCTAATTTTAAACGGTTCATTCCAGGTTTTAATGAATTAACAAGCATTATATTATTCGCACCCTCAAGACCAGGAATTCCCTTTCTTACCTTATCACTATTTAAATCGTTACCAAATACATATTTAACTCCATTGTATTCATATACCGCATAATTTCCAAGTTGATCCTTCTTAACCTCATCGTAATATTTAGAATTTATCTCTTTACCATCTTTATCTAAAACTGTAATTTTACCACTATCATCGACATTGATTTTTAAACCCTTAGCACTGTAATTGTTAATTCCAGGTTTTAACCCACTAAGTAGTACTACATTATCTGACAAAACGCCATCTAAACCTTCCTTAATCAAAGAATCGGTAACCTCATTAGAAACTACATAAGTAACTCCATCAAATTCAAACACAGCATAACCCTTTGCCTGAGTCTTACTTGGAATTTCCATAAACTTGCCACCTAAAGCCTTATAATTGTTTTCTATCTCTTTATAAGCATCTTCGATTTCCTTCTTTAATTCATCTAATTTTTCTTGGGTTGGTAATACTCCATTAGTAGATGCATTTTTTCTTATATTCTGATATAATTCCATTTTGTCACATAATCGGATATAATAATTGACATCCACCAAAAAATCATTTTCATCTTTTAGCAGACTATACGCATCACTACCTAATTTCTTTAAAATATTATTGAATTTACCTCTTGCAGAGCTAACTCCTAGCAAAATATCGGAATTGTCTTCGTTTCCCTTTTGAGAACCTTTTTTAATTAAATTCCAAATTTCTAAAACCGTCTTTCTACCTTCGGCAACTAAATCTTGAACATCTTGTGAAGAAGATTGTGTCTGTCTCTTGCCAAGCCTCTCTTGAATTAAAGCAATAAAATTGTTAAGTTGTTTTTCTTCGGTATTTAAAGATAAATTACCTATAGTATTATATTTCTTTTCGTTCTCTTCTTTTTGCTTTTTAATTTCTTCGATTCGCTCGTTAGCAAGCTTTAGCCTTCTCTCAAGCATATCTCTGTTTGTTAAACCATCTAAATCGCGCATTGAAACATAACTATCTAATTTACTACTAACTTTGCCTATTGATTGAGAAATCAACTTTTTCTCATCTTCTAAACTATTCATTTCTGAATAATCTTTAGAATCATTCCTTTTCAAAATATCAAGCTTGTTATTTGTCTGAAGATAATAAGTTCTAAGTGCGGAAAGGCCTCTTAAAGCCTCGTCATAATCATGATCATTTTTTATGTTAATTGATTCTGGGTTGATAAAATATTCTAAATACTCTTGATTCATAATACCCCTCCTTGGTTATTAAATTCTTACCGTTATTATACCTTCAAATTTCTCTTTGTCAATTTCTATAGTAAGACCTATTATCATTATATCACACTTTTAACCAAAAAAAAGAAGAAAATTCTTCTTTTATAATTCAAACTGTGAATTGTACAAATCGGCATAAAAGCCACCTTTAGCCATAAGCTCGTCGTGATTACCTTGCTCGATTATATTTCCGTCCTTCATAACTAAAATTAAATCAGCATTTTTAATCGTTGAAAGTCTATGAGCGATTATAAATGAAGTTCTACCTTGCGTAAGCTTATCCATTGCCTCTTGTACAAGTTCCTCAGTTCTTGTATCGACATTACTTGTTGCTTCATCTAAAATAAGGAATGGTGTCTTTTGAATCATACCTCTAGCAATTGTCAATAATTGTCTTTGTCCTGCAGACACGCTATCATTATCAGATAAAACTGTGTCATAACCCTTAGGTAACGTTCTTATAAAGTGATTTAAACCAACCTCTTTACAAACTTCAACTACTTCAGCTTTCGAAACATTTTCTCTATTATAGACAATATTTTCCATTACCGTTCCGTTAAATAACCACGTATCTTGCAAAACCATTGTAAATAAATCGTGAATATTTTTTCTAGAAAGTTTCTTAGTAGAAACTCCATCTATTTTAATATCTCCACCATTTATTTCATAAAACTTCATAAGTAAATTAACCATCGTCGTCTTACCGGCTCCAGTCGGTCCGACAATCGCAATCTTTTGACCAGGTAAAGCCTTAGCTGTAAAGTCATTAATTGTCGGTTTATCATTACCATCGTACTTAAATGTAACATGATCAAATTCTATTTCACCGCGAACCTCATCTTTATTAAGTAATCTAGTAATATTACTTTCATCACTCATTTCTTCTTCGTCAATAAATTCAAATACCCTCTCAGAAGCAGCTGCTGTTGATTGAAGTGAATTTAAAGCTTGCGCGATTTGACCAAGTGGTGAAGTAAATAATCTAACATAAGTTATAAATGCCACAATAACTCCAAACGTAATTGTCCCATTCATTGTTAGTAATGCCCCAACAATACATACTGCCACATATCCAAAGTTACCAATGAACATCATAAGTGGTTGCATCATTCCAGATAAGAATTGACTCTTTCTATTTGCATCACATACTCTTTGATTATAAAAGTCAAATTTCTTATCAGAATCTTCCCTACCATTATAAGCCTTAACAACATTTAAACCTGAATAAATCTCTTCAATATGACCATTCAAATTACCAAGTTCCTCTTGTCTAGCCACAAAATAACCTTGTGATTTAGATAAAATAAGAAACATTCCCGCAAAACCAACTAAACTTGCAACAATTGCCGTTAATGCCAAAATCCAGTTAGTCACAAACATCATGATTAAAGTTCCAACAAATAAAGTTATACTACTAACTAAAGTTGATAAAGATTGATGCATAGTTTGACCGATCATATCAACATCGTTAGTTACCCTTGACAAAACATCTCCAGTGAAATGTTTATCAAAATATTTAAGTGGTAACTTGTTTATCTTAGTAGAAATCCTGCTTCTTAAATTCTTTGAAAATTTAATCGAAACATACGTCATACAAATTGCTTGAATATAAGTAAATGACGCACTACATAAATACATTATTAGTAAGAATAAAGCAATTCCTTTAATAGCCTTGAAATTCATCATCGGTTCAATAACTTCTTTAACATCTTCCGGTAAAGTATCTAACTTCTTATAAAGTTCAGTTGAATCTGCATCTTTATCCAAACTACTTAACGTTACTGCAAATTCGTATTGATCATGAGGAGAAATTTTAATCCCATCGATTGTTACTTCATCAAACAAAACATTTTGAACACTCTTTGGTAAATCTAAATTACTCTTATCCATCTTAAGTAAAGCAATCTTATCATCCGTACTGATTTTTACTCCTTCGTAAGTAGATTCTGGCAAAATGACTTTCAAAACAGACTCCGGTAATTTTGCCATCTCTTCACTTATTTCACTTTCATCCATACTTTGAAGTTTACTCGTAAATTCTCTAAACGCACTTTTATCTTCTGCCTTAATAGAAGGATTACTCAAAACAGAAACCATACTTTCGCTAGATAAATTAATATCTAACATTTCTGGTATAACTTTACTTAATTTATCTTCAGAAACACTTTTCTCCACTGTCATTGAAAGTTTTTTCATATTTTCTTGATTGATAACTAAGCCTTTAGAAATCTCATCAGTAAGTTCTGATAATTTATCAGGAGCTAAAATTGAAATGACTGAACCAAGTATCGCCAAAACAAAAGCTATAATAACTAAAATCTTATATCTATCAAGTTCTTTTACTAATCTTTTAATTGCTCCTTTAAAATCTTTTGCGTGCTCTGGTGCGTTCATATTTGCCCCAGGACCATGTTTAGGAGTACTTTTTGCATTATTATTCACGTTCCAATTCCTCCTTTGAAAGTTGTGATAAAGCTATTTTTTTATAAACCTCACAATTCTTTAGAAGCTCCCTATGGGTTCCCATACCTACGCATTTACCACTATCTAAAACTATAATCTTATCAGCGTTCATAATCGTTCCAATTCTCTGAGCAACGATTAAACTAGTCGCATCTTTAGTATAATTTTTAAGTTCACGTCTTAACACAGAATCAGTCTTATAATCCAAAGCTGAAAAAGAATCGTCAAAAATATAAATTTCTGGATCTCTAGCAATTGCTCTAGCAATAGCAAGCCTTTGTTTCTGACCACCAGATACATTAGTACCACCTTGCGCAATGTGAGTCTCATACTTATCGTCCATTTTCTCAACAAACTCAGAAGCTTGAGCAACCTTAGCTGCCTCTTTTATCTTCTTCTCGCTTATCTCGCCTTTTCCATTATCGCCATAAGCAATATTATAATTAACAGTTCCATTAAACATAACGGCCTTTTGTGGTACATATCCAAGCTTATTATTTAAAGCCTCCTCAGTATACTCTTTAACATTAACTCCATCAACTAAAACCTCACCATCAGTTGCGTCGTAAAATCTCGGAATTAAATTAATCAAAGTACTCTTACCACTACCAGTTGATCCAATAAAGGCCACAGTTTCTCCTTTATTTGCCTTAAATGAAATATTTCTAAGTAAATATTCATCCGCATCGGGATATCTAAATGAAACATTCTTAAATTCGACAGTCCCAACCTCTTTAGTTTTACCATTGAAACTTCCCTCTTTAATAGATTCTTTTGTATCTAAAACCTTATTAATACGATTAGCCGAAACTTGGGCACGAGGTAAAATCATAAATATCATCGCAAGCATCAAGAATGACATGATAACCTGCATTGCATAAGAACTAAATACAACCATATTACCAAATATTGTTATCTTGTCGGCCATTACTGAATTTTCAATCAAATAAGCTCCGACGAAGTAAATAGCTAAAGTGAGACAGTACATTATCATGTACATAATTGGTGACATAATAGCAAATTTCTTTTGATTATAAAGCTGTAAATCAGTAAGATCAGTATTTACTTTGTCAAATTTTTTCTCTTGATAACCTTCTGCATTAAAAGCCCTAACGACTCTAATGCCAGTTAAATTTTCTCTTGTAACCCCATTTAACTTATCGATAAGTTTCTGAACCTTTTTAAATCTCGGAACGACAATTATCATTAAAACAATAATTACTGAAAGTAAAATAACAACTGCAACTCCTGTTAAAGCACTCCATTGCCAGCTCTTGTTAAGAATTTTTGTAACGGCCCAAATAGCTGTAATTGGAGCTTTAATTAAAAGTTGTAAACCAATCGCAATCAGCATCTCAACTTGTGTAACATCATTAGTTGTTCTCGTAATTAAACTACTAGTTGAAAAACCTTTAACTTCTTCGGTGTCAATGTTTTCAACTTTATCAAAAATTTCTTTTCTCAAATTTCTTGAAAAATTAGAAGAAATTGTTGCCGCTAAATATCCCGCAATAACCGCAAAAGTAAAACTACCTAAGGCACATAAAACCATATAACCACCATTTATTAAAATGTCTTGCATCTTACTGCCCTCAGTTTGTACTAGAACTGTTATTTCTGACATATAATCCGGCATTTTTAAATCGAGCCAAACTTGCAATATAATAAAAATAATACATATAATCGCATATATAATATCTTTTTTATCTAGTCTTTTTAAAAGTTCAATCATATTCTCTTCCTTTCCTCTTTAATATATTCAATATTCTCGTGCATTTGTCTAATTACTTTCTTAAAAACGTCTAAATCTTCTACTTTAATATCTTTAGTCAAAGCTTTTTCAATATTTTGAAAATACATTTTCTTCTTCTCAAAAATATTTTTTGTCATCTGATTTAAAACAACTTTTTTCACCCTAGAATCTTCTTCGTAAACCTCTCTTGAAATAAGACCATTTCTCTCCATTGTCTGTAAAACTTCTGATACCGTCGCCCGGCTAAGTTTTAAAACCTCTTCCAAATCTCTTTGAAAAATATCTTTATCTTGATGATTTAACATATAGCCAATTATCCTCATTTGAGTCGGTGCCGGCATCTTCTTTTTGTCAACCTCATCTAAATTAAAAAATGTTCGAAATATATCTTGCTCAAGTGATTTAAGCTCATAAAAAATTCCGGATTCCACATCATTCACCTCTTCTCCTACCTCATCACCGTAGTACATTTTAGTACACAAAAAAATAATTGTCAATACCCTTACAATTATTTTTAAGTAAAAAATTATTTCTAAAATTATCCGGGTTAAACTTAACTATAAAATAGCATCATAAGTGAATAACCCCAAAAAAAATTATATCCCTAATCTATCCTTTCAATCTTATAATTTTGCGTTCCAACTAAATCTTCTGCATAATCAAGCGTATGAAGACCATTTCTTAATTCAATTATATTGACAAGCTTTTCACCGTCATCCGCACTATATACAAGATCTATACAAGCCTTATCTAAAGCCACAAGATCTGTTGAAGCAAGAATTCCAATATCATGCATATCCGGCTCGGCTGAATTACCATCACAATCACAGTCAACTGAAAGCCTATTCATCACATTTATATAAACGATATTCTTTCCGTTATCTAAATAATCAGAAACCGCCTTACCAGCTTCAGCCATTGCCTTTAAAAATGAATCCTGACTTCCACCATCTTTACCACCTGAATGAATTAAATTCTTCCCTTCACTAGAAACAATACCAATTGAAATATTTTTGATTGCTCCCACATATCCAGCCATCGCATGACCTTTAAAATGTGAAATAACTAAAAATGAATCATAATTCTTAAAATGCGTTCCAACTAAATCTTTTGTAAGTCTCTTTCCATCCTTAACCGGAATTTCCATAGAACCATCCGCATCCATAATATCCACATCGGCAATATCAGTAAAACCATGGTCCCTAGCTACTTGCATATGCATCTTAGTCTCACTTCTAGAGCCGCCATATGCCGTATTGCATTCTACTATTGTTCATTAACTTGATTTACAACGTCTTTAAGAAGCTGTGGATTTAAATAATTACTAGCTGGTGGTTCACCGGTAGAAACCTTAACCGCTACCTTCCCTTTAGGACTCCATCCTAAAGCATTATAAATCTTTACTAAACTATCACTATCGATATTTTTGGTCATATAAACAGTTGCCATATCTTTCATATTATCCCTTCCTTTTTTATCTTATCATATATATTTTTTTAAAACTTCATCTAATATAAAATTAACAAGTAATATTATTAAAATAATTAATATCAATATAATTATTTTCTAACCTTGTCTTATTATCACCACCTATTATAAAAATACCATATAAGCCATACTCTAAGTCAAGTATTTTTATTAATTTTAAAAATAAACTACATCATACTTTATAATTTGGCACGATTTTACTTCCTAATTTAGATAAATATTACTTTTTACTCTTTATTTTTGTAAAACACATTTTAAATATGAAAAAATACATATATTATTTATCCATACATAAAAAGTAAAAGTCAACTTTATTTAAACTTTCACTTTTTCTTTAAAATCTTATTTTCGGTAAAATAAAATTTTCGATCTCTCCTACTTTTACTTTAACCTGTTCCATTGTTTCAATGTTTCTAATTGTAACTGTATCATTTTCTAGTGTTTCATCATCTACGGTTATACAATATGGAGTGCCCATCATATCTTCTCTTCTATATCTCTTACCGATTGACCCACTCTCATCATAGTCACATGCAAATTCTTTCCTAAGCCTTCTATATAATTCTTTAGCTTTTTCACTATGATATTTTTTTACTAAAGGAAGTACTGCCATCTTATAAGGTGCAATAAAAGGATGAAACATCATATATTCCCTAATCTCACCATTATCCATTTGTTGCACATGATATCCATTAAATAATAAAGCTAAAAATAATCTATCTGCTCCAACTGTTGATTCGATTATATAAGGAACAAATTTTTCGTTTGTCTCTGACTCTATAAACTCCATTTTCTCTCCACTGTATTCTTCATGCCTCTTTAAGTCAAAATCAGTCCGATTATGAGTACCGTTTATCTCTCCAAAACCAAAAGGAAATTTATAATCAATATCGCATGCCTCTTTCGCATAATGTGCAAGCTTCTCATGTGGATGAAATCTCATCATCTTCTCAGGTATTCCTAAATCCATAAAATACTTTTTTGCATAATCCTTAAAATACTCATATATCTCATGATCAGTTCCCTGCTTACAAAAAGTTTGATATTCCATCTGTTCAAACTCTATCGTTCTAAAAGTAAAATTACCAGGCGTAATTTCATTTCTAAAGGCCTTACCAACCTGTCCAATACTAAATGGTAAATTACTTCTAGTTGTTCTTTTTACATTCAAATAATTAACATATTCTCCTTGTGCATTTTCAGGTCTTAAATAAATTGTACTCTGTTTTTCTGAAGTAACACCCCTACTAGTTTGAAACATCAAATTAAATTCTCTAAGCGACGTAAAATCACATTTACCACATTTTGGACATGGAACTTTATTTTTTTTTATATATTCCATCATTTCCTCATCATTCATCGCATCCGCATCTACATCACTACTAAATTCTTCAATTAAATTATCTGCTCTATGACGAGTTTTACAGTTCTTACAGTCTATAAGCGGATCAGTAAAAGATGCAACATGACCTGAAGCTTCCCACACTCTCGGATGCATAAGTATTGCTGAATCTAGCTCATACGCATTATCCCTCTCTTGAATAAATCTTTTCTTCCAAGAAGCTTTTATATTATCCTTCATTAAACTTCCAAGAGGCCCATAATCCCAAGTATTAGCTAAACCCCCATATATTTCACTTCCTTGATAAATAAAACCATATTGTTTACAAATATTTACCATATCTTTCATACTAATTTCATCCATACTATTCCTCCTATTATAGCTGTCTCTTATACACATCTGACGCTGCCGACGATCGCATAAG